>Ga0116170_10003327_pt1 | contig 15072 bp, 13 predicted proteins | sample AD_JPNHW1_MetaG_FD_89797 | JGI IMG/M metagenome (GOLD analysis project Ga0116170, IMG submission 89797) | Active sludge microbial communities of municipal wastewater-treating anaerobic digesters from Japan - AD_JPNHW1_MetaG | ecosystem: Engineered > Bioreactor > Anaerobic > Digestate | place...
AGATGCATGGATGGGACTGGGCGTATGCTACGACGAATCGGGACGGTCACAGGAAGCTCTGTCCTTCATCGAGAAGGCCATACGGCTTACACCGACCATTCCAGAGTACTGGTTCATCCAGGGAGATATCCTGATCAAACTGTCACGAACCGAGGAAGGGATCAGTTCCTACCGGAAGGTGATCGAACTCGATCCCGACGACACCGATATCTGGCTTGATCTTTCGGTGGTGTATGCCGACCGGAAGGATTTTGAACAGGGATACGAAGTATTAAAGGAAGGGCTGGTTTATCACGAAAATCACCCAGACTACCACTACGGGCTGGCCTATTGTCTGTTCATGATGGGCCGGAAACAGGAGGGTGAAGAATCGTTGCTGAAGGCACTCGGGATGGATTATGAGGGGCACCAGCGGCTTTTCAAGACCTTCCCGGAAGCGAAAGACCATCCGGGCATTGCCGGGGCAATCGGGTCTTTCCGGAATCCATGACATTTAAAACACCCCCCAATATGACTCAGTTCAACCTCCCCTATCTCCCTGAAAGGACCACCAAACCCAGGCAAAACGGGATTGTCATGGTCATGGACAAAGGCCTCAGCGTGCGCGAGGCAGAAGCTTTCGTCGAAACCGCCGGCCATCTGACCGATTTTGTCAAACTCGGCTTCGGAACCTCCATGGTCACCCAGGGCGTGAAAGAAAAGATCCGGGTGTACCGCGAAGGTGGGATCAACGTGTATATGGGGGGCACCCTGTTTGAGGCATTTGTGATCCGCGACATGTTCGATGATTACCTGCGGTATATCGATCAGTTCGGGATTGACACGATCGAGATCTCCGACGGTTCCATGGCCATGGAACACGATGTCAAGTGCGGTTACATCAACCAACTGGCGAAAAACTACACGGTGCTGTCCGAGGTCGGCTCCAAAGAGTCGGGCATCATCATTGCGCCGGGCCGTTGGATCGAAATGATGCAGAAAGAGTTACAGGCCGGAGCATTCAAAGTTATCGGGGAGGCCCGCGAGAGTGGCAATGTAGGTATTTACCGGGCTACCGGGAAAGCACATGTGCAGCTCATTCATAAGATCCTCTCCAAAGTGCAGGCCGATAAAATCCTCTGGGAAGCCCCGCTGAAGTCGCAGCAGGTGTGGTTCATCAAGAACTTCGGGGCCAACGTGAACCTGGGCAACATTGCACCGTCAGAGGTGATCCCGCTCGAGACCCTGCGCCTCGGCCTGCGCGGCGACACCTTTTTCAATTTCCTTCCGGCAAAGCTGAAGAAGAAGCAGCCCAAGTGAGTATTTATGGGCTGATCGGGTTTCCGCTGGACCATTCCCGTTCGCCTGAATGGTTTGCCGGGAAATTTGCCGCGGAGGGCAGGCTGAATGATCGCTATCTTCTTTTTCCGCTGGAATCTGCCGAAGGATTTCGCCCGATGCTTTGGCGCGAGAAGGACCTGTCCGGGCTCAATGTAACGATTCCGCACAAGGTCGCGATCCTTCCGTACCTCGACGAACTGGATGAAACGGCTGCAGCGGTCGGGGCGGTGAATACCATCCGTATCCGGAGAGCAGAAGGCGGCATCCATACGAAAGGCTTCAATACCGACGCCCCTGCTTTCCTCGCGACCCTGGAACGCTTTGACCTGGCCGGGCCCGCCCTCATTCTAGGCACCGGCGGGGCTTCACGGGCGGTGGCATGGGCACTCAAGCGCACAGGGATCCCTTACCGCTTTGTCTCCAGGAAAAAGGATGAGGCCGGAGTCCTCACCTACGCCGATCTCGATGCTGAAACTATCGCCGGCTTTCGCATAATCATCAACACGACGCCTCTTGGGATGGGCGCATGGGCCGACCAGTGCCCGTCGCTTCCCTATTCGGCCCTGACCCCACGCCACCTGCTTTATGACCTCATCTACCACCCGGAAGAAACCCTGTTCCTTCGCCAGGGACGTGCACAGGGCGCTCTGACCCTCAACGGCCGGCCCATGCTTGAAGCACAGGCGGAACTAGCCTACCGGATCTTCACTGCCGGGGAATAGAAGTTTCTAAAGGCGTCGATTAGATTTTTACAATCTTTTCGGCTACTTTTGCCCTCATTCATCTGATGACGGGCAACCCAACCGTATCAACCCTGTCTTACATGTCGAAAACAGCATATTTTATCTACCTGTTCACGCTCTCTCTGATCGTCGGTGCCGTCCTGATCTTCTTGACCCTGCACGGCTATTCCTTCTAACGGCTCGGGCTGGAGGAAAGGGCCTTTCATGCTGCCTACGCTTCGCTGAAGCCCAGCGGCGCGGTCGGGCACGGGTTGGGAATCGCCGGTTCGTTCCTGATGCTGGCCGGGGTGGCCGCCTATATGCTACGCAAGCGGCTCCGTTCGTGGACTCGATTAGGCCTGCTCCGGCACTGGCTTGAATTCCATATATTCCTGTGCACCCTGGGTCCCATCCTGATCCTGTTCCATACCTCATTTAAATTCGGCGGGCTGGTCGCCATCAGTTTCTGGAGCATGGTGGCTGTTTTTCTGAGCGGGATTATCGGGCGGTTCATATACATCCAGATTCCGCGAACGCTGGAAGGACGCGAATTGGGCCTGCAGGAGGTCCGGTCGATGAAAGAGGATCTGGAGTCGAAGATACGGGAACTGGAAAGCCTTGACCCCGGCCAAGATCAGGCGGTCCGCAAAGAGCTCCGGCGGTTACTTCGGCGCGACCGAACCCTTTCCCGACGAGTCAGCCGCCTGGCGACCATGCAAAATCTCTTCCGGTACTGGCATGTGGCGCACCTTCCCTTTGCCATCGTCATGCTGGTCATCATGGTCATCCATGTGGCCGTCACGCTGCTTTTCGGTTACCGGTGGATATTCTGAATCATACAGATGCTGACGGAAAAGATACTGATATACGGTTCGGCCATTCTGCTCTGCCTGGCCGTGATCCTGATTTACCTCTGGAAGCAACGCCGGGATTCCCGCCGGGTAGATGAAAAGATCGCCAAAGCGAAGCAGGATGGTGTTTTCGAGCCGGTTTCGCTGCACCCCGTGATCGATCCGGGGAGCTGCATCGGAACGGGGGCCTGTATCGCCGCTTGTCCCGAAAAGGATATATTGGGTCTCAGGAACGGGAAGGCCACCACCATCAATGCCTCCCACTGCGTCGGCCATGGGGCCTGTTTTCATGCCTGTCCGACGCGTGCGATCACGCTCTGCATCGGCACCGAAAAGCGGGGGGTGGACCTGCCCCACATGAACGCCCGTTTCGAAACCAACCTTCCCGGGGTTTACATTGCCGGTGAACTGGGTGGCATGGGCCTGATCCGCAATGCGGTGGAGCAGGGTCGCCAGGCTGTTGAGAATATGGTCAAAAGCGGGATAGGAAACCACGGTTGCGACTACGACCTGGTGATTGTCGGGGCAGGGCCTGCCGGTATCTCTGCATCGCTGACCGCCCGCCGGCATCATCTCCGGTTTCTTACACTGGAGCAAGATACCCTCGGGGGAACTGTTTTCACGTTTCCCCGATCCAAGGTGGTGATGACCGCAACGATGGAACTCCCCTTGTACGGAAAACTTAAACTTTCGGAAACCAGCAAATCCCAGTTACTGGCTATCTGGCAGGAAGCGCTGGGCAAGAACGGGATCACCGTCAGGGAGAATACCCGCGTGGAGAATATCCTCTCAACCGGCGATGGTTTCCGTGTGGACACCTCGACCGGCGAGCAGGTCAGAGCGTACCGGATCCTGCTGGCCATCGAACGACGCGGAACCCCACGGAAGCTTGGCATTCCCGGGGAGGATCTGGAAAAAGTCGCTTACCGGTTGCTGGAACCTGAGCATATCCATGGCAAAAGGGTGATGGTCGTCGGCGGAGGTGATTCAGCCATCGAATCGGCGTTGCTGCTGGCCGCGAACAATACCGTTACCCTTACGTACCGCGGTGAATCCTTCAGCCGGATCAAGCCTAAAAACGGGGAAAGGATCCGGGAAGCCAACCAGGCCGGCACGGTGGATATTCGCTTCAACACCAACCCGGTCAGGATCGATCAGGATTCGGTTGCCCTCGCCGGAAAAGACGGAGTTGCACACGAAATCCCCAACGACCTCGTTTTTATTTTTGCGGGCGGTGAACTGCCGACCCAGTTCCTGCAAAAGGTCGGCCTGCATGTCACCACAAAGTACGGGGATGCAGTTTTGAAACATGATTGAATAGATGAGGGAATACAGGTTGAAAAATAACAACGGCACAGGGTTGCGAAAAGGGCTGGCATTCCTGCTGATCTTGGTTTGTTTCCCGGCTTTCGGGCAGTTGTCGCCCGGAGATCTTTCGAAGGTGCATTCCCGTCTCGAGGGATTGTCGAACTGCACCAAGTGCCACATCCTTGGCGAAAAGGTATCGAGTCAGAAGTGCCTCGACTGCCATACGGAGATCCGCGACCGTGTGAATGCCGGGAAGGGATACCATGCCTCAGCCGGAGTCAGGGGGAAGGAGTGTGCATCCTGCCACAGCGACCACCACGGGCTCAGCTTTCAGATCATCCGCTTCAACCGCGACCAGTTCAACCATGAACTTACGGGCTACCCGCTGAAGGGAGCCCATGCCGCGAAGAAATGCACCGATTGTCATAAATCGGAACGGGTGCGCGATCCCAAAGCCCGAAAGAAAATGACGACGTTCCTGGGGCTGGGAACCGATTGTTTGTCCTGCCACGCCGATTACCACCAAAAGACACTTTCGACCAATTGTTCCGACTGCCACAACTCCGACTCCTTCAAACCCGCCACGGGGTTCGATCACAACCGCACCGGTTTCCCGCTGGCCGGGAAACACCGTGAGGTGGCATGCTCCTCCTGCCATAAGGTGAGCCTGTTGAATAATCTGAAGTTCCAGGCTTTCCGGGGTGTCAGCCACAACAACTGCACTGATTGTCATGCCGATCCGCACCAGGGAAGGTTTGGTGCCGCGTGTTCTCAATGCCACAGTGAGCTGTCCTTTGCCCAGATCAAAGGGGTGGACAATTTTGATCACAACCGCACTGCGTTTCCTCTTGAAGGCCGGCACCGGGGCGTCGCATGCAACACATGCCACAAGACCCGCATGACCAGCGCGCTGAAGTTTGCGCGGTGCAGCGATTGCCACGACGATTTTCACAAGGGCCAGATGGCCCGGAACGGGAGTTCGCCCGATTGTTCCCAGTGCCATCAGGTGGAAGGTTTTTATACCTTTTCTTTCAGTACCGGACAGCATGAAAACACCGCTTTCCCCCTTCGCGGAGCCCACCTGGCCACCCCCTGCATCTCATGCCACCTGAAGGGAGCCTTCGCACCGGATACACTGTGGCGTTTCGAGAACATCGGATCCACTTGCAGGGATTGTCATCCTGATATCCATAAAGGAAGCCTTCCTGAGAAATACTATCCCGCCTCAGCCTGCACGAATTGCCACCAGGAATCGCGTTGGAACCGCGTGACTTTCAACCATGACCTGACGGCATTTCCCCTGGTCGGAGCCCATGCGGGCCGGTCGTGCCGAGCCTGCCATTTCATGACAACCGCTGGAGTCACCCGTAAACAGTTCAGCGGAATGGAAAAAAAATGCAGCGGCTGCCACACCGACATCCATGCCGGGCAGTTTACGGCCGCCGGAGAGACCGACTGCAGCCGGTGTCATACCGAAACGGCATTCCGTCCTGCCTCGCGATTCGATCATGCCCGGACCAAATTCCCTCTTGAAGGAAAACACGCCGAACTGGCCTGCGACCGATGCCACAAGAAAATCCCGGCAAACGGGACTGCTTATGTGTTGTACAAAATACCGGAATTCAAATGCGAAAACTGTCATCGATAATTCTCCTGGTTTGTATGGCCGGGTTCATGCAGGCGCAAACCTCCCCGCACGGTCCCGGCTTCAAGGTCAATTGCCTGGGGTGCCATACCACCGAGGGTTGGGCGGTGGACATGAAGAAGCTGGCCTTCGACCACAGCACCACCCCGTTTCCGCTCGCCGGTCAGCACCAGCAGGTATCCTGCCGTTCATGCCATGTTTCACTGGAGTTCTCGAAAGCACCCGTGGAATGCAGCGAATGCCATACCGATGTCCACGACCGCACCCTGGGAAATGAATGCGGCCGATGCCACACACCGGCGTCGTGGATCGTTCCCGACATCATCAGCCTTCATCGTCGTGGCCGTTTCCCGCTCGCGGGCGCCCATGTCATGGCCGACTGTTTCGGGTGTCACACCGACGCCTCCGCCAACCGGCTTCATTTCGGTCCGTTGGGGACCGAGTGCATCGACTGCCACCGGACCCAATACACCCAGGCTAAAAGTCCCGATCATGTGGCCGGTCGGTATTCAACCAACTGCATCGAATGCCACGATATGGCTGCCTATTCCTGGACCGGGGCAGGCATCAACCACAGCTTCTTTCCGCTCACCCAGGGCCATGCCATCAGCGAATGCCAGCGGTGTCATAAAACCCCCGATTATTCGGCCGTGTCGCCGGAATGTGTAACCTGCCACCAGGCTAATTACAATGCCACCACCAATCCGGGCCATACCAGCCTGGGCTTCCCGACCGACTGCAAACTGTGCCATACCACTAATCCGGGCTGGAAACCCGCCGGCTATGCCGAACACGATGCGAAATTCTTTCCGATCTATTCCGGCAAGCACAACGGCACCTGGAGCAGTTGTGCCGAATGCCACCAGAACCCTGCAGACTATGTTCAGTTCACCTGTATTGATTGTCATGAGCACAGTAATAAAACCAACATTGACAAGGAGCACGAAGGGGTGCAGGGTTACGCCTACAACAGTCCCGCCTGCTACGCCTGCCACCCGACAGGTTCGGCGGAAGGCACTTTCAACCACGCCACTTCCGCCTTCCCGCTGACGGGCGCCCATCTTTCGACCGAGTGCGCGAAGTGCCATACAACCGGGTACCAGGGTACGCCCACCGACTGTTTCGCCTGTCATGCGCAGGCCTTCAACCAATCGGCCAATCCGGCCCATGTCACCCTGGGATTGCCCACCACCTGCAAAGACTGCCACACCACCGATCCGGGCTGGAAACCGGCCCTGTTCCCCATCCACAACAATTACTACGTTCTGACCGGAGCCCATGCATCGATCACCAACTGCGGCGACTGCCATGGCGGCAATTACACCAATACCCCCAACACCTGCGTCGGATGTCACCAGGCCAACTACAATGCCACGACGAATCCCCCGCATGCCGCCTCTCAGTTCCCCGTGACGTGCTCAGATTGTCACACGCAAACGGCCTGGAGCCCGGCGAACTGGAACCATGATGGTTTGTATTTCCCCATTTACAGCGGCAAGCATAAAAACGGGTGGAACAGTTGCTCCGACTGCCACACCAATTCAGGGAATTATGCCGTGTTTACCTGTACCACAGCCTGTCACACGCAATCAAAAATGAATAGTGAACATTCCGGAGTTTCCGGCTATTCGTACAACAGCGTTGCGTGTCTTAACTGTCATCCGCAGGGAAATGCCCCACGAATCATGAATGTTATCGAAAGAACAGAGTGAGGGAGAAAACTGCATGAGAAACCTGATCACAATCCTGGTATTCCTGTTTCCGGTGCTGGAGATGCACGGGCAGAATCAATTGGACGCCAAAGAGGGTGTTGTTTCGTTCGTAACCGGCCGGAACGTTTATGTCAAGTTTTCCTCTACTGACGGCATCGAACCCGGGGACACCTTGTTTATCATTGCCGGCGGGACCCGGTTACATGGCCTGGTGGTAAGGGAATTATCGTCGATCTCGTGCGTGTGCGAGCCTGTCGGAAACCTTTCGTTTGCGGTCGGTGACAAGCTCATTTCTCAGCGGGCTTTATCTGCCCCCGCTGCCAGGGTAGTCCCGGAAACGCCGGTTGTGACCGGCAACCCGGCGGCAGCCGGTGATTCTGCCCGAAAAAATGCTGCCGTTGCCTCAAAGCGGGAGCCGTCGGTGAGCGGTTACCTTTCGGCCACCGCACTACTGAATTTCTCCGACCATTCGGTGGCTTCCCAGCGGCTCAGGTACACCCTGTCGCTGAACCTCCGGGACATCGGCGGGTCGAAACTTTCGGCGGAGACCTACCTCGTATTCGCTCACCGGCCCGGCGACTGGGAACCCGTCAGGAGTAACGTTTTCAACGGGTTAAAGATCTACACCCTTGCCCTCGGTTATGCGTTCACCAGCCGGAGCACATTGTGGCTGGGGCGCAGGATCAATGCCCGCATCGCAAATGCCGGCGCCGTGGACGGGCTGCAATATGAACACAAAGCCGGAGCTTTCACCCTCGGCATTTTTGCCGGCTTCAGGCCCGACAGCTACGATTACGGTTTCAACGGCCGGCTGTTCCAGGCCGGGGGATATGCCGGGCATGATCTGCAGGGCCGGAAAGGAATGATGCAGACTACGCTGGCGTTCATCAACCAGACCAACAACGGCCGGACCGACCGCCGTTTCGCGTATCTGCAGCATGTCAATTCGCTGGTAAAGAATCTCTATTTTTTCGGTTCGGCGGAAGTGGAAATGTACAAACTTTCCCTAACCCCCGGTGATACGGCAGCAAAGCGAGACACGACCTATCAGAAAAGCTACTCTCCCACCCTGTCCAATCTGTACATCTCCTTACGGTACCGTCCCATCCGCCAGGTATCCGTTTCATTCACCTACAGCGAACGCCAGAGCATCATCTATTACGAAACCTACCGTTCGGTTGTAGAACAGCTGCTCTATTCAGCCACTGTCAGGGGATATATCCTGAACCTTTCGGGGCAACCTGTAAGTCCGCTTACCATCGGTATCCAGGCAGCATACCGAAACGGTAAAGGCGATGTCAAAGCAACTAAAAACCTCTACGGATACGTTTCCTTTTCCCGGGTTCCCGGAATCCGGGCAGCCGTCACCGCATCGGCCACCCTGCTCGAATCGGGGTATGTTTCAGGGAAAATCTACAGCCTGGGAATCCATCGCGATTTTGCCGGGGGGAAGGTAGGCACCGGGGTCGCTTACCGGTTCGTGGACTATAAATTCCCTTCGACCGATCTTCGTCTGAAGCAACATGTGGGCGAGTTTACCCTCGACTGGTGCATCGTGAAAAAACTTCGGATGGGGATCAACTACGAGGGCACCTTCGATATCCGGTCACGTTACCACCGTTGTTATCTTTTTGTGAGCCAACGCTTCTGACCATTCAATCCGGGATTAAAATACCGAATTGGCGGAAGCATCCTCCGGCAACTGCACAAAATTGTATCTTTGCCTCCGATTTCCCATCCGATCAGAAACCAAAGTCAATATGAAGCGAAACAAGATCATTATAACCGTCGTCCTGCTCCTGTTGGGCATCCTTTTCGTCGTGACCACCTGCTATCGCAGCGGATCGAAGAAAGCCGCACTTCCGCCGGGGACACACGGGACCGAGATCAAGGAGGTGATCCAGACCTCGAACTACACCTACCTGAGGGTGGTTGAAAATGAAAAAGAGTACTGGATGGCGGTAGTCAGGGCTGAAGTAAAGCCGGGCGACTCCGTTTATTACACCCGTGCGTCGGAGATGCAGAATTTCAGCAGCCGGGAGTTAGGGCGTACCTTCCCTTCCATCCTTTTTGTCGATGATCCCAGCAGTCACATGAAACCTGCAGCGCCCGCCAGCAACCAACCGTTATCGCCGAAAAAAGTGGAGGTGAAGGAGTGGTCCGACATATCGGTCACCCCGCCTCCGGGAGGGATCACGCTGGAGACTTTATACAAGAACCCGGCTTCCTTCGCAGGGAAGAGTGTCATGATCCGAGGCGTAGTGACCCGGTACAACGAACAGATCCTGAACCGGAACTGGGTGCACCTGCAGGACGGTACCGGCTTTGAGGGCAAGATTGATCTGACGATCACCACCAAGGACAGTGTCAAAGTCGGCCAGACGGCGACCTTCAAAGGGATCATCGGGCTGAACAAAGATTTCGGGGCAGGTTATTCGTATGAAGTGATCATGGAGCAGGCGACCGTAACAGATGTGAAATAACCCGGTTCCCTGTCTGCCGGATCATTCAATTATTATTTTGCAAATCCAAAAGAAAGTAGTAATTTCGCAGCCCGTTTTATTGGCCATACGTAATAATAACAATATCAAGATGAATTTAACAGCCGAAACAAAGAAGAAAGCATTCAAGGAGTACGGTAAATCGGAATTTGACAGCGGTTCGACCGAAGCCCAGGTTGCCCTGTTCACCATGAAGATCCAGCACCTGACCGAGCACCTGAAGGTCAACAAGAAAGACCTTGTGACGGAGAGATCCCTCGTGATCATGGTAGGAAAGCGCCGCAAATTGCTTGATTACCTCAAGAACAAAGAGATCCAGCGCTACCGTGATATCATCAAGAAGCTGGGTATCCGCAAATAAGTTGACGATTTTTTTTAATTAAACAAAAAGAGGCAATGTGACTATTGCCTCTTTTACTATCTGAAAGACAGAAAAGATGATTGGAATACAAAAGAAATTCAACCTTCCCGACGGTCGGGAAGTGATGATCGAGACCGGCAAACTGGCCAAACAGGCCGATGGCGCCTGTGTCGTGAAAATGGGGGACACCATGTTACTTGCCACGGTAGTTGCTACTCCGGAGGCCAAAGAAAACGCCGATTTTCTGCCCTTGTCGGTGGAATATCGTGAAAAATACGCAGCCGCCGGGCGGTTCCCGGGCGGGTTTTTCAAACGCGAAGCGCGTCCGTCGGACCACGAGATCCTGATCTCCCGGCTGATCGACCGCGCCCTTCGCCCCCTTTTCCCCGATGATTTCCATGCGGAAGTACAGGTGATCGTAACGCTCATCTCCGCTGATACCAACTTACTCCCCGACTCCCTGGCCTGCCTGGCCGCTTCCTCCGCCCTGATCGTAAGCGACATTCCCTTTAACGGGCCGATCTCGGAAGTGCGGGTGGCAAGGATCGACGGACAGTTTGTCATCAACCCCACCATCGATGCCATGGCCAACGCCGACATCGACATCATCGTGGCCGCATCGATGGAGGACATCGTGATGGTGGAAGGTGAAATGAAAGAGGTTTCGGAAGACGAAATGGTGGAAGCCATCCGTACCGCCCACGAAGCCATCAAAGTACAGTGCACCATCCAGACGGAGCTCGCCTCCATGGTGGAGAAATCGAAGGTAAAGCGCGAGTACTGCCACGAGGTGAACGACCCTGCTTTCCGCGAACGGGTGCATAACGCCACTTACCAGAAGGTATACGACATGGCGGCTGCCGGCAATGCCAACAAGCAGGAACGGAAAAAGATCATCGACGCTATCAAGGAGGAATTCGTGGCCACCCTCACCGAAGAGGAACTTGAAGCCACCAAACCCATGCTGGGACGGTATTACCACGATGTCGAACGCGAAGCCATCCGCAACGCCACTATGGATAACCGGCGCCGGCTTGACGGAAGGAAACTCGATGAAATCCGGCCCATCTGGTCGGAGGTCGATTACCTGCCCGCCGCGCATGGTTCGGCCATCTTCACCCGAGGTGAAACGCAGTCGCTGACGACGGTCACCCTGGGCACCAAGCTCGATCAGCAGGCCATCGACGGAGCCATCATCGAAGGGAAGGTCAGCTTCCTTCTTCATTACAATTTTCCCTCCTTCGCCACCGGTGAAGTGAAACCCATCCGCAGCACAGGCCGTCGCGAAATCGGCCACGGAAACCTGGCTCTGAGAGCCCTCAAGCCCGTCATTCCGCAGGAACCCGATAACCTCTATACCATCCGCGTGGTATCCGACATCCTCGAATCGAATGGCAGCTCTTCCATGGCAACCGTATGTGCCGGTACGCTGGCCCTGATGGATGCCGGGGTAAAGATCGCCAAGCCCGTATCCGGGATTGCGATGGGGCTGATCACCGACAACAAGCGGTACGTTGTACTGTCCGACATCCTGGGTGATGAAGACCACCTGGGCGACATGGACTTTAAAGTATGCGGAACCCGCGACGGGATCACCGCCTGCCAGATGGACATCAAGGTCGACGGACTTTCATACGATATCCTGCGTGAGGCGCTTGCACAGGCCAGGCAGGGAAGGCATTTCATCCTCGGCGAAATGATGAAGACCATTTCCGAACCCAGGGAAGATTTCAAGCCTTTTGTTCCCCGCATCTTCCAGATGAAGGTGCCGAAGGAATTCATCGGCGCCATTATCGGTCCCGGCGGCAAGGTGATCCAGGAGATGCAGCGCGAAACGGGCACAACCATCGTGATCGAAGAGATCGGCGATTTCGGCGTGGTCGACATCGTGGCCGACAACCTGGAAGCCCGCAACAAAGTGATCGAAAAGATCAAGCGGATCGTGGCCGTTCCCGAGATTGGCGAAATTTATCGCGGAAAGGTCAAGAACATCCAGTCGTTCGGCGCTTTCATCGAAATCCTTCCGAACCAGGACGGCCTGCTTCATATCTCCGAGATCGACTGGAAACGACTTGAGAAAGTGGAAGACGCACTGAAGGTTGGCGACGAGGTGGAGGTAAAACTGATCGAAGTCGATCAGAAAACCGGAAAACTGAAACTTTCCCGGCGCATCCTGCTCCCCAAACCCGAAGGATATGTAGAGCGGAAGCCGGAACCCCGGCAAGACAGGCCGCATGGTCACGGCGACCATCGGGGCCCCAGAAAATAACAAGCGGCGTAACCCGCCCCTGAGTTTTCTCGTAAACGAAACCAGTAATGGAATTTAAACCCGGTTCGCATGAGGCAGCTTAAGATTACCAAGCAGGTTACCAACCGTGAAACTGCATCGCTCGACAAGTATCTCCAGGAAATCGGCAAGGTGGAACTGATCACCGCCGATGAGGAGGTTTCCCTTGCCCAGCGTATCAAGCAGGGCGACATGGCCGCCCTGGAGAAACTCACGAAGGCCAATCTGCGTTTTGTTGTTTCCGTTTCCAAGCAGTACCAGAACCAGGGCCTCAGCCTGCCCGACCTGATCAACGAAGGGAACCTGGGCCTGATCAAGGCCGCCCAGCGTTTCGATGAAACGCGTGGATTCAAATTCATCTCTTACGCGGTGTGGTGGATCCGCCAGTCGATCCTCCAGGCGCTTGCCGAACAGTCGCGTATTGTCCGTCTGCCCCTCAACAAGATCGGCTCCATCAATAAGATCAACAAGGCGTATGCACAACTCGAACAAAAGTACGAGCGTGAACCGAATGCCGGTGAGATTGCCTTCCTCCTCGAAGTTTCGGAAAATGAGGTAAAGGAATCCATGCGCAATTCGGGCCGCCATGTATCGATGGATGCTCCGCTGGTGCAGGATGAAGACAATACGATGTACGATGTCCTGCGGAGTGAAGAGAATACCACTCCCGATAACGGACTCCTCTACGAATCACTGAAAAAAGAGATCGAACGGGCGGTTTCAACCCTCACCCAGCGGGAGGCCGATGTGGTCAGGCTCTATTTCGGCCTGAACGGCAGTCACCCGATGACCCTCGAAGAGATCGGAGAGAAGTTTGACCTTACCCGGGAGCGTGTACGCCAGATCAAGGAAAAAGCCATCCGCCGGCTCAAACATACGTCGAGGAGTAAAATCTTGAAGACGTATCTGGGGTAACAGGTTACAAGTTACAAGTGACAAGTGACAGGTGACAAGTGACGAATGACTGCCGACTGCCGACTGCCGACTGCTGACTGCTTTAAAAAATCGTAGATCGTAAATCCAGATGGCGATCATTGCTCCATCGCTTCTTTCGGCTGATTTCCTGAACCTGGAAAGGGATGTCGTGATGTTGAACCGCAGCGAGGCTGAGTGGTTCCACCTCGACATCATGGACGGCGTTTTCGTTCCCAACATCTCCTTTGGTTTTTCCATTATCCGGCAGATCCGCGGCATCACGGACCGTACGCTCGACGTGCATCTGATGATCACGGACCCGGACCGGTACCTGGAGCGTTTCCGCCAGGCGGGAGCCGATATCATCAGCGTCCACGCCGAAGCATGCCGGGATGCCGCATGGTCTTTGCAGACCATCCGCCAACTCGGGGCCCGGGCCGGGATCGTCATTAACCCCGAAACCCCGGTGAGCCGGATTGAGCCCCTTCTTCCGTTGGCCGACCTGGTGCTTATCATGTCGGTCCACCCCGGCTTCGGTGGACAATCATTCATTGAAAGCAGTCTTCAGAAGATCGCCGAACTGAGGGAGATACGAAATGCCCGCGGGATGCGTACACTCATCGAGGTCGACGGGGGGATCACCACTGCCAACGCGCCTGCCATCGTTTCGGCCGGTGCCGATGTGCTGGTTGCCGGCAACACGATCTTTGCTTCCAGCGATCCCGTAGCGACTATCCAGACCCTCCGGCAAGCAGTCTGACGGCGATTTTTTTTCATCCCGGTACAATTCCGTACCTATTTACTATATTTACAAAAAAATTCTCGATGGATTTCGGGGCAGCCAAGGAGTACATTGTTCACCGGCTGCGTGAAGAACTTAAGCCTTCACTGACGTATCATTGTCTCCAGCATACGTTGGACGTTCTCGAAGCTACCCAACAACTGGCACTCGCAGAAAATGCGGGAGAACATCAGACTGCCCTTCTTTTAACCGCCGCCCTTTACCATGATACCGGCATGCTGATCCGATATCAGGACCATGAATCGGCGTCAGCTGATGTAGCCCGCGAGACCCTGCCCGGATTCGGATATACAACTGGCGAAATCGATGAGATCATCCGCCTGATCATGGTGACAAAACTCCCGCAGCGGCCGGTCTCTCATGACGAAGAGATCATCTGCGATGCGGATCTTTATTACCTGGGAGGGGAAGATTTCTTCCTGGGTTCGTTCCAGTTACAATATGAATGGAACATAAACGGGATCCGGAAGACCAACCTGAGAGAGTGGCTGAATATCCAGCTTGCATTCCTTTCGGATCACCGGTATTTTACCAGGTCGGCCTTCCTCAGCCGGGAAGAGCGCAAAAAGCAGCATCTCTTTGAGTTGAAGGGGCTGTGCGAAAATTGTACTTAGATCATCGGGGATATACCGACAGAGTAAAACAAGC
>Ga0116170_10003328_pt1 | contig 15069 bp, 16 predicted proteins | sample AD_JPNHW1_MetaG_FD_89797 | JGI IMG/M metagenome (GOLD analysis project Ga0116170, IMG submission 89797) | Active sludge microbial communities of municipal wastewater-treating anaerobic digesters from Japan - AD_JPNHW1_MetaG | ecosystem: Engineered > Bioreactor > Anaerobic > Digestate | place...
AAATTGCTCATGCGTCAGGCAATCGAAAGGATCCTCTTGCTGCATTAGATTCAGAGAGTTCTGAAAATGCACGAGTAAGGCTTTCTCATCCACGTCCGGATAAGCCTCTACGATCTTGGAAACAAGCTGAAATGTGATCGTGTCACGTTCGCCTTTCACCGCGTATTGAACGCCACGCAAAACACGAGATAGACGATCGCCCAAGTCAATTAAGCTAGGAGATTGCGAACGCACCCATTTCTTCGATAGTTTCGCGAGTATGTCAGAACTCAAAGATCTAACGGCTTTTATGTCCCGGTATTTTGAGTCGTCGGCTTCACCAAGATCGGCAGCATGCAAGGGCTGTCCGTCGAATTTGCAACACCAGGGCATACGCGCCGGGCTAATGGTGTCCCCAGGAAAATAAGAGTATTCAAAGTACCGGCGACTAGGATCACACACTCTCGAATCGGCTTTCGGGGAATACCTTGCATAAACCCTCCTAAAGACTCGCTTGTATTCAAGGCCCGTCACGGGTTGAGCAAACGGCACCCAGATCCGGAATTTCCAGTAACCTCGGGCGAAATCATTACTGTGTGTCGTATGGATCAAGAATGTGAGACCGTCGTTGATCAATGCGCGAACAGTAAAGAGCACGTCAGCAGGGTTGCCCGAATCTACGTCTATACCTACGCCGTAGACTTCGATTACATTGTTCGCCGTGAAGTGTGTGCAGCCCTCCACGTAGCGCGCTAGGTTGATCACTGTCGCGTTGCCTTTCAACGCGTAAGGCTTTGGATTTGTGCGCACGTATTCGCAAAACGTGCCCCAACTTGTTTTGCTTTGGCGCATCCAAGTTGGTTCGATATTGTCGAATTGCGCGCAGTATATTTGCGCGCCATCGAAATTATTTTGCATGCTTTTGCTCAGAGTGTCGGTATATTCTGAGAGTACTGAGGGGCGAAAACAGAATCAGATAAACGATCGGAAGTGCAGAAACTGGAGATCTGATAAGCACCCGTTGAAGGTGTTATATCTCGCTTGATCGCGCCTGTGCTTCCGTCAACCAGATCGTAAGGCATTTGGTAATGGATAGAGTTCCCACCGTCTGCAACGATCGGATAACCCGTCCAATACGTGCGCCATGTGTTACCCCAATCATCAGAAATGTGGGTGTATCCGTAATAGCAGCCCCCACCATAGTCCAGCGCAAGTGGGGTGCCAAGAGCCGATGAATCGCGCAAGGCAACCTGGCCCGCCACTATTGTCTTGCCTACCACTACAGCCGAATTGAGCAAGCTTGAAGCCCTGAAATTGGCGCCGGAAGTGAACAGACCAAAGGAGTGGTTTGATTGCTTGACCCAAGTCGTGCCGTTATCGGTCGACGTGTACGTTGCACCGCCCGAAGTAATGAGCACCCAGCCGCCAACCCACCCAAAGGTTGCAGGAACATAGTCCAGGTAGACTGGCTGATCTGGGCACTCAAACCAAATCGTGTTGTCACTGCCCGTCAGCGTTTGCGTGACTGGTGACATACTCGCGTATGTGTTTGCGTACACCTCGATCGTGATAGGGTTAGGGCTCACGCCGCTCACGTAAACGCGAATAAGAGTGCCATTATTCGCCGCTATTATCTGACCATTTCGCCAACCCGAACCGCTCCAAGTTCCGATCGTTGTGACATTCAAATCAGAAGGGTTTGGGAAGTTAGCCCTAATAATCGGCACGTTCTGGCCTGCTTCGTCTATGTGATATAGATCTTTGAGTACTCGATCGACACACGATCTTTGATGCGCTGAAACGTTCGTTGTGCTTGCAGTTGCAGAAATGCTTGAAGTTGCACAATCCGTCAAAAAAGCGCGGATTGTGCGCGTCCAGACGCTATTTGCATAAGTGTGCGCGACCTGAAAACATCGGTACGGATCGACGAGTAACGTTTTAGCATATCCTGTCGTAGCCTTGAACCACGCTGGCCCGCTAGAGCCCCGATCATAAGTGCTCTTGAAGTCATCAGCAGCAGCCGTGAAGACTTGACCCTTTGGCAGTAGCATTGCGTCTCGTTGTCTAATCGCCGTGCGCGCCAATGCTTGCTGCTGATAATTCAGGTGCTGAGGTCCGACGTTGAGCACGTCAGGCTCGTGCCCATCCGAAAGCATGCCGGCCGTGGGCACGATCTTAGTCGGGCTGTTGGGCTGGGATCCTGATGAGTAGAGCTCCGAAGTAGCCCAGTCCACGGGAGGCGAGGGGAATTTTGAGCAATTGATCATGGTGTTGACCTGTAAACCTGGGGCAAATACCCCGGAAATTCTGTGTTCTCGTGTGTCGGCTCGATGTAGATCTCAATTAATAAGCCCGGATCTCCGCACGCTTCCAAAAGTCCCACGTATATTTGCATGATTTCTTGCGTTGTATTTCCTTCGAATACAGGCAGACTGGCAGCCGTTTGGCGTATTTGCAAATATTTTGGCGGAAATTTTCTAAACGTGCGGTTCGTTACACCAAACAGGATCTTATGCAAGAGCATCAGAGACCGCAACGACCCGTCCGTGTTGTTCGCAAAGATCCTGCCTAGTACGATCCGACGCAATAGCTCAGTGCTCTCAGGCCTCGAAGACTCGCCCTGATGTTGAGCAATCTGTACTAGCCTCAAACGATCCGCGGTCTCTACGTCCCGCAGTAGATCTATGTGCGCAAAGACTTTGCTTAGTGCGTCACACTCGATCAAGATAGCCGAAAGAATGCATGCAATTCGAGGCTTACCCTTGAACGGATCGGGCAAGCTGTTGAGACCGTCAAGTAAATGGCTCATTCGGATTACCAGTTATCGGTTCGAATTTCAGAGGTTACTCGATATCTGGATTTTGCCTTGAAAGCGCTGCCGGATGCGGCTTTGCTCAACTGGATCGGTGCACTGTTTCCAGTTACCGCACCAAGACCAAAACCGAGTATGGTAGGCACTCCGCCAGTGTGATTTGCCCAGGTTAGGTAGTCATTGCCATTTGACTCGGATGTAACACTTGCAATCGTCGCGTTTCCTGACGCATCGTAAGTTATTGAAATAGACTGTATTACCCTGCAAATTACAAGAGCTGTTGCTGATGACGTTGTTCGCGTGTACATTTCAATTTCAAACGTACCGACCCACGTTTGATTTGCTCGATCTGCGTTCACGCCGATCGTAACACTTCCGACGGTTGCTAGCGTGTCTGACGTGTTGACAGTGACGCTAGCAGAAAACGAGGTGTAACCGGCATTTGAAAGAGTATCCCAGTAACCCGTACCGTTGGCATAAGAATTCAAAATCTTCCCAGCGCCGGCACCTGCGCGTAATCTAAAAGATGCTGTATCTACAGCAGCAGAAGGATCTAAAACATCTCCAAATCCAACATTGCTCACGAATGCGATCGGATAAGAACCAATGCCGCTTTTCCCCGCTTGAATTCGCGCGATGTTGTTAGTCGTGTCTAATTGGATTGCAAACCTCTTAGTTGTGTCCGTTCTACCAGTGATAGCAAATTGAGCATTTGAAACGGGGGCCGCCGGATAACCATCACCATCCGACGTTAGTTGCAACGGAAATACGGGCGCAGCTGTTCCGATACCGACATATCCGCCCTTGGGGTTGATCGCTAAGGAAAGCTCGCCAACACCAGAGTGCCCAGATTGAATGAGCGATATCCCTCTCGTGGTGTCGAAGGCAAGAGCAAGGCGCAGCGTCGGGTCCGATGAACTGCGTACAGAGAATTGAGACCAGTCGAGCGGAGAATCTGCGACACCTGTCGCATCGCGACGCACATAAACAGCTGAGCCATCGTCAACAACTGCAGAGTTGCCGAGCGTGTTTCCTGTCGCGGTGTACTTGGGCAAATAATGCTGGGTGCCGTTGCCCGTGTTGATCCCTAGTGCCGCGTATGTCCTGAACGCGTTGTCTGTCCCATCACTAGATAGCAGTGTGCCCGCCGCACCTGTTATTATTCTGTTGGTGAATATTGTTCCAGTCGCAATATGCGTTCCGTATATTTGAGACCACACAACAGAAGTACCCGTGCCATTGCTGACAAGCACTTTATCGGCAGAATTTACGATCGGAACCAGACCACTAGCGGCGTTCGTAGGGCCTCCAATAACGTCCGATCCTCCCGTTATGTGGGAAGATGCATGTGCACTGGGGGCTGTCGTGGAAACCCAAGATGTCCCACCGGAGCCGTCCGTGCGTAGGTATCCCGCAGAAGTGCCCAAAGCAGGAAGCGTGCCTCTCGTGGTCGTTGTTGCGGCACTAATCCCCAAACTTAGAGCCCCTAGTGTTCCGCCTCCGGTCAGAGGTGCTGTTGTTGTGATCGTCGGTAGCCCTGTCAGTTTATTCCAAGCAAGATCGGAAATGTAGGCGTTTCCAATCCGATTAACCCAAGTTGCAGTAGTGCCCGAAGTAGACACCAGCAAACCTACTGCGGTAATGGCAGGCGCGAAACCAGCAGTCGATCCAACAGTAGCGTGTAACGATCCGCCGCCCCTGTTTCCGTGAATCGTGTCACTCATGGCCGCCCAAATATTGGACGTGCCGTTGCTCGTTAGCACGTAGTTAGCGTTACCAAGTGCGAGCTTATTCACTGCTACGGAGCCGTCGGCGAAAGAAGCCGAGATATTCTGCCAAACAGCTGTTGTTTCCGAAGTAGCTACCAGATACTGCCCGGCTGTTGGCGGTGTGCTCGTGATTAGCACTATGCCCGCCGACGTTCTGACGCCTGTGGTTATTCTATCGTCGGAAAATCTAGAATCGTTGCCTTGGGCGATCGTGCCCTGCTGTGTTCCAAATTCTGGCAATGCGTGCTTGTGATCTGCTCGTGCGACGTTATTGGATGTACCGTCAACATTTGAGCCCCCTACGGTTAGGGCAACAGGAGATCCGAGCGTCACTAAGCTTGCAGGCTTGTTAATGATCGAAGACCAGTCAACGCTAGAAATGTACTCGGACGTTAGCAAACCCCAGACAACGCCAGACCATTGTCCTGTTGTGCTCATTAATACACGCTTGACACCAAGACCAGTGAAAGCCGAAGGCATGCCCGTGATCGAAGACCACGAAGCTGAATCCCCGGGGCCCACTTCCGAATATTCCAGGTTAGTGCCTTCAGCATTAACCACTGCAAATTTTCCAGCGTCTGCCGGGTTGGGTCTTTTGATTCCACCCATGTACTTTAGGATCAAAGACTCGGCGGTGTTTACGTCGTATTCCAGATCAGTCATGATATTTTCACCGCCGTAATTCTTGAGGAGTCTAGTAGCAATATTTGGTTACTTGCTGGGATGAGTGCTGTGCTTGTCGTGGGAATTGCTGTGTAGCCAAAGACCGGCATTTCTACGGAAATCCCAAGCGTTTTGGCTGCTGTGATGATGTCATCGAATCGCAAGGCTTGCCCCTGGCTTCGTTTGGCTTCTGTTGCGATCGTTCTTTCAACATCTGTGTGCACAACGTCGCCCCGATATTGAATAATGATGTAAACAGGCAGCCCTACACCTCGACTGAATGAGACAGATATTTGATCGTCTTCTGGTGTTGTGTAGGTGCCCTGAATATCTCCGATCGCGCTAGTTCCCGGGGGTATATCGTAGCCTATTGCATCGAAGATTTCCTGATTGTCAGCGTCTTGCCCGAGGCCATCCCATACAGTCAAGCGAAAAGAGTGCGGAGGTAAGGTCTGTTTCCAAGTGTCTAGTTGATTTTCTTCAACTGATACATATTGCACACCTGTCACACCTTCGACCGCAGACCTAATGGATCTTAATGTGGAAGAGGAATTCTTGCCAATCTCAACACTTTGCCTGAGTCTCAAGTCTTCTATTGACTCGATATCCCTACCCGGTTGTGCGTCGTTTTCGTTCGTTACAGACAATACGCCATCAATACTTGTGATCAGCTTAGTAAGAGATCCAGCGGGCCCTACCGCGTTACTGCTGGCAATATTCGAAGTAAACCACAGGTAAACGTTTTGCGTCTGCAAAACACCGTCAACGACTTGTGCGCTTTCTATGATCAACGGCTCGCGGTTTCTCCAAGCGTTGCTTTCGTTGCCGTCTTCCGCGACAGTAATAGACCCGGCTGATAACGTGTAACCGGCGGGAAGTTTCACAGTAAGCTTGATCCTGACTGTTCCCTTGCTTGCTCCTAACCTCCAAGTATTTGTGAGCTTGCCCAAAGACACCACCTGGCCGCCTACGGCTTTTTGACGATCGAGACCATTTGCAGAGATCTGCGCTTCTTCCCACAACTGCGTTAGTTCATCAGCCGCAGAGATCAAGATCGCACCTTCCGGATCGCCAGCGTCTAGCGTTAGCGACGTAGACACCTTAGATCGAACAAATTCGGCCATTCGCGAAAAAATGTCATCGTACGTCTTTGCCCTGAAGCCTTCTTCAGTCATGCCAAATTCAGTCATAGGACGATCTCTGCTTTCTCGTATTTCGTAGTGATATGCAAGACAGCCTTATAGGCACGACCTTCAACGTATGAGATCTCCACCTTATCAACAGCTACTACTTCAGGATCTTGCATGCAAGCTTCTATGAGCTTTTTTTTCATCAGTCCGACGTTGCTTGACTGTCCTATAACGGACAAATAGTCCACCCCTGCTTTTGAGTACTTGTAAGATCCTAAAATGATTTGCAGGACAACGGTCAAGCGAGATCTAATACGCTCGATTCCTTTCACGCGAATCATGCTGCGCCCATGTTCATCTAACGCAATGTCACCAGGAACATCAAAATTACGCATTATTCAGCCTTGAATTTCGTTGTTCCGATTCCCGTGCGTGCCTGGGCCAGCGTTGCCCCTGAGCCTGGCGCCAGCGAGTCAAGGGCGCTCTCAAGTGCGGCCGCCCACGTCTCGAATACAGGCGCCTTGCAGACTTCTTTGCCTTCTTCACTGTTCGGTTCGGCAAGTGCTTGAACGACTTCCCCCAGGCAAATGCAAGCGTCTGGGGTGCCAATAACAGCGTCTGAAGAACCCGTGAAATCCAAAGCATCCAGATCGCTCCTAAGACCTGGTATGAACATACCGTACAGGCCGAATTTCGTCAAAACATTAGGAGGGCTCGCCTTTCCCGAGATTTTCCAGCCAGAAAAATCACGCATTGAAAACAGCACAATACCAGTGTCACCTTCCTGCAACGGAAAATGCAGATAGTGTCTAGAAGTGCCAAGCACTTGAACAGGTATATCTGTTAATATAGGGATCTCCGGATCTATCTTGATCGAAGCTTCAAGCGTGCATGTCTTAGCTTTCGGATCGTATGAGCGAACAATAGCGGGGCATTGCGTGTGCACGCCGTCTAATGATTCGGCAATGGCCGCTTTTATGATCGAAGGCCATTTGCTCATTGCACTTCACCCTTTGCATCTATTGACCAATCGTTGCTAAAGGTCGCGCCGTAATGTCTTGTTTCTGTCAATAGTATGTTTTGCTTAGTGTCTCGGTGCTCAACGCGTACTTGAAAACCGGGCAACACTTTAGGCATCAAACGACACTTGAAAGACACGATTGATTTGGTCTTATCCTTGCCTCTCTTTTCCTGTTGCGGGCTTCCTTCTAGACCTGTTGCTGGAGTGATTAGCGGGCCCTCGCCAGCGGATTCACCTACAGGTCGGATCTGGAATTCACCGTCTATGATGCACCATTCGAAGCCCATAGACTGACACATTTCAGTCAAGATCTTCGAAGATGATCCGCGCAATGCAAGACCATTGGGCAGTTGCAACCCTGAAATTGTCTTATAGGATGATCCAAAAGCTTCCCAATTAGCTTTCTTGGCTCCGATCGAATCAAGCAGTGACTCCACAACGTCTTTCACTAGAGTGCCTCTAGCGAAAGACTTAGACACCATGCTTTCTACGATCTTTGAATCAGAATCGCCGGACGAGATAATGGTCTTTATGTCGCCCCTGCCTTCGAACGTTGCGTGACGCAACTCGCCATAGAAAAGCAGATCCATAGAGTTGCGATAACCAGCCGAGAATCTGACGGGCACGTCATCCTGAACAAGCTCGGCTCTATGCGCAGGGTTTAGGTTGTAGATCACAAATTCCGCGCTGTTCGGATTTGGCGTCTTATCTCGAGATATCGAGAACTCGAAATCTAGAGATCTATTACCCGGTGTTCCGTTGGCTCCGGTAATAGACTCGATCAAGATCTTACCGATCTCGAGCCGCCAGGATCTACCCTGTAAGATCGTCATAGTAGAGCCAACACATATTGCCCAAAGTCTGCTTGTTCGGTAGTTCTGTCGATCCTGTCATATTTGCAAAGAACAGACGTCCGGGAGGCTTACTAGATTTGGCGACACCTTCCAGCAGATCTTGAAACATGATCACGGTCTGACCCAAGAGTAGTGCTTCGCCGTCACTTGTAAGCATATCCAATGACCAAAATTTGCCGTATCGAGACCAACACAAGCGCAGAGTATAAGAGGCATTTCCCAGATCTGCGATCGTTTCGTATTCGTCATCACTTGCGGATTTATCTAGTTCAATGATCGAGATCATGATCTTACTCGTCTGGGAAAAGCTTTTTCCAGGCACCTTCACCTAGCTTCACAAGCATAGACTTTTTGAGCACTGCTTTTTGCTCGTCTGTCATCTCCTTGGAGCCAGCCTTGCCCTTTGATACTTTGGGTTTGACGATCCTTGGTATGCTTGTTGTTGCTGTTTCTGCTGTTCTGAATTCTTCGAAGTCAACAGAGAAAGACTCTGCACCGTCAAGATCTGCGGTGTAGGATCTAGAGATCTTTGAGATCCTAATGTTCATGTAGACATTCTGTTTCAGGATCACTGTGCAAACCGCGAAGTCCTTAGCGGCGTTCAATAGAGCTTGGTGAAATTCGTTCACCCAGTCTTTGCTTGGTTTTTGATCGAATGTCCAGATCTTCAATTCGGGTTCGCTTGAGCCCGTGATCGCGCTTATGGCGCTACCGATCGCATTAGCAACTTGAGTAGTCAGCCAAAGCAAACCACCCGGCTTGAACTCGCTCGCACGTACCTCTAATTTCTTTGGTGATCCTGTCGTTAATGACTCAAGAGGTGTAGCACTTTGCAACAGCTTGACCGATAAAGTTTCCGGGTTGATCACTGAATGATCTGAAACATCGAATCCGGTTTCGACCGGGTATTTCGCGTGCTCTATCGTGAAATCGTGATCGTATTGAACCAGAATGTCACAGCCTATGTGCGTCTCAGTTCCGTCTGCAGATCGTGCAATTAGCCAGTCCACTAGGGCACCCCTCTGAACGCGGCTGCAACATCCTCGGCTTGGGCGTCTAGTGCGCTGCTAATGTCGCCAACGACTTTGCGCGTTGCTTGTGTGTCGCCTCCCGGGACGGTCGCATTTACGGACCTATTGTCATTGATTGTAACTGTTTTGCTACCGCTAGGGGGCGCGAATGCAGGAACCCCGCCCATAGTGCCTGAGCCTCCTAGTCCGAGCTTACCGAACCATTGCACGACCTTTGCAAACCAGTCGATCATACCCTGCCATTGCTCTTTGAACTTACCCCCGATTGCTCCGAACATGTCATCGAAGAACTTACCGATCTGGGCGGAGCTTCGCATAAAAGCGGCAACCCAACGATCTCGATCCTCGCCAGACTTTGCAAAGAAAATGCCTGCACCTGCAAGCATGCTCAAAAAAACACCCGAATACCAAGAGCCTATCGACTTGCCGACCCCCTTGATATCGTCGCCAAATTCATGCCAGAAATTGCGCAAATCTTCGATCGCTGCTTTGGCACCTTCAGTTCCGATCATTGACTCCAAGAGTCTCTTGATTGCAGAATCCCCGCCTTGCAGTGTCGTAACCAAATCTTCCAGCAACAGACCGATCAAGATCAAACCTGCCCACTTGATCAAGGTCATTGCGCCCGCATTGTTGAACGCACGAGCCGCATTAGTAAGGCTTCCAAACTTGACGATCACTTTTGCGAGCGTGCTCATGAGCAGGCTGTTTAGGTACCTCGTTGCAAGCACCGCGATCAAGGTCTGTAGCACTTGCGTGCTCTTGATGAATTTCACGACCTCTTTAGTGCCTTTAGCAAAACCCCCTGCAACACGGGCCCAGATCGGCAAGAACACACCCACGGCCGCGATCCGCAAGGCCTTGAAAGCACTGGCCGCACCTCGGTTTGCTCTGCCCAATTTCTCGGCGTTCTTTCCGAAATCTTCAGACATTGCCGGACCGGCATCTTCGATCTCTTGCCGTAGCCTCTCAACAGCCGCTCGGTCAACTTCGAACGCCGGCAGAAGTGCAGCCCCGGCAGGCCCCATAAGACGCATGGCAAGGGTGCTACGCTTCGCATCGTCGGTCATTTCCCCAAGGGCGCCAGCGAGCTGATAGAAGACGTCAAGCGTTTTTGGATTTGATCCCTTTGCAATGCCAATACCTAAATCTTTGAACGCGTCAACAGCCGGACCCTTCGCCCCTTTGGCTGCCGCAGTGATCGACTTGTTCAGGATCAATAACGGGCGTTGCAATTGCTGTATGCCTACACCTGCAGGCGCAACAAATTTGCTGATTGCTTGGAGTTCTTCGAATGAAGTGCCAACACGCTTGGAAATGCGAAAGACTTTCTCGCCTTCCTCTACCTGTTGATTTGCAAATTCTGCAAGCTTGACGGCCGCGAACGCACCCACGTATTTGAGGGCCGCGCTACGCAAGCCCTCAAACATTCGCATGCTAGCTGTGCCGCTCTCGTCGGCTTGCTTGCGCGCCTTCGTGATTGCAGATGTCCAGCCTGTAATATTGCCGATCGATGCACCCAGTCGCCCCTTGGCTACCGTAGCAGCATTGCCAAAGGCATTAGATAGACCTCCTACCTTTGCTTTCGTTGAGTCAACGGCCGCATTAGCCTTTTGCAGTGTCGTTTGATCAAATGAAAAAACGAACGAGGCGAACAGTTGTCTTAGTGCTCCCTCACTCATTTTTCTTGCTCCAAACGATCTAACTCATGCAACCAGGTCATTGCTTCGTAAACCTCGATCAAAGTCCAATGCCTAGAGATCTCATAATACGAATCTTTGATCTTCGGATGCGTCGCTACGAACCAGACGGGCTGGCAGATCCAAGTAGGGACATAAACCCTTTTGCCTCCCCCAGAAGTAAAGTCAGGCCATTTTCTGCTAAAAAATCTTCATACTCGCGACGCACGCAACCGATCAACCATGCAACCATAAGAGGTAAACGACGAGCAAATACATGCTCAAATTTCTTTACCTTCTGCATATCATTTCCGATCTTGACCTCGCAAGCGTCTGCAAAGATCGGATATATCTCGCGCAAGAGTGAGACGGTTCCTAATAACTTCGTGAAGAATGATTGTATCTCGCCGTCTGTTGTACCTTCTGTCGGCTTGATCTCACCGTCTTTGAACTCGATCAAGTCGAATAACTCGGTGAACACCGGTATAACAGCGTCCCTGAGTTTTTCTAGAACGACAAGCGACGAGATAGGATCCAACGGGTTTAGACGGAAATCCAGATCCTCTAGTGAGAAGAATACCGGTTCACCGTGCACCTTATAACTATTTTCGGCCATGTTCAGGCCTTACCAGCTAGATCGAGTTCCCGCCAGAAATTGCAGCACCCATGTTGCCGATTCCAAGGAACTTCCAAGTTCTTTCCTTCGGTTCGGAACCATGCTCGGTGCCTGGATGTGAAACAGGGATCAAGTACTTGAACGCGAACAATGTGACACCGGATAGATCTTTGAGCAGAAATGATCCAATACCCTCGCCATTGTGGGTATTAGCGTAGATCGCAAACAGGGCCGAGAATTGCTCATTATGCGGAGAACCATACATGAAAGTAATCTCAACTTCCCACCTAGGATCGTCGGTTTGGATGATCGTGACGTGTCCGTCTGCTCCCTTTTGCGAGGTGCTTAGATCTCCAATAGGCGTGATCTTGATGCAAGTTCCTTCAGCAAGACCGTGCAACAACGGGATAGCCGCGCAAATGCACGTGATATTCTTAGCAGCGAAAAAAGATGTTCCTGACATTTGTTAGACTCCCATCGTCCCGGTAACGTCCAAGTAATGCATTGATCCAAGCACTCTGAATTTGTAGGTCGTGCCAGGGTACCTGCGTTGCCCCCGATCCGTTGCAGACACTTTTGAGGTGTCTTGCACAGTGACGAGCCAACCACCGTCTTTATCGCCGCGCTTTGCGATCACGCCGGCATCTTCCGCAATGCCGAACACCTTGCTAATAGCATCCTCAACGAGACCTTCACCCGTACGATCAAACGGGATATTGTCGTTGGTAGCTTCCATTTGCACGATTGATTCGTTGATACGAGCAACGACCCAATCAGCTAATAGAGTGTTGTCAAGGAAGCGGCCCGACGAGGCCCAACCATCGTGAAGCATTGGGATCCCGGATTCCTCGAAGTAAGCAATGCCATTGTAGGATCGGATCGCTGAGATCTCTGTAGGTGTCAACGCGTCAACGATCGGACCCGTTACCGACTTTGCGTGCAAGGTAACGACCTTCGGGGGCGCTTTTGCGAACCAGTACCCAGCAGCAGCAGCATCAAGCCTCCCTCCTTCGTCACGAGTAATCACGATCGCATTTCGACTAAATGCGGAGCTCTTGAGAACAGCCGCAACACAAGTCGGCTTATTCAGAGTCATGCAATCTGTGTCGGCCGTGATATTGAAGCACCTCTTTCCGTTGGCTTCCGCCCAGGCAACGGCCGTTTCGATCGCACCGGCAGAAGTCCAGCCGATCAAAAGACCGTACCAATCAGAATCAAGAGTGTTGACGGATCCTAGATCTTCCGTAATTCCTGCCGATGTACCTACGCGCGTGTGCTTGATGTTGCGCGTGAACCCGCGCACGTGAATTGGCTTGTTTGCTACTGCAGAAGAAACGGAAATAGTAGCCGTGTCATGGTTCACTGACAGCCCTAGATCATCGTCTATCTTGCCAGCCAGCGCCGTTGCGATCGTCGTTAGGGTGTCGCCCTGAACTGCAACGTAACTGGACAGCACGGCCGTGGCAGACCCGACCTTGACCCAAACGGAGTAGGTAGCACCTACAACAACCTCAAGAATCTCCAGCGTGAATGATTCTGTTTGGACGATAGCAGGAGCCACCTTGAACTTGCTGACGTGGGGCGTCTGACTGCAAATCACGGAAGCCAAAGCATACGCATCCGAGTCTACACTAACGCCGTCTGCAACTAGCCCGGCGAGACCATCAGAATCCGCCGAGTATTCACGAACGCCCGAAAACGCGGTCAAATACGCGTAAATCAGGATCGTTCCAAAGCCCTGGACCTTCGGTGTTGCGTCTGAAATAGTTAGAGTGTTAGTGACTAAAGTCATGATTTTTGCACCTCATACGCGGGAATTTCGAAGGTATTGGGCCCGTCTGAATAAGACCCTGCAAGGCCGACCTTGTTGAATGTTTGATATGTCGGATCGGTGTCCAGGCTCTGAAAAGAAGCTACCAGGAAAAGGTCAAAAGATCTAACCTGAATTTTGCTTCTTTCCCAGGTGTAAATCAAAGGAATGCATTCGCTAGGCATTTTGGAAGGCCACACACCGCACGCCTTGATTAGTGCGTTTTGATGGTGTGTCATCATAGATCGCAAGCGTGCGTCATCTGCTGTTCTTAGTGCGTCTGATCTTCCGTTGCTCATTGCACACTCTACGCGCACTTGCAAAGTCATGGTGCGATCTACAGAAACAAGCACGTTGCATAGACCTTTATCATCGATCTCTTTTTTCTCGTGTGTGATTCGATCCTGGAAAGAGCTAACGTTCACAAGTACGATAGGTTCGGCTATAGGTCTAGGTCCGTCGAGCCATGCAACGGCGCCAGCGGGCTGCCTGGCAAGCATCGCAACCCACTTAGGGATCTCTGTCTTTATTTCGCCCCACGTAGTCAAATTGCCTCACCAGTAATGTGTGCACGCAAAGCGTTTGTATCTATGAGCGGTGTGCTTGAGCCCTTACGATCCTTGGTAAGATCCGAAATATCCGGGTAAGTCCAGCCATTAACCATACGTTCTTGGCAATCAGCAGCAAAATACGTTGCGAGCTGTTGAGAAATAATCTTGGGATCTTGACCTGCAATAAAGGCTTGCTGGTATCTCGCGATCGCGATCTTACTCAGTTCGGCCTTTCTCGCATCATACCAGCCTCTAATGAAAGGTCTTTCCTCTTGATCTCCGAGGCCAAATTCATGAATAGAAGCCAGGGCCGCGATCGTTAGATCTTCTTCATTGTGCTGTTCGTCGCCTTTTTGCAAAATGCCCACGTGAATTTCTTGTTTTGCGTTCAAGAACTTCAGTAGTCGATCCAACTTGGATCTATCTTCACGAACTACAGGCACCGCTCCCCTAGTGAGTTCTGATATAGTATGTCGTCTAATCTCTTGGAGTAGACCGAAACAGTCAGAGTAGCTGTTGACTTGTCAGAAACAAGCCCTGCAGATCTGCCGATCGGGCTTTCTGCAATTAGTGCGGCGGCCTTCAGCAGCACAAGATCTAGATCTTCGAACGTGCGCGCAGCTTCTTTCAAGCACGTGCGCACGTGTGCTTCGTGTTGTTGACTGATAGGCTCAAATTCAGGGAACCTATCAGTAAACTCTCTGAGCTCAACGATCATTATTTCTTGTTTTTTACGATCATACCGTTAGTGACTATGTGGCTAGAGTGCTCAACACGCGGCACCTTGAAGCCATCACCAACCCAAGTAACTTGATCCTCGTCAACCTCGATCGACTCTATAGTCTTGGCTTTCACCATATTGATCAAAGCCTGCAGGTACCTGCTGGGCTTGATTACCTCTCCTGTTGACGGATCTATCTGCTCGTGTTTTGGGTAGAATGGTCCTGTTTCACGTGTTAGACGGCCCTCCATACCGGGCAAAATTATCGGCTGTTCTTTGCATCTAAACGCATACATTCGTCGTTTGGTTCCGGTCGGCGCGGTCGGCGCGGTCGGCGCGGTCGGCGCGGTCGGCGCGGTCGGCGCGGTCGGCGCGGTCGGCGCGGTCGGCGCGGTCGGCGCGGTCGGCGCGGTCGGCGCGGTCGGCGCGGTCG
>Ga0116170_10003329_pt1 | contig 15068 bp, 11 predicted proteins | sample AD_JPNHW1_MetaG_FD_89797 | JGI IMG/M metagenome (GOLD analysis project Ga0116170, IMG submission 89797) | Active sludge microbial communities of municipal wastewater-treating anaerobic digesters from Japan - AD_JPNHW1_MetaG | ecosystem: Engineered > Bioreactor > Anaerobic > Digestate | place...
AGCGCCGCGCACGCGCTGGACGCCGAAGCGCGCTTGTACGAGCAGCTGTTTGAGGATAAATTCCCGGAGGATTTGCCCGAGGGCGAGACTTTTTTGGATCACATCAACAAGAATTCTCTGCGGGTCTGCCAGGCCAAGCTGGAGCCCGCGCTGGCCGGGGCAAAACCTGGCGAGTGCTGGCAGTTTGTCCGTAACGGTTACTTCAGCGCGGACTGTGAGGATTCCAGGCCGGGTAAGCTGGTGTTTGACCGCACGATCTCGCTGGTGGACAGCTGGGCGAAGATGCAGGCGGGTTAGGGGGGTGGGCAGGCACGTGGTAAAATAAGCGTTCGAAAGGGGGCCCGTAGCTCAGTGGCAGAGCAGGCGGCTCATAACCGCTTGGTTGAAGGTTCGAATCCTTCCGGGCCCATTTTCACGTCTTCTATGCTCTCGGAACGCGCGGTCTGGAAACTGGCGTAAACCAGAGCTTACGCGCTCGGTCTGTAGACCGGCGCGATCTAGGGGACTTGGACACCGGCGCGATCAAGGCTTACGCGCTCGGTCGGGAGACCAGCGCGATCGAGGAATTCCTCGTCGGCGCCTCCCCCCTCACCCGCACCGATTTCGACCGTGACCAGTACTCCCGCGAAAAAATCCTCATCCAATGCCTCGACGCTTGGCGCCTCAACCCCCGCGCCTGCCTCATCCCGTTGTATAATTCACACGAACACCATGCAAGCAGGAGAGAAAGCATGCACACACAATACTACGTCGGTTGCGATTTAGGCGGCACGAATATCAAAGCCGGACTGGTGGATATGACCACCGGCCGGGTGATCGCCTCCAAAGACACAAAAACGCTCTCGTACCTCGGGCACGAGGCGGTCATCGGCCGCATCGCGAACTTGATTACCGAGATGGTCGCGGAAGCAGGCTTTGAATGGTCCCAGATTGGCGGCGTGGGCCTATCCGCCCCCGGCCGGCTGGATATCGAGCAGGGGCTCACTAAATTTATCCCCAACCTGCCCGGGCACTGGATTGACGTGCCGATTAAAGCGCTGCTGGAAGGCTACTTGAATGTGCCGGTGTATATCATGAACGACGTGCGCGCGATTACCTATGGCGAATGGGCCTTTGGCGCCGGCAAAGGCGTGGACTGCATGCTTTGCCTGGCCATCGGCACCGGCATTGGCGGCGGGGTGGTAATGAACAACCAGCTCGTCCTGAACCAGGGCGGCACAGCCGGAGAACTGGGGCACATCACGGTGGATTTTCACGGTCCCAAGTGCGGCTGCGGCAATTACGGCTGCGTGGAAACCTTCGCGTCCGGCCCAGCCATCGCGGCGATGGGGCTGAAAGCGGTCGTGCAGGGGCAGGCGACCAAAATTGGCGAGCTGGTGAATTACGACCTGAATAAAATCACCGCGCATGTCATCGCGACCGCGGCGGAGGCCGGCGACCCGGTGGCATTGGAAATCTGGAATACCGCCGGCGCATATATTGGCGTGGCGATTATGAACGCAGCGCTGGTGGTTGGGCCCAAGCGCGTCGTCGTGACGGGCGGCGTGGCCGCTGCCGGCGAACTGCTCCTGCGCCCGATCCGCGAGGAGCTGCAGCGGCGGATGCTGATTATGCCGGCTGACCAGGTGGAAGTCGTGCCGGGTGAACTCGGGAACGACGCCGGCATTATCGGGCTGGCTGTCTGGGCGGCGCATAAGGGCGACCTGTAAGCCTCTGTTCAATATTTCACAAGTTGCCAGAAATGGCAGCTTTTTATGTTAACAACTCTGTACTAGGGATGTGCAGGAGCGTTTGAGCTCCTTTTTCCGTGTTATATTCACAACAGATTGTTATGGAAAAGATTCGCAAAGCCGATGAAGAATGGCGCGCTCTGCTAACCGAAGAGCAGTACCGCGTGACACGCCGGAAGGGCACGGAAGCCGCTTTCTGCGGCGTGTTCTACGACCACAAGCAGGACGGCCTCTACCAGTGTGTCTGCTGCGGTCTGGAGCTGTTTTCTTCCGATAGCAAGTTCGATTCGGGAACCGGCTGGCCGTCTTTTTTCCAACCTGTATCGGCAGAACGCGTCGAACAGGTACTGGATCTCAGCCACGGGATGGTGCGCCAGGAAGTGCGCTGCGCGCGCTGTGAGGCCCACCTGGGGCATGTCTTCCGGGACGGACCGCCGCCTACAGGTTTGCGTTATTGTTTGAACTCGGCAGCCTTGCGCTTTGTGCCAGAAAAAAAACAAATAAGGGATTAAGAAGCTGATGAGGAAGGAAGCATTTTTCGCGGGGGGATGTTTTTGGGGACTGGAAGCCAGGTTTCAGTGCGTGCGCGGCGTGGTGGAAACCCAGGTCGGGTATTCCGGCGGCACAACAAAAGAACCGACCTACCGTCAGGTTTGCCAGGATACTACCGGTCACGCCGAAACCGTGAAAGTAACCTACGAGACGGACGAGATCAGTCTTCAACAACTCCTGGAACTCTTCTTCTCCTATCACGACCCGACTAACTGCTGCTCGCAGGGTCTGGATTTTGGCTCGCAGTATCGTTCGATGGTGTTTTACACTTCCGCGGATGAAAAAGAAACGATTGAACAGGTCATCGCCTTCCTGGAAACCTCCGGCGTATTTGACCGGCCGGTGGTAACGCAGGTGGAAATGCTGGAGAGCTTTTACCCGGCGGAGGAATACCACCAGAACTATTACCGGAAACATGGGGTCAGCGTTTGTTAATCCAGAGCCGCGGCAGAGACCGCGGCTTTTTCATAGACATTCACGAGAAAACCCGGGGAGTTGAGAGCGCAGTCAGCTTAATTTCCCGGCCGAGAACGCTCAGCGGGGCAGGGGTATACAGGGTATAATGGTTGTATGAACTCTGAAACACAAAGCAACAACACTACTGAAAAGCGCGTCGCTATCCTGATCGACGGCGATAACGCGCAGTCCAGCTTAATTGAGCAGATCGTGGTGGAATCGGCCCGCTTTGGCAACGCGACCATCCGCCGGGTCTATGGGGATTGGACCACCTCGAACATGAAGTCCTGGAAGGACATCCTGAATTCGTACGCATTTCAACCCATCCAGCAATTCCGCTACACCATTGGGAAGAACGCCACCGACTCCGCCATGATTATCGACGCGATGGACATCCTGCACAAAGACCAGGTGGACGGTTTTTGCCTGGTCTCCAGCGACAGCGATTACACCCGTCTGGCCACGCGCATCCGCGAAAGTGGCAAAATGGTCATCGGGATTGGGAAACAGTCCACTCCGCGGGCCTTTGTCTCCGCCTGCGATGTGTTCATATACACCGAAAACCTGGAAGAACGCGAGAAACAGGCCCGCAAGGCTGCCCAGAAACAACAGAAAATGGAGCAGTTGACCCAGGCCGATCTTGAACTGATAGAGAAGGTCAATCAGGCGATTGATATGGCTGGCTCGGATGACGACGGCTGGTCAATGCTTTCGGAGGTTGGCACCGCTTTGCGTCGGATCGACCCGGGTTTTGACCCGCGAACCTACGGCGCCAAACAGCTTGCCCAGCTGCTGCGCGCCCGCAAAACCTTCTTCGACCTGAAAAAGCCAGCCGGGAAATCCTTGATTTTGATCCGACCGAAAGAAGAACAGTAAATCACGAAAAAGAGCTCCATACGGGAACTCTTTTTTGTAGAGTGTCTTGTTTCCTTCTGAAAACAGCTTTCTGGGGGGGCAGGAAGCAGCCCTTGCATGCTACATGGTAATGGAAGAGATGCTTAAGCCTCCAATCGCAGGCTGCCACTCAGGCGGATATCGCGCGAGGAACTGCCCACTTCAATTTCAAAGTAGCCCGGTTCCATCGTCCAGCAGTGCCTGTCCTGGTCGTAGTAACTGAAGGCGCGCGCGTCCAGTTGGATGCTCACCCGGGTTTCCTCGCCGGCTCTCAGTTGGACGCGGCTGAAGCCGTTCAGCTCCCGCACAGGCCGCGCCACGCTGGATTGCACATCCCGCACATAGACTTGCGCGACTTCCGCGCCGTTTTGCCTCCCGCTGTTGCGGAGCGAAAAGCTGATTTCGACTTTTTCACCCGGATGAAAACTCTCAGGGCAATATAGGTCGCTGTATTCAAAACGGGTATAGGAAAGCCCATGCCCGAATGGGAAGCGCACATCCATCTTTCGCAGGTCGTAGCTGCGGTAGCCGATAAAAATGCCTTCTCCGTACCAAAGGGATTGGTCGCCCGGGTAATTGACAAAGGTCGGATCGTCTTCCAATCTGTAGGGGATGCTCATCGGAAGCTTTCCGGAGGGGGATTCCGCGCCTGTCAGCAGGTCCGCGAGTGCGTTGCCGCCTTCCTGACCCGGGTAGTAAGCCCATAGAATCGCGGGGACCTGTTCCGCCCAGGGCATTTCAAGCGGGGCGCCGGCGTGAACCACGACAATGGTGCTGGGGTTGGCGCTGACGACCCCGGCAATCAATTCATCCTGACTGCCCGGCAAGCGCATAGACGGGCGGTCCGCGCCTTCCGTTTCGTATCCGTCCGGATTGCCGGCGAAAACAATCGCCAGGTCGGCTTCCGCGGCAGCCCGCACAGCCCGAGCCTGCCCGTCTTCCGGGACGTAAGGGGGCAGGTGCGCCAGCTGCAGGAACGGGAAACCAGCGTGAGTCTCGAAGGAGTATTCCACTTTCAGGCGGTAATGCCTGCCGGCTTCCAGGCCGATCGAACCGCCGACGAGCACGGAACTGAAGTTGCCGTAATCCGGGATGACGTCTCCGCTGTGGTTTTCCACGACAAGCTGGTCGTCGATGAATAGTTTCGCGTGTCCGTTATTGGCCAGAAAGAGCGGAGTTTCGCCGCTTGCGGCGGCAGTGTAAAGGCCTTCCCAGGTGCCGCTGAAGCAGCGCGCGTTAATTTTCCCTTCCGCGGGTCCCATGCCGCCCCACCACGAATCCAAGGCTGGGTCAGTCTTTCGCAGGGGCGCGCCCTCAAAATCCGGATTGTTATACAGGCTTGCCAGTAATCCAGCGCTGCCGTCCACTTGCGAGAAGAAGCTGCTTTCAATTACCTGGGGGAGTACACGGTTATCTGCGCCGGGCTCGTATACAAGCTCCACCTCCGGACCGAGCGCCTGGCGCAAACCTTCCAGCGGGGTTACCCAATAAGGTCCTTTCACAAAGGAGCTGCCTCCGCCAGTTACGCGGGTGCTGGCGTTCAGCCCGATCACGGCAATCTTTTTCGCGCTTGTTGGCAGCGGCAAGAGGCCGCCCTCGTTCTTCAGCAGCGTGATGGACTGCCGCGCGAGCTCCCTTGCCAGCGCGCGGCGTTGGGCGGTATCCACCGCGCCGGGCCTGGGCGGAACCTGACCGGGCCGGCAGCGCGCAATCAAAATGAGCACCCGACGCACAGCCTCATCCAGCGTGTCTTCCGATACCTGCCAGGTATCCACGGCTTCTTTCAGGTGGCCTCCGCGCCAGAGCGCTGGTCCGGGCATTTCCAGGTCCAGCCCGGCGTTCAGCGCGGCAGCGGCGGAGTGGGTCGCGAACCAATCCGAGATGACCGCGCCTTCAAAGCCCCACTCTTCCTTCAGCACAGAACGTAAGAGCCAGGAGTTTTCCGAGGCATAGGTGCCGTTCAGACGGACGTACGCTGCCATGACCGTCCAGGGTTGGGCGCGGCGCACGATTTTCTCAAAGGGCTCCAGGTAAACCTCGCGCAGCGCGCGTTCGGAGATAATCACATTCAGACGCATTCGCTCGCGTTCCTGGTCATTGCCGGCGAAATGCTTAACGGAAGCGCCCACACCCTTCTGCTGCAGTCCCAGAACCCAATTCAGGCCGATTTCCCCCGCCAGGAATGGGTCTTCGGAATAGGTTTCAAAGTTGCGCCCTCCGAGGGGGCTGTGCATGATACTGACGCAGGGGCCCAGAAGGACGTCCACGCCCATTTCGCGGGATTCCTCAGCCAGAGCTGCGCCAAGCTTGCGGGTGAGCTCGCGGTTCCAGGTGGCGGCAATACCGACCCCGGTCGGGTAGGCGTTGGTGGCGCCGGCAGGGCGGCGGCTGCTGGCACGGTCAGCGCGCACACCGTGCGGTCCGTCGCTGACAATCAGCGCGGGGATGCCCAGGCGGGGTACAGCGGCAACGGACCAGTTATCCGCGCCGGAAAGCAGGCTGATCTTTTCGGGCAGGCTGAGCTGGCTGAGCCAGGTTTCCACCTGGATTTCTTGTTCACGGGAAAGATAATGAAGCATGCTGACCTCCAGAGTGCGCTGTGAGCTGTTTGTATTATACCTGTCCGACTGTCCAATATACGGATGGGAGGGGAAAATGCGCAAAGGCATACTGTCCTGAAATAGCAAAATAGAAAGGCCCTGATTAAGTTTTGGAGCTGTGAATCAGCATTCGATTCCACAATTTTTTTACCGAGGAATGAACATACCCTGACACAGAAAGGTGCCCCTCTTTCTCCCCTTCTCCGCGACTGAACTTTATTGTTTTTTCCTATTACCGGTTGCTGGGACGGGAGTTGAACTTGAATAGTGGGCGCAAGCCCAACCGTTGCAAGCGCCTTCCCCTTACTTCCCTTTTTCCTTGTTATTTCCATTATTCCCATCATCCTTCCTAAAAAGACGCTGGGGACGGGTCAGGGTGAGGGCAAGCGTGAAACATGATCGCAAAGAAGAAATCAAGCGATTCGTTTCGAGGAAAAAGGCGTGCTGACGGCTTTCTTTCCTCAACAGGACATTTCTATTTAGCCTTGACAGGTTGGGATGGGGGTCTCGACCATCCGAATAGACCTGTCTTTGGTATAAACCCCGGCAATGAAAAGCAAAGAACTATCCCTCTGGAAACCAATCAAGGGGCTTTGTAGAAGACCAGGATAAAAAACGCCCGGGCGTTCGAGGTGTTCTGTTTAATCCAGCGCGGGGTAACCGGTGATATCCGCCAGTTCCTCGTAGAGCGGGCGCAGGCGTTTGTACATCTTCAGGTACACGCGCTGATAGAGTTCGTCGTAAAGTTTATGGTTTTCGGGGTTCGGCTCAAAGGTTTCGCTGATGCGCGTCATCTCGCGTACAGCGGTCTCAAAATCCGGGTGCAGCTTCAGCCCGACCGCCAAATCCATCGCGGCGCCCAGTCCGCTGGCTTCGATGACATGCGGGCGGGATGCCGGCAAACCGAAAATATCCGCGGTCAGCTGCACCGCCGCGGAACTGGCGGAACCGCCGCCGGCGACGCGAATCGATTCAATTTTCTGGCGCGAGCGGCGGTTAGTGCGGTCCGCGCCTTCGCGCAGCGCGTAGGAAAGACCTTCGATGATGGAGCGGTAGAAATACGGGCGGGTGTGCACGTCGCCGAAGCCAATCACGGCGCCTTTGGCTTCCGGTCCGGGCTGCTTCAGCCCCGGGCTCCAGTAGGGCTGAAGCATAAGCCCGAGCGAACCCGCCGGCACGGAATTAATCAGCTCATCGAACACGTCTTCAGTTTTTACGCCCCGCTCCTGCGCGAGGCGTTCTTCATTCATTCCAAACTCGCGCTTGAACCACGAGACCATCCAATAGCCGCGGAAAATCTGGATTTCCAGCGAGTACATACCCGGGATTGCCGCCGGGTAAGGTGGGATAAGCGGGATGACCTCCAGGTAATCTTTGTGCGTGGTGTTGACGGTGGCAGTGGTGCCAAACGAAAGGCAGGCGGTGCTGGGTTCGATGCAGCCGGCACCGATGACCTCGCAAGCCTTATCCGCCGCGGCGGCAATCAGCGGCAGCCCTTCAGGGATGCCGGTCGCGGCGGAAGCCTCCGCGCTGATTTGCCCCAGCAATTCAGTCGGCCGCACCAGCTCCGGCAGCGTCTCCGGGCGCACAGGCACAGCCTCCCATTTCCAGTCCGACTTAGCTGACCAGCGCAGGTTTTTGTAGTCAAAGGGTAGATAGCCTACCTGGGAACCGATGGAATCTATGTACGCACCGGTGAGCCGGTATGTCAGATAACCGGAGAGCAGCAGGTACTTGTGGGTCTTTTCCCAGATATCTTTCTGGTAGGTGCGCAGCCAGTTGGCTTCGGCTTCCGACTGCAGGTAGGCGACTGTGCCCCGCATGCCTGCCAGCCGGAAGAGCAGCCCCCAAATGCCCCCGACCGGCTTCAGGCCAGGCGTGCGGCGTTGGTCCAGCCAAATTATCGCCGGGCGAAGGGGCTGACCGTGCGCATCCACGTTAATGATCGTGGAGCGCTGGGTGGTGAGCGCGACGCCGGCAAGCGCGCTTTTCTCCACGCCGGGGATTGCCCACAGCGCCTGGCAGGCCTGGCACAGCGCGTTCCAGAATACTTGCGGGTCCTGTTCCGCCCAGCCGGGTTCGGCGGAATAGTAAGCTTCAATTGGCACCTGGCTTTTTGCCAGCAGGTTTCCGCGCAGGTCGAAAATCAGCGCGCGCACCGACTGTGTGCCGTTGTCGATAGCCAGCAGTTGTTCAGAGCTCATCAGCCCTCCAAATCCATACTCCAGCGTTTTTCTCTTTGTTCAGCGCTCATGTCCAGGCCAAGCGTGCCGCCCGGGTTCATTATGTTGTGCGGGTCAAAATGTTTTTTCAGCAGCCGGATGACATCCATCTGGGGTTTTCCGATGGTCTCCTCCAGCCAAGGCGAGGTTTGCTTGCCGACGCCGTGGTGGTGGCTGATGGCAGCCCCGCTTTTCGCGATGGCTTCCAGAATTCCGTACTGCAGCTGCAGATATTCCTTTATTGTACCGATGCGCGCGATAAAAATAAAGTATAGATTGGCGCCCTGGGGGTAGGCATGCGAAAGGTGGGTCATGCACACGGTCTGCGGGCGGCTCTTCACGAACGCGCGCACTTCCTGGTGTACGCGCGGCATCTGCTCCCAGGTGACGGAACATTCCAGTGTGTCAATCAGCACGCCGAAATCCTGTAAATCCTCGCGCAGGTAAGGGTCGCGGAAGCGGTCCTTTTCCCAACTTTTGGTAACACCAAACAAGCTGAGCTCAAAGGCGCCGTGCTGCCTGCAAATCCGCCGGATTTTCCGGTCCAGGTTGGCGCAGAAACCTTTTTCGCCGTCGGTAAAACCCAGTAGCAGGCACTTTTGCATTGGTTTGTAGCCCAGCTTTTGCAGAATGGTATCCGCCGCGGTCCCTTCGATATGGTAGAGCTTCATCGCCACATCGGTCTCTTCCGTGTCGGAGAGGCGGAAAACGGAAGGGTAGCCAATTTCGGCTTGCATAATCTCGCGGCAGGCGGCTTGGGCGTCTTCCCAGGTGCGGAACATGTAGCTAAAGCGCTTGCGGTTTTCAGGCATGTAGCGGAAAATGCGAAAGGTGACGCTCACCAGGATGCCAAAGGCGCCTTCGCTGCCCAGCATTATCTGGTCAAAATCAGGTCCGGTCGCCGCGCGCGGCTGAGGGCAGGTGCGAAAATCCCCGATGGGCGTAACGTAATCCTGGGAAATGACCAGGTCTTCGCTCTTGCCGTAATAGGTGGAGTTTTGCCCTGCTCCGCGGGTGACAGCCCAGCCGCCCACGCTGGAATACTCGAAAGATTGGGGGAACTGCCCGCAGGTGTAAGCGCGCGCCGCACCAAACTCGTGCACGGCGTTGTTTAGCAGCGCCTCCAGCTTCGGTCCGCTCATGCCGGCTTCCACGGTGATGGTCTGGTTGGTCTCATTAAACGCCAGCACGCGGTTCATGTGTTTGCTCATGTCCACCGTTATGCCCCCGCGCGTGGTTTCCATGCCGCGCGTAACCGTGGAGCCGCCGCCGAAGACGGTCACCGGGATGCGGTGCTCGTCAGCATAGGCTACGATGCGTGCGATTTCTTCCCGGCTGCGCGGCGCGACCACGATTTCGGGCAGGTTTTGGATAATTTTGCGCCGCAAGCGCAGCGCGTCCAGCATGCCTTTCCCATAAGAGCGGGCGATGCGCGTATAGGTATCGGTGCATACGTTTTCATCCCCACACAGGGCGCGGAAAAACTCCAGATGCTCTTCTGGCAGGCGGCAAGGCGCGCTGTCCTCCACCTGCTCCAGGGAAAGGTCGAGCGGCGCGCGCAAATCCGCTTCCGTGAGCTGGAATTTGTCCATAATCAGGCGCACCAGGCCGCTGTTCGGGTGTTTGATGCCGGCGGGGTCGCCCCATTTCAACAGAGATCGGTATGTGCCGACCGGGGTGACGTCTTCGTACCAATTGGGCGTAAAGACTTCTTTTTTTGCCATTTTTATCCTCCTGAAAGACTAAATTCCAGCGGGCGCGGAATTATAAAAACTCTCGTAAATTTGGGTGTAACGCTGGACTTCGGCTTCCCAGCGCATGTCATCCCAGTCCAGCTCTTCCCGTGTGATTTCGCGTAGGAAGGGAAGTTCCGCGCGCGCGCCTTCCGGCAGGAGCAGCCCCAGGCGCGTCCGGCGCAGGAGCAAATCATCCAGGTGCTGCACACTTTCCCTGCGTGCCGTGTAACGCAACTCCGCCCGGATGGTAGGCAGCCCCTGCACCGGACGTAATTCCCCGGGTTTTGCACAGCTGAGCAATTCCTGCAGCGCGAAACCGTACTTTCCTGCGAGAACACAGCGCTGCCCGGGGTTGAGTTCCGTGCTGTCCGCTCCGCTTTGGCGGGGAAGGGCGTCGTAGAATCTTGCGTGGCTTTTCAGGGTCAAGCTCAGCCGGGGCGCTGCTTTGCGCAGCGCGTCCTGCGCCATTCTGCGGAAAATCGTTAGCTTTCCACCGGTAATTGTTACCAGGCCTTTTTCCTCCCAGACCACATGCGCGCGCGACTCCGCCGAAGGGTTCGCGGCGTTTCCGCGGATAATCGGGCGCAAACCGGCAAAGCTGGAAAGCGCGTCTGCCTGACTGAGCCGGGCGGAGGGAAAGAAGGCTGCCGCCGCTTCCAGGATGTAGTCCACTTCCGCCTGGGTGCAAAACGGCTCACCTTCATCCAGCGGGGAGGGATGGTCCAGGTCGGTTGTGCCGATGATGGTCGTACCTTCCCAGGGGATGGCAAACATAGCGCGCTTGTCTTTCGGATGCAGCAGTGTGACGGCATGCGGCAGCGGCAGTTTCTCGTACGGAAAAACCAGGTGGGAGCCGCGCTGCGGGCGCAGACGGGTCGGGGCGTTCACCTGGGCGCGCAGCATGTCGGACCAGGGACCAGCCGCGTTGATAAGCACGCGCGCGTGCAGCTCCAGGCTGCCCAAGGCCTGCGGGGATTGGTCGCTGACGGCTGCGCCGCAGACTGTGCCCTCCCGGGTAGTAAGCAGCTTTTCTACGCGGGCATAATTCAGTGCTGTGCCGCCCGCGCGGCAGCCTTCGCTGAGCAAGCGCAAGACCATGCGCGCGTCGTCCATCACCGCGTCGTAGTACAAATACGCGCCTGCCAGCCAGGGGGCGCTGAGCTGCGGGACCAGACTGTGTACATCCGTTTGGGAGAGGCCGCGGTGCTTCCATTTGGGCGCCATCAGGTCGTAGAGCGTGACGCCCAGGTGGAACTCTGCGCGCTGCGTCCCGGAGTCGGTGTAGGGTAGAATGAAGCCGAGCGGGCGCACCAGACCCGGGGCTTCGCGCAGCAGAACTTCCCGTTCCCGCACCGATTCGCGTGTGATATCAAACTGGCGGTTGCGCAGGTAGCGGAAGCCGCCGTGAATGAGCTTGGAAGAGCGGCTGGAAGTGCCGCTGGCATAATCGTTCTGTTCGAGCAGCAGCACGCGCAAGCCCTGCGCAGCCGCCAGCCGGAAAACTCCCGCGCCCGTGATTCCGCCGCCGATGACGATGATGTCCCAATCCTGCTGAAGGCTTTGCCAGGTCTCAGCCCGGCTCTTGTTCGCGTTCATTTTGCCTGCTCTCCTTGTTTGCGTGCGTCCTTCCAGATGGCGATGCTCTCTGTCATCATCTCGCGGGTCAGACGTTCGCCGGCTTCCGCGTCGCGTTTTTCCGCTGCCTCGCGCAATTCAAAGTAAAATCTGCGGGACCTCTCCCGGGCTGCAGGCGAGGAAAAGTAGAAGGGACCCATCACCCGGTACAGTTCCGCGAAGCCGTTCAGGATGAGGGTGTAAATCGGGTTGCCGGAGAGAATGGTGAGGACGCGCTGCAGTTCCAGGTCAGCCGCGCTAAATTCCCGGGCATCCTCCGGGATCTCCTGCATTTGGTCCAGGTGCTCGCAAACTGCTTCCGGGTTCCGCAGGAGCGCCTGGCGGGTGAAAACCGGCGCGAGCGTGGCGCGCACATCCAGCAGGTCAGGCACGAACGAGGGCGGCTGGGCTTGCGGGTTTTTGGCCAGGTAGTTCAGGATAAGCAGGTTGCCTTCTTGCATGTAATTCTTAACGCGGGTGTTTTTGCCGTGCCGGATTTCAATCCAGCCGTCGCGGGAGAGGCGCTGGAGGGCTTCGCGCAGGGTCGGGCGGGTGACCCCCAGCATTTCTGCCAGTACACGTTCGGGGGGGAGATGGCTGTTAATTGGGAAAGTGCCGTCCAGAATAGCATCCTGCAGACGAACTTCCGTGATTTCTGCCGCTTTTTGCGGCGGGTTCCATTCAGGCATTGATTCCTCCGGGCGCGGATTGGTAAGAGGTCAAACCACTATAAGTATTATAGCTAAGTTTTTTCCTTTTAAGAAGCTTTTTCCCTCGAAAAACCACGAAGTGCCCGGAAACGGGTATGATTAACCCGAAAATGGAATGCGCGCGCGGTGATAAAGGCGGAAGAATGGCAAGACTGATTGTGCTTGCCAGGATATTTGGCCTCTGCGCCCGGAAACAGCAGGGGAGCGCTGTGCTGTGACCGGCGCGGAACAGGACCTGGCCCGGCGCCTGGGGCAGTTCGAGCTGTTTTCCATGCTCCCTGCGGACCTTTTGCTCCGGATGGCGAAGAGCAGCGTTTTGCACAGCTATGGCGCCCGGGAGGAGGTTTTTTGCGAGGGGGATGAGATTAACAGCCTGCTGCTCGTGCTGGAAGGCGATGTGTGCGCGGTCAAGCGTTCTTCCGACGGCCGGGAACAGGTGCTCGCGCACTTAAAGGCGGGGGACCTTATTTCCCTGGCCCCGCTCCTGCTGCAGAAAAACGCCTGCCATACCGAGAGCGGGCGGGCTAGCCACCCCACGAAAGTCCTCTCTATCAGTCTGGAACTGTTCCACGAGATTGCGGAAAGCAGCCCGGAGTTTCATCGCGCTCTGCAGCGCTGCCTGGCGGGCAGATTGGAACAACTCAGCTTTTTGGCAGCCAGCCTCAGTCTGCAAAGCGCGCGCTCGCGGCTGGCAGCTTTTCTCATCAGGCAAGCCGACCAGGGCGGACAGCCTGCTGGCATTACCCAGGAGGAAATCGCGGCGGAAATCGGGACCGTGCGCGAAATTGTCGCCCGGCTGCTGCGCGACTTTGCCCGGGCGGGTTGGCTGGAACGCAAGCGGCAGCACCTGGTATTGAAAAACCGGGCGGCGCTCGAGGAAGAAGCGCAGCGCTGGTGAGCTTGCCCATTTCCTCTCCCCAGGAATCGAGATTCCCATGCAAAGTTGTGACTTAAGTCACAGCACAGGTTTGGAATACACAGTAAACTCTCCTCTATGACAAACATGCATGCTCTTCCGGTGATTGACCTGGCTCTGTGCAGCCGCTGCGGAGAATGCGCCGCGGCCTGCCCGGAGCACGCGCTTGCGATGGACGCTGAGAATTCGACGCCTGTCTTTGCTGAAGCGGATGCATGCACCTACTGCACCGAGTGTGAGCAAGTTTGTCCGCAACACGCGATCCAATGCCCGCTGACCATCAGTTGGGGCACAGAAGAATAGCACAAAGGAGTTATTATGAGCGAGTTTATCAACAATGCGTCCAAACGCAAGGATGCCCTTAAGGCCATTATCCGCAAGCTGCATGCCGGGGAGAGCGTCGAATCCCTGCAGGAAGAGTTCAACGAGGTTATCGCTGAAGCCAGCGCTTCGGACGTTGCCCAGGCGGAACGCGAAGTGATTGCCGAAGGGCTGCCGGTAGCGGACATTCAGAAACTGTGCGACTTGCATGTCGCGGTCTTCCAGCAGGGTCTGGAAAACCAGACCGCGCCGGAATCTGTGCCAGGTCACCCGGTGTATAACTTCCGGCTCGAGAACGAGGTCATCAGCCGCGTGCTCGAATCAATCGAAGGCAGCCTGGCGCGCGTGCTGGCCGGGGATGAGAACGCGCTGAAATCCCTGCGCCAGGCGGCTGGAAACCTGAACCTGATTGAGCGCCACTACGAGTGGAAAGAGAACCTGCTCTTCCCTGTGCTGGAAAAATACGGGTTCGAAGGGCCTTCCAAGGTGATGTGGGGCGTACACAACGACATCCGCAAAGCCATCCGCAACCTGCAGTCCCTGATGAACAGCGATCCATTGGACCTTGAGACCGTTGACGCGGAGTATCTTGACCTGGCAAAAGCCGTGCGGGATATGTTCTATAAGGAAGAGAAAGTGCTGCTGCCGGAATCTCTGAGCCGCCTGACACAAGCAGATTGGGACATGATTAAAGCCGAAAGCCTGAGCCTGAAAAAAGACGCTGAGCCAGCCCGGGAAGAACCGGCGCCAGAGCCCGCAGCGGAGGGGAAAATCAAGCTTTCCACTGGCGCCCTGACCCAGGAACAGATTAACCTGATGCTCACCAAGCTGCCGGTGGATATCACTTTCGTGGATGAAAATGATAAGGTTTGCTTCTTTTCGCAGACCCCGGAGCGCGTTTTCGTGCGGACCGCGGCGATTATCGGTCGGTCCGTGCAAAACTGCCACCCGCCGCAGAGCGTGCATGTTGTGCAGCACATCCTGGATGATTTTCGCGCTGGCAAACGCGACGCGGCTGAGTTCTGGATTCAGATGGGCGGCAAGTTTGTGTACATCCGCTACTTTGCGCTGCGGGATGAGCAAGGCACCTACAAGGGCGTTATTGAGGTTACGCAGGATGTCAGCGCGATACGTTCCCTGCAAGGTGAACGGCGTTTGCTGGACGAGTAGGCCCGGCTTTTGGCTGGAAGGGCAGCCCATCAGGGTTGGCGCCGTTTCGCTTGCTGAATGGGTGAGGGCTGTCCAAAAAGAAAGGGTTTTCGTTCTTGGACAGCCCAGAGTGGAAGAACGTGCCTGGTTTAGGCCTCGTTTTGATAG
>Ga0116170_10003331_pt1 | contig 15061 bp, 8 predicted proteins | sample AD_JPNHW1_MetaG_FD_89797 | JGI IMG/M metagenome (GOLD analysis project Ga0116170, IMG submission 89797) | Active sludge microbial communities of municipal wastewater-treating anaerobic digesters from Japan - AD_JPNHW1_MetaG | ecosystem: Engineered > Bioreactor > Anaerobic > Digestate | place...
AAACCCAAAACCAAAGAAGGTACTTTGGAGGCCACCTGTTCGAAAAATTGGAGAGGCATCCAGGGGCAGTTTATATGCAACGATGGGGCCAACAAACTATATAAACATTTCCAATTTTCAGGGTTACACCATCAATGTTGACGAACGATATACGCAGATTCATAACAGAATAGCAAATATTTTTGTAGCTGGTACTATCGCGAATGCAACTGATGAGAATAAGATTTTATGGAATACTATTTCAGAATCATTCTTCAGAGTGTTTAAGAAAAGGATTGATGGACAATTTAAACCACAGGGAGGGAAGATTGGATTAATATTAGAATATAATGAGATATCAAATTTTAGCACTTTAAGCTCGGGGGAGCAGGAATTTTTATCATTAGTATGTGATATAATTACGGAGCCTGAAGTCGATTTATTTTTAATTGATGAAATTGATCTTCACTTTCATCCAGATCTTCAGATGAAAGTTTTAAGTGAAATTGAGGTTCATTTGAAGGATAGGATTCTAATTTCCACTACTCATTCACCTTATGTAATGCTGGCGACAAAACCTGGTAAATTATTTTATCTAAAACACTATTCTGAAATCCGAGAAGGGGAGAATCAACTAATAAATATTTCAGCATCTAAGGAAATCAGTAATTACATTTTTGATCTTTTTGGTGGCTTCAATGCTAGTCCAAAAATATATGATCATATTTCTGAAGCAATGAATTCGGAAATTGAAAAATTCTCAGAGGAGTGTCTGAATGATTCGGAGTCAAAAGATCCTGAGGTAAGGGATGTAGATCCACAGGTGACAAATTTAAGAACGTTATTACTTAACGAAGAAAGTGATCAGGATATTCTTGAAATCGGAGCAGGTAAAGGAAGACTGTTAAAATCATTCAATTCGATCAGTGAATCTGTCAGACTGAGGATTACCTATACGGGATTAGAAATATTTGAACCCAATTTTGTGTTTTTAAATCAATTTTGTGATAAAACAGGGTTAAGAGGAAAGTTGAGAAATATAAATTTTATAAAATCACTTAAAGAATTAGAACCTGAGTATCGCTTCAGTTTGTGTGTTCTGGCAAATGTCATCCATGAGGTTGATCCAAGACATCTAGCTGAATTAATTAATAATATTTTTCGACATGCCAGAATTGGTTCAAAACTATTAATTCTTGAAGCATTAGAGCTTCAGAAAGGGGAATCCAATTTCGTTTCTCATTCTTGTGAATCCTTGCGTAAATTATTTCAAAAACTTGTTGACCAAGATTATTTAGAAATCAATGATGCTGTTCCATTTTCGTTTCATAGGATTCCACTTTTAGAAATGGTTATAACTGTTAAGGCAGATATAAATAAAATCCTAGATGAATCTGATATCACGGGGGCACTAATGGATTTATCAAATCAATTGGAAATTACTGTTGCAAGAAATATTGATGGCAAAACACTAAATCCTCACTCATTAGCATTTATAGTTCATAATCTTGCCAACGTCAGAGGATATTTGAAAATATTTTCAGAAATTGCTTTATGTGGACAGGCCGGTTAACTTGACCCCATTCCGCCGGTTTTGGGCGACCACCTTATATGATTAGGAATCAACATAATAATCCGTGTCCGGTTTCCGGAGCAGGATGGTCAAACTGAGCGGCCTTTCCACATTGTATCAAAATCACACACCTGCTGTACCGGAACCGGACACTTTCTCCGGGTGTTTGTTTTTAATCAACAGTTATTCAGGGCGATAGGAGTTTGGTACTATATTTAATAGTCAATCAGCTCAATATCCCTGAGAATTTTCCGAGTTAACCTGCTTTTTATCATGGACCGAGCAATCGACAAGAAAAAATGGACCCCGAAAAAGATCATGACCCTTGCAGGGATCGCAGCGGTGGTGATCCTGTTCGTCGCCACCTTCTACTTCACTTCGGGGAACTCCCGCCTGAATGTGGAGGTGGAACGGATCACCATTTCTGAAGTCACCAAAGGAACATTCCGCGAGTATATCCCCGTGAACGGCGTGGTCCTTCCCATCACCACCATCTACCTGGATGCCAGCGAGGGCGGCCGCGTTGAGGAAAAATTGGTCGAAGACGGCTCCTTTGTGAAACAGGGTCAGCCGATCCTCCGCCTGTCAAACACCGACCTGCTGCTGATGATGCTGAGCCAGCAAAATACCGTTTACAACACGCTGACGCAGATGCAGATCAACAGCAATGCGGCGCAGCAGAACACGGTCAGCAAACTGAACCAGATGGCCGATGTGGAGAGCCTTTTCCGGGAGGCGGAAAGGGTCTATACCCTCGACAAACACCTCTATGAGCAAGGGGTGATCGGCTCGCAGGAGTTCAAAAAGGCGGAAAATGAATACAACTATTGCCTGCAGAAGAAAAAGCTGACGCAGGAGATTTTACTTCAGGACTCCGTTTCCCGCGCCCAGCAACATAACCAGGACAAACTCTCGTACCAGGGTTCGCAGGAGGCGCTGAAGATGATGAAGCAAAAGGTTAACGACCTGGTCGTCCGGTCGCCGATCGACGGACAGCTGACCTCGCTGGATGCGGAGATCGGGCAGAACAAGCGCCAGGGTGACCGGCTCGGGCAGATCGATGTGATCAGCGGCTACAAGGTGCGTGTGGAGATCGACGAACACTATATCTCGCGCATCTATGCCGGGTTGACGGGTGATTTTACGCTGGCCGACCAGGTTTACCAGGTTAAAATCAATAAAGTGTTCACCCAGGTCACCAGCGGGAAATTCCAGGTGGATATGCAGTTTGACGGCACCCTGCCCAAAGGGATCCGCCGCGGTCAAACCTTGCAGATCCGGCTCGCGCTGAGCGATGAAAAACAGGCGATCCGGTTGCCTCGCGGGGGATTTTACCAGCAAACCGGCGGCAGCTGGGTTTTCAGGCTGAGCGCCGACGGGAAAACGGCCTATAAAACCGATGTGGAACTGGGGAGCCAGAATCCCGACTATTACGAGGTGTTGCGGGGATTGAATCCCGGCGACCGGGTCATCACCAGCAGCTACGAAAATTTCGGAACCATCCGGGAACTTGTCCTGAAGAAATAAGCACGAATCAATCAACATTTAACACCATTCCAATGATTAAGATCACAGACCTTGAGAAAATCTACCGCACGGAAGAGGTAGAAACCGTTGCGCTGAATAAACTGTCCATGGAGGTGAAAGAGGGCGAATTTGTTGCCGTGATGGGCCCTTCGGGTTGCGGCAAATCGACCCTGCTGAATATCCTGGGGTTGCTGGACGATCCCGATTCCGGGAGTTTTATCTTCAACGGGGTGGAGGTGGCCCATTTCAGGGAGAGGAAACGCGCCGAAATACGCAAACACTTCATCGGCTTTGTTTTTCAGAGCTTTAATCTGATCGATGAATTGACGGTGTACGAAAACGTGGAGCTGCCCCTGATCTACACGGGCGTCAAACCCTCCGAAAGAAAAGAGATGGTGGAGAAGGTGCTGGATAAAATGCAGATCATGCATCGCCGCAAGCACTTCCCCCAGCAACTGTCGGGAGGCCAGCAACAGCGTGTGGCCGTGGCCCGGGCCGTGGTCAACAACCCCCGGCTGATCCTGGCCGATGAGCCGACCGGCAACCTCGACTCCATCAACGGGAACGAGGTGATGGAACTGCTCACCGATCTGAATGAGCAAGGCACGACCATTGTGATGGTGACGCACAGCGAACACGATGCACGGTTCAGCCATCGCATCATCCGCATGCTCGACGGTCAGACGGTTACCGAAAATATCCTGGTTTAACGATTAAAGAACACGCGCATGTTCGTCAACTATCTGAAGATCACCTTCCGGAACCTGGTTCGGAACAAGACGTACCACTTCCTCAATATTGCCGGACTGGCCGTCGGTATTGCCTCTGCCGCGCTGATCCTGCTCTGGGTGGAGGATGAATTGAGTTTCAACCACTTCTTCGCCAACCTTGACCACCTTTATGTGGTTAAAGACAAACAGACCTACGAAGGCAAAACGTTTGTTTTTGATGCGACGCCCGGGCCGCTGGCACAGGCCATGAAAGCTGAAATACCGGGGATCAGGGCCGTTGCCCGTTCGTCGTGGGACAACTTCGAGCTGTTTACGCTGGGCGATAAGTCGATCTATGAAAATGGCCTTTATGTCGATCCTCCCTTCCTGAAAATGTTCTCCGTTCCCCTGATCAGGGGCAATGCCGATGGGGCGTTATCGCAACTCCACTCCCTGGTGATCTCCGAAAAAATGGCCAGGAAATTCTTTGGCTCCATCGATGTTGTGGGTAAAACGCTGAAAGTAAACAACAAACACGAATACTTTGTTTCAGGCGTTTTCAGCGACCTGCCCAGGAACGTTTCAATCAGGTTCGACTGGTTACTGTCATTCAAAATCATGGAGGATCAAAGCGAATGGATGAAACAATGGGGCAACAACGGCATTATCACCTATGCCGAAACGGAACCGAATGCCGATCTGGCGGCTATCAATAAACCTCTATACGGGTTCATACAGACCAAGAGTTCGGGAACCATTGCCAAAATGATGCTGTACCCCCTCACCCGGCATCGGTTGTACAATAATTTTGACGACAACGGGAATGAAAAAGAGGGCATGATCAAGAATGTCAGGATGTTCAGCCTGATTGCCTGGATCATCCTGATCATTGCCTGCATCAACTTTATGAACCTCGCCACGGCCCGAAGCGAAAAACGGGCCAAGGAGGTGGGCATCCGCAAAGTGACGGGCGCCACGCGGCAAAAGCTGATCGTTCAGTTTATCTCCGAATCCCTGCTCCTCTCCTTCGTCTCCATGTTGCTGGCGGTGCTGATTATCTTCCTCACCTTGCCGGCATTCAATACCCTCGTGAATAAACATTTGACGCTCCGGTTGTTTGAGTCGATGCACCTGGTGACCCTGCTGACACTCACCCTCGTGTGCGGGTTGATGGCCGGCAGTTATCCCGCCTTTTACCTTTCGTCATTCAAGCCGGTCCTGGTTTTAAAGGGTGCCCGGATGAAAGGCGGCAGTGCCGGATTTATACGGAAAGCCTTGGTAATCCTGCAGTTCTCGGTATCGGTGATTCTCATTATCTGCACCACCATTGTCTATCAGCAAATCCAGTATGGCAAGGACCGGGACCTGGGCTTTAAAAAGGAAAGACAGATCACTACCACCCTGCAGGGCAACATGAAAGAACATTTCGGCGCCATCAAAAATGAACTGCTCGGAACCGGCGTCGTTGAAAGTGCCTGTGTCAGCAACAGCCAGGTGTTGCACATGGGCAGCAATACCAGCGATTTTACCTGGGAAGGGAAAGCTCCCGACAAACAGGTGCTGATCACCATCGAAGCCATCAGTTCCGATTATTTCACCACACAGGGGATGCAGTTGCTGAAGGGCAGGAGTTTCTATGAAAATCAGAAGACCGACAGCAACAGTGTGATCATCAATGAAACACTGGAGAAGGTCATCCACAACAAGAACATTCTCGGCTCCGTCATTAACTGGAACAACAGCAAGCTCACGGTGGTCGGGGTGGTGAAAGATTTTATCTCCAACAGTGTGTACGCCCCGCCTCCCCCGCTGATCCTCTATTCCGATCTCTCCAATGTCAATGTCATGACCATCCGGTTCAAGGCGGATGCGGATCTGACAACGGCCCTGCCGCGTGTGGAGAAGGTTATCAAGGCCGGCAATCCCGGATTCCCGTTCAATTACGAATTTACCGATGATGAATTCGACCGGCTTTTCAGGTCGGTGACGCTGATCGGCAAGCTGGCGGGGATCTTTGCCGCGCTGGCCATTATGATCTCCTGCCTCGGGTTATTCGGACTCGCTTCGTTTACCGCCGAACGGAGAACGAAAGAGATCGGGGTCAGGAAAGTGCTGGGTGCCTCGGTGAGCGGAATCGCCGGGTTGTTGTCTGCCGACTTTCTGAAGCCGGTGATGCTCTCGGTGGTCATTGCCTTCCCTGTTTCCTGGTGGATGATGTTCAACTGGCTGAAAGATTACGAATACCGCACGGTCATTCACTGGTGGGTGTTTGCACTCACCGGGATACTGGTGCTGGGAATCGCCCTGGCTACGGTCATCTTTCAATCGGTGAGGGCCGCCACGGCCAACCCGGTGAAGAGTTTGCGGACAGAATAGACCCGCGTCATGCTGAGAAACAATATCCTGGTTGCCTTCCGGAATCTCTGGCGCAACAAAGTGTTTTCGCTGATCAATATCTCCGGTCTGGCCATCGGGATCAGTGCGGCGCTGGTGATCTACCTGGTGGTTGAATTTCAATTCAGTTTTGAAAAGTTCAGAAAAGACGGCGACCGGATTTACCGGGTGGTTTCCGACATGTCATTCCCCGGGGGAGAGATCTTTAAAAACTCGGGTGTACCGATGCCCATGGCCAATGCGGTCAGGAGCGATCTGACCGGCATTGAAACCGTGACCCATTTCGTGGTGGAGTACCAGCTTAAAGTCACGGTACCTGCAGCCGGGAAGGAGGTTCCGGTGGTCTTTAAAAAGCAGACCGGGATCGTTTATGCCGATGAGTATTATTTCTCGATGCTGGATTATGACTGGATCGCCGGTCCGGGTCCTGCGGCCCTGAAGGATCCTTTCCGCGTAGTGTTAACCGAGGATCGGGCCAAAGTTTATTTCGGCAATATGAACCCCGCCGACATTCCCGGCCAGACGATCCTGTACAACGATACCATCCCGGTCATCGTGTCGGGCATCGTCAAAGATCCCGTGGAGAAAGCGACCTGTTTCCGTTTCAGGGAATTCATCTCTCTCTCCACGGTCATGTCCACCCGGCTGAAAGATGATTTTGGCGGGGATGAGTGGACGAGCATTAATTCCGCCTCCCAGCTGTTTGTGAAACTGAAACCCGGAGTTGAACCCGAACAGTTGAACCGGCAGTTTGCCGGTTTGCGGAAAAAGTTCAATAAGGATAACAAGGAGTCCTCCGAGGGAACCAGGAACCACCTGCAGCCGCTGTCGGACCTCCATTTTAACCCGGATTACGACAGCTTCGAGCAGCCGCAGGCCCACAAACCCATCCTGTACGGGCTGCTGGCGGTTGCCTCCTTTTTACTGTTGCTGGGCGGCATCAACTTCATCAATCTCACCACCGCACAGTCGGCCCGGAGAGCCAAGGAGATCGGAATCCGGAAAACCCTGGGCAGCAGCAAAGCTGAGCTGGTATTTCAATTTTTAAGCGAAACGTTTCTGCTCACCCTCATGGCCACGGTTCTTTCCATCGTGATCATGCCCTGGCTGCTGAAGATCTTCAGCGATTTTATTCCGCCTGAAATCACCTTCGCCTCCATCGACCAGCTTCATGTGTGGGTGTTCCTGGCCGCGCTGGTCCTGATGATGACGCTGCTTTCGGGATTTTACCCCGCGCTGGTCCTCACCCGGTTCAAACCCGTTTCGGTGCTGAAAAACCAGTTGCGTGAAGGCAGTGCCCGGAGCCGGAGTGCCTGGTTCAGGAAGACGCTCACGGTGACCCAGTTCGTCATTGCCCAGTTCCTGGTCATCGCGACGCTGATGGTGGGGAGGCAGATCAATTTTTCGATGAACAAGGACCTCGGATATGCAAAGGAGGCCATTGTCTATATCCATACACCCCAAGACTATCACGCGGTGCAGGAGGATCACCGGCGGTTGGTCCTGTCCGACAAGATCAGGGCCATCCCCGGCATTGACCAGGTAAGCCTTGGCGGGATGCCTCCGGCCAGTACGAGTACCTCCACCACCAGCATGAAGGTGAACAACGGAAAGAAGACCGTTGAATTGATGGTGGACATCCTCTACGCCGATCCCGGGTATTTCAGCATTTATAAAATGAGATGCGTGGCGGGGCGTTTCCCCGCACCCAGCGACACCACCCGGGAGTACCTGGTGAATGAAACCTTTGCCCGGGAGGTCGGATTTATCAATCCGTCCGAAGCCATCGGCAAGAGCGTGGAGTTGTACCATAAAACCGTACCCGTTGCCGGGGTCCTGGCCGATTTTCATGCCAAATCAACCCACGCGCCCATCAAGCCGCTGGCCTATTCCAGCGAGCGCAGGAGCAGTTATACGATCCACCTGAAGCTGAAATCCCGCGAGGGTGACCCGGAATTGTGGAACCGCACCCTGGCAAGCGTGGAGAAGGAATACAAAGCGCTCTATCCCGAGCATGAGTTCAAGTACGAATTTTTCAGCGATACCATCGCCGCATTTTATAAAGGCGAACAAAACATATCACGCCTGCTCACCTGGGCATCCGGACTGTGCATCTTTATCAGCTGCCTCGGGCTGCTGGGCCTGGTCATCTACACCACCAACGTGCGCACCAAAGAGATCGGCGTGCGAAAGGTGCTCGGTGCATCGGTCGTGCAAATTGTCACCCTGCTGTCCAAAGACCTGTTGCTCCTGGTCCTGGTCGCCTTTACCATCGCCTCTCCCCTCGCCTGGCTGGCCATGGACCACTGGTTACAGGATTTCGCTTACCGTACCCGCATCGACGGGTGGCTGTTTGCCCTGGCCGGGCTGGCGATGTTGCTGATTGCCCTGCTAACTGTGAGTTATCAGTCGGTGAAAGCCGCCATGGCCAACCCGGTGAAAAGTTTACGGACAGAATAAAGGCACGGGCCTCATCCGGGACTGTTTCATTCCGGCATGCGGAACCTGCGACCTTCAGGGTATCCGAATATCACACCCGGATTAAAACCGCAGATAGACTGCCGTTCCTTTGTTCTCCTTCGACTGCACCGTGATGCTGCCTTTATGCACCATCATGATCTGCTTGCACAGGCTTAACCCGATGCCGTTGCCGTTTTTCTTGGTGCTGAAGAAGGGAACGAAGATCTGGTCGAGGACATCCTCCGGCATGCCGGTACCGTTATCGGCCACTTTGATGATGATCTTTTGGTCGTTGTCGGTATAGGCCGACAGCACGATCCGGGGCTCGGGACTGTGTTTCACGGCATCGATGGCATTCAGAAAGAGGTTGATCAATACCTGCTCGATCAGCCCGGCATCGATCACCACCGAGAGCAATGGTTCCTTCAGGATGATGCTGACCCCGATCCCTTTCTGCGTGATGGTGGGATTCATCAGGCGATGCAGGTTTTCAAGCAATTCGCTGATATAGACCCTGGCCAGGGTGGCCGAGGTGATCTTGTTCAGGCTGCGGTAGGTCTCCGTGAATTTCAGCAGTCCTTCGCTGCGTTTGCGGATGGTCTCCATACCCAGCTCCAGGTCTTCGGCAATGCCGTGCGGACCGGGCGGTTCCTGCGCCCATTGCCTGATGCGGTTTTGCAGGGTATTGGCAAGGGAGGAGATCGGCGCCACCGAATTCATGATCTCATGCGTCATGACGCTCAGCAGTTTTTGCCACGCCTTTGATTCGGTCTCTTCCAGGGCTTCATTCACATTCTGAAACGCGATGAGCTTGTACTGCTTATCGTCCGTATGAAAAGCCGTGGCAGATAAAACCACCTTCAGGCTGTTCTTTTCGCGGTGGATGACGCTGATGACCCGTTCTTCGGGCACCAGTGCCAGTACCTGGGTATAAAGCGCCGGGTCGCGCTTTTCAAGGGAATGGATGGTTTTCAGGTAGGGCACCTGAAGGATCTTCCGCAGCGACTCATTCATCCAGATCACCTCTCCGCCGGCGACTTCATAGGAGAGGATGCCCGTGTCGACCAGTTCCAGCACCTTTTGCAGGTACTGGTACTGCGTCTCCTTCTCCCTGCTGATCACCTTGAACGTGGAATTGATCTCGTTGAACCCTTCGTGCAGGGGCTGCAATTCCGCCGGCGCCTGCCTGACGCTGAAGTGACGGGAAAAATCGCGGTAATGGACCGATTCGGCAAATTGGGCCACCTCATCCTGCGCCCTTTTCTGCATCCGGTAAAAATCGATCACCTGGAGAAAGATGACCGGCACCAGCACCAGGTCATACACGTAGAACCCTTTCAGCACGGTGAATACAAAGGTGAAGAGCGTGATCAGAAGCAGCATCACCCGCCATAAAATACCCCAGCCGGATGTTTTAAATTTCAAATTTGTGCAGCCTCCTGTATAAAGCAGTTCGTGTAATCCCCAATTCTTTCGCGGCTTTCGTAATGTTGCCGTTGTTTTTCTCAATCACCCGAAGGATGGTGTTTTTTTCGAGCGTACTCAGCCTGGTCTCCTCGCCGTCGTCTGTTTGCCGGTTCGCCGACTCGATGGGTGAAAAGATCAGGCTATCGGGTTCTAGTACCTGGCTCTCTGACATGATCACGGCCCGTTCAATGATGTACTGCAATTCGCGCACATTCCCGGGGAAGTGATATTGCTCCAGCTTATGCCATGCATCGGCGGTAAGGCTGATCTCCGATTTGAAATATTTTTGGGCATAGAGCCGTACAAAATGCCCGGTCAGCAGTGCGATATCGCCTTTTCTTTTACGCAGCGGAGGCATGATGATCTCCACGGTATTGATTCGGTAGATCAGATCTTTCCGAAAGCGCCTTTCATTGGCCAGTTCCTGCAGCGGAAGGTTGGTGGCGCAGATCAGCCGGATATCGACCGGAACCGGATGGTTGGTACCGATCCGGGTGACCTGTCGGTTTTGCAGCGCCGTCAGCAGTTTCGCCTGTTGCTGCAACGAGATGTTGCCGATTTCGTCGAGGAACAATGTGCCTCCGCCGGCCTCTTCGAACCGTCCCGTCCGGTCGTCCATGGCATCGGTGAAGGCTCCCTTTTTGTGACCGAAGAGTTCGCTTTCAAACAGGGATTCCGTCAATGCGCCGATATCTACCTTGACAAAGGGCTTTGTGTTGCGCAGGGATTTGCTGTGAATGGCTTTGGCCACCAGGTCTTTACCCGTGCCGTTCTCTCCGAGGATGAGGATATTGGCGTCGGTGGGGGCCACCTTTTCGATCCGCGTGAAAATGTCGAGCATCACGTCGCTGCGCCCCAGGATGTCGGAGTATGCGTTATGGTCCCGGGGCGGGCTTCCGGAGGCGCCGGCCGGGCGCTCTTTGCTCATCAAAACTTCCGCGATGGTTGATACCAGTTTTTCGTTGTGCCAGGGTTTGATGATGAAGTCGGAGGCACCCTCTTTCAGCGACCGCACCGCCAGGTCGATATCGCCATAGGCGGTGATCATCACCACGGACGTGTGGGGGCGTAACCCTTTGATCCGGCGGAGCCAGAACAGTCCTTCGTTGCCATTGTGGATGGAGGCGGCAAAATTCATATCGAGCAAAACAAGGTCAAAATGCCGGGAAGTGATGAGTGCGGGGATGGTCTCCGGGTTCTTCTCGGTAACCACTTGCTGCACCTCCGTCTTCAACAGCAGCCTGACGGCGGTCAGCACGTCGGCATCATCATCGATAACGAGAATGTTCGCTTTTTTTAAACTCATGGTTCCATGGATATCGCCCGGATAAAGGTACAAATTAAGCTGATCGGTCCGCTCAAACGAATGATGGGTGCCGGTAAGGCGTTTTCGCGCCTTCGCGGTAAACCGGAGGCATAGTGGAGGCACAGTGGAGACACTCCGGGGGAGATGGGGAACAATTGAACAATTGAACGATAGAACAATAGAAGTGGGGAGGTGGATTATAACCTGTTATTCCAGGCGGAAAAGGTACCAGACTTTGGTGCGGTCGAGCCAGTGATTAAAATTGATGTAATTCGCCGCTTCCGGTAAAATTCAACCCGCAGCGCCCTGTCGTACGGATTCTCCTCCAAATAGCAGAGCGTTGCCGGTCCTTTTGCCGGTAAAGATAGCGATAGAGGTTTACCTGTTTGTCGGCAGGAATGAAAAACAGGGTGGTCAGCAGGATAAAATCGGTGGTCCAGAAGAGGATCATAAAAACCCTGGTAATCCTGGATTTCAACCAGTTATCACCAAATCGGGCGGATACGACTTCCGCCCCTTTCATCATCATCACCGGGACAAACCAGGCCAGAGGGAAGAGGAACCGGGTCTCTTTGTGCCCGATCGCAAAATGGACCAGGACAAAGGGCAACAGGGTCCAGGTGAGCGGATCTTTCCTCCGGAACAGGAATACAAGGATGAATGCCAGCAGAATGACGATGTTGAAAGGAGGGATCAGCTCTTCTCCCAATGCGGTGAAGTAGAAATACCAGGGCTGAAGCCCAAACCCGGAGATTTTATCGGTGAGGATATTCTGTTCAAAGTAATTCCAGACCGGCAGGACCCATTCGCCATAAAACCAGCGGTCAATCACGATCCCGGCGGCAACGACAGCCAGGAACCCGGCCGACAGCGCCAGCAGATGAGCCCGTTTTTCCTTCCGGATGAGCAGGAGCCAGAACACGAACCCGGCGACCATGAAATCTGCCTGGTACCGGATCATGAACGCTGCGCCGAGTAATGCACCGGTGGCAAAAAATCTTCCTTTCCCGGCGGAGGTGCCCATGAAAGGATGGGTGAAAGCAAGGATAAACACGGAACTGTGATGCGGAACGGTTCCAATAGCTAAAAGCCGGTACGGAAAGGTGATGACGGGTGATCTGCAATCGGATGAAATCAGGGATAAGGCCCGTCCGCGAACTTAGGGCAAATTTTCAATTTCCTATCTCCCGAAGGAACTTTCCCCTGCGGAAAGATTAAAAAACGGGGGTTCAGGGTTTCTTCGGCAGGCTGAAATAAAAGGTGGCTCCCTGCCCGGGTTCGGCTTCGGCCCAGATTTGCCCGCTGTGTTTGTGCACAATACGCTGTGCATTGGCCAGCCCGATGCCTGTCCCTTCAAAGTCATTCCGGGAATGAAGCCGCTGGAACACACCAAAGAGCTTGTGTGCGTATTTCATATCGAATCCGACCCCGTTGTCGCGGATGTAAAACACCAGGCGGTCGTTTTCCTCTTTGTATCCGATCGAAATTTCAGCCGGTTGTTTGAACTTCGAGTATTTCACAGCATTTTGGATGAGGTTGACCCAAACCTGTTTGAGCAGGGAGTAGTCGCCGACCACGACCGGCAATGCCCCGACCGACCATACGATTTCCCTGTTCTGAATGTCGGGCCGGATCTTTTCCAGTACTTCGTTCACCAATACGGCCATGTCCAGTGTCGTTTTTTCAAGCATCTGCCGCCCGGTCCTGGCAAAGTCGAGCAGGTCATCGATCAGGGTACCCATCTCGATGGATACCTTCCGTATGGTGACAATGTAGTACCGGAGGGCTTCGGGCAGATCGTCAGGCAATTCTTCGTTCAGCAGTTCGACGTACCCGTTAATATGGCGCAGCGGCGCCCGCAGGTCATGTGAAACGGAATAGCTGAAGGCTTCCATTTCCTTGTTGGCGTATTCGAGCTGGGAGGTGCGCTCCATCACCCGGTGTTCCAGCTCGTTGTTCAGGATACGGATCTTATCTTCCGCCCGTTTTTGCTCGGTGATATCGCGTACCTGGGTGTAGAGTCTCGTTTTATTCACCAGCCGGATCGGTCCTGCAATGATCTCCACCTCCCGGATCTCCCCTCCGGAAAGGCGGTGCTGAAATTCGAAAGGGTCGTGCATCCGGGAACTTTCCGTTTCCAGGAGGACAGGTATGAGTGCGGCGTCAGAGACCGTGAGGTCGTAGATGCTTTTCCGGCAGAGTTCGGTGTGTGTGAGCCCGTAATAACGGCAGGCGGCCTGGTTTACCTCTTCGATACTGCCGGTGCGGGGATTGATGAGCAGGTTGACTGAAGGATTATCGAAGAACAAGGCCCTGTAATGGCTTTCGCTTTCGATGCGCTGCGCTTCGGCAAACCGGAGCTTTTTCATATGGCTTTTCACCAGTACATAGAGGAACCCGGAAGTGACCAGGATGAAAAAAGTTCCCTTAAGGGTCTGGAAGTGGGTCAGCAGGCTGTCGTTTACCACAAGCACGTCCAGCGTTTCATCCGAAAAGAGGATCCAGAGGAATCCAAAAATCAGGTACATGAACGTGATCCGGTATTCGAATTTGATGGTTGGGAGAATATCCAATGATCGCAGTTTCATAGGTCGATTGTTTTTCGGTAACGGACCATTCGAAAAACATGGGGATAATTCCCAAAACTACAAAATTTCGCCCGGGAATCAAACTTTCCTTTCGGGAAAGGGGAAAATCCCATCCATCATTCCTCAGGCACTGTCCCGGCCGGTTTGGGGGCATATCTCAGGATGTTGACATGTAAAGACAGGAAGCTGCGATTAAACGCAACAGGTTGTGTGAGATTATGCCTATATGCCCGCACACCCCGGCGGGTGCAGCAGGAATGATGATCTAACTTTTTCCGTCCGGTCCTGTAGTATCATTCACGGAATGCATTACTTTTGAGAGAACATAATCATCATCATGCCCCGACCGGGCCGGATGAGTTTCATGCAACCTCCTCATGAAAACCGAACAACCGCTCCTCTGCCCGGCCGGTGAATGGATTCTCAAACACATTCTCACCCTGCTGCTCACAGCGATAACGACCCTGGCCGCCACCGGGCAGTCGCTGCAGTTGGTGCGGTATTCGGAGAATGACGGGCTCAGCAACGCCCTTGTGAAATCGGTGGCCACCGACCGCAATGGGCTGATCTGGGTCGGCACCGACGGAGGCCTCTTCTTTTTCGACGGGCATGAGTTTTCCCCCTACACGGGCGACTTGCCGAGTCCGTACGTCAAATCGGTTTTCTGCCGGAAGAACGGCGACATGATCGTGACCACCGACCTGGGGGTATTGGCCGACGAACGGCATGGCAGCCACCCGGCTCCCGGGTTGTTGTTCAAAGGCTCTGTTCAGCAGGTCGATTCCCTTCTCTGGTTCCCGAAAACCTGTTACGAGGATGGCCGTGGAAGGCTCTGGTTCGGGGATAACCGAAAGATTTACTGCCTCAACGGAAAGAAGTTGCACACGTACAATCCCGGCGAAAAAGCATGGACCAATAATTTCCAGCGCTCCTTTTCCTTTGCGGAAGACGGCAATGGCCATTTGTTCAGTTTTGCTGAACCCGGTTGCGTGTTTCGGTTCAACGCGGCGGAGGACCGGTTTGAGGAGGTCAGACTGCCGTTTGCACTTGCCAACAT
>Ga0116170_10003332_pt1 | contig 15056 bp, 15 predicted proteins | sample AD_JPNHW1_MetaG_FD_89797 | JGI IMG/M metagenome (GOLD analysis project Ga0116170, IMG submission 89797) | Active sludge microbial communities of municipal wastewater-treating anaerobic digesters from Japan - AD_JPNHW1_MetaG | ecosystem: Engineered > Bioreactor > Anaerobic > Digestate | place...
CCTCCCCCCCTGCTGAAGCAAGGGGCAAAGAACAGCCTGCTGAAGCAGGCCAACGTCACCGGACAGATCGGATGGAATCTCTCGGTTTATCATGGCTGTATCAAACTTTTGGATTCTCCTGGTAGAATGGGACGCCTCTTGAACGTGTTACATGACGGCACGGTCTTTCCACTCAGGAGAAATCCCTGAAAGGGATAAGCCCTCAGGCTTTTTCCGTACGAACATCCTGGCGTCTCGATACCATACGAGCGGTAACACTTTAGATATGCCCCCTGAAACGAGCGCTTTAGCTTGCGGCTCTGGAAAACGAAGAGTACAACAGACAGCATTCGGGTTTGGCCTCTGGAGGGAGGAAGACTCTCCCCTTCCGACAAACCCGTCGCAGATGTGCAAGGAGAGCCCGCAGATGCAGAAACCGCGCGCGTTGACCATTGCCGGGTCCGATTCCGGCGGGGGCGCCGGCATTCAGGCCGATCTGAAGACCTTCACTGTTCTCGATACCTACGGCATGAGCGTCCTGACGGCGCTGACCGCCCAGAACACGCTCGGGGTGCATGGCATCCACCCGGTGCCCGCGCCCTTTGTCGCCGCCCAGTTGAACGCCGTGCTCGACGACATCGGCGCCGACGCCGTCAAGACCGGCATGTTGATGAACGCCGAGGTGGTGGCCACGGTCGCCCAGTGCCTGCAGGCGCATGCGGTGCGCAACCTGGTGGTGGACCCGGTCATGGTGGCCAAGAGCGGCGACCGGCTCCTTCTGCCCGATGCGGTTCAGGCCGTGCGCGAGCAGTTGATTCCCCTGGCGGCTATCGTCACGCCCAACACCGAGGAAGCGGCCATTCTGGCGGGAATGGATGAGGTGGTGAATCCCGACGACATGAAGCGGGCCGCCGAGCGGATCGTGGCCCTCGGGGCGCGTTCCGTCCTAGTCAAAGGGGGACACCTCGGCGGGGTCACCAGCGACGATCTCTGGTTCGACGGGGACACGTTCCACTCCCTGCCCGCGCCGCGGCACAACAACCGCCACACGCACGGCACCGGCTGCACCCTCTCGGCGGCGCTCACCGCCCTGCTCGCCCACGGGGTCGCCCCGCTCGAGGCCGTGCAGGGGGCCAAGTATTTCATCTCCGGCGCCATTGCCGCCGCCTACCCCATCGGTCACGGCATCGGTCCCGTCAACCACCTCTGGCAACGTGGAGAAACGAATGGCTAAACTTCTTGTGGTCGGTCTGGGGCCGTTGCTCGACCAGAATGTCCGCCGCTTCGGCGGGCAATGCCTCCGCACCTGGCACTTCACCAAACCGCTGCTCGACGACGGCCACTCCGTGCGCCTGGTCACGCTGCCCCTTTACGATCCCGACGATCCCAACATGGAGAACGCCGCGCTGGTGCGCCGCGCCTATCGGGACTTCGAATACCAGGCGTTCTCGAACTGCGACTTCGAGTTCATCCACCGCACCTTGACCGAACTGGCCCGTTCGTTCGCGCCCGACGCGATCATCGGCGTCAACCACCTGGCCTCGTGGGTCGCCGCGCGCCTTCCGCTGGCCGTGCCCCTCTGGGCCGACCTCAACGGGTACGAAATGGCCGAGAAACAGGGACAGGCCGCCGGACTCGGCGACGACGGCGTCCTGACCGAGGCCTGGCGCAAGGAGTCGCTCATCGCCCGTCGGGCCGACAAACTCTCGACCGTCTCGCGCCCCCAACTCCACGCCCTGCTGGGCGAAATGGCCGGGCTCGGGCGGCTCAACCGCTACACCTTCCACTACCACTTCGCCCACCACATTCCCAACGCCGCCCACCCGGCGTTCTATGAACTGATGCCTTACTCGGCGCTCGCGCCCGAGGCGGACCCCGATGCCGGAGCGGAGTCGGTTCCCACGTCCTTCCTGCGCGGGCGCGTCGTGCCCGAGGACGCCTTCGTTCTCCTCTGGAGCGGCGGATACAACTACTGGACCGATCCCGATTTCCTCTTCGAGTTTCTCGACATCGCCCTTGATGCCAACCCCGCGTTGCACTTTGTTTCGACCGGGGGCGCCATCGCCGGATACAACGAACAGACCTACCGGCAGTTCGAGGCGCGCGTGCGCACCTCGCCCAACCGCGACCGCTACCACCTGCTCGGCTGGCTGACGGGTGACGAAGTGCTGGCCGTGTACCGCGAGGCCGACCTGGGGCTGAACATTGACGAGCCGAACTACGAAACCTTCTTCGGCGCGCGCAACCGCATCAACAACTTCATGGCCGCCGGTCTGCCCGTCCTGACCACCTATGGGTCCGAAATCAGCCTCCTGCTCGACGAGGCCGAGTGCGGGGCCGTCTGTTTTTCGCACGACGCGGACGAACTGGCCGAGATGGTCCTGAGTCTCTCGCGCGACCTGCCCTACTGCCGCAAACTGGGCCAGTCCGCCCGCCGGTACGCCCGCGAGCATTTCGCGCCCGAAACGCTCACGCAGCCGCTGCGCAACTGGGCGCTCGATCCGCAGCCGGCCCCGGACAACGCGGAGAAACTCCGCCAGAACCCCCGCGCGTTCGACCTGCGCACGGTCACGCTCAACCCGCTCGAAGCCACCGCCGCGCTCGTCGAAACGGAAGACATCCCCGCGCTGCGTCAGGCGCAGATTGACCTGGACGCGATCCGTTCGAAGAAGTGCTACCGCCTCCTGCGCCCCTTCGCCCGCCTTCTGGGCCTGTCCGGGAACCGGACCTCGACGCCTGAAAACAAGGGTTGAACCCGAAGCCGGAGTTGAACCCAAAAACCGCAATGAAACGCCCCTCTTTAGGAGGGGATCGGGGTTCCCGGGAGCGCCAATCTCCCGATTTACGTCAGAAGAGAGAGCCTCACCCCAAGGGGTCTGAGTCAAAACCGTTTTTATCCCAGGACGCAGAATAGAGGGTTTTCTTTCTGTCCAGACCGCAATCTGGGGTTCAGAGCCATTCGAGCAGATAGGGGTTCTGGTGCCGTTCGCGAGCCAGGGTGGTTTCCGGTCCGTGGCCGGGGTAGAGACGGGTGGTCTCGGGACAGCGAGCCACCAGTTTGCGCAGGCTGGCGACGAGTTGCTCTTCGTCCCCTTCCGGAAAATCCCACCGGCCCACGCTGTCACGGAACAACAGGTCGCCCGTGAGGCACACCCCGTCCCCCAGCAGGCACATGCAGCCGGGGGTGTGACCGGGGGTGTGGAGGACGCGCAGTGTCTGGCCGCCCAGGGCGATCGTATCGTCTTCCTCGAGCAGGCGAGTGGCGTGGGCGGGTTCGAGTTGCATGCCGAGCCAGAGGGCGCCGCAGCGGTTTTCGTCTTCCAGAAGAGGGCCTGTCTGGGTGTGGCAGAGGATCGGGCATCCGGTGGCGCGCGCCAGGGAGGCCGTGTCGTGCGTGTGGTCAATGTGGCCGTGGGTGAGCACGATACCGATCAGATTCCAGCCGCGTTCCCGGCACCGAGCCAGCAGTTTTTCTCCCACGCAGCTGGGGTCCACGGCCAGCGCCTGGGCGCTGGCCGGGTCCGCCACCAGGTAGGCGTTGGTTCCAAGCGGGGGACTGACGAGGCATTCGATGATAAGCGATTCGGAGGAAGGGTTGGTTTCGGGCGTTTTTTCTTCGGACATGGGGGTTCCTGTTGTTGAAATGGATAATGGATAATTGACAATGGATAATGGGCGAGGGAGAAACGGGACTCATCTGAGGAGGACGGTTTCGTCCTTGTGAGCCCAGTTGTTCACTTCATATTCCGACCCTTTCATTTCATCCGCCGGAACTGCATGCCGCGTTCCTGGCGGACCAGGCCGCGCAGTTCGAGGTTGAGGAGCGCGGCCATCAGGTCGCCCTGGGCCACCGGCGCCTCGCCCCCGTCTCGCTCGGCCAGGGCCACGCTTAACACCTCGATGGAAAGCGGATCGAGTTCCAGCGCATCGAGCACGGCCATTTCGACCGGGTTCAGGTTGGCGGGCAAGGGCGCGGGTTGTCCCTCGGCGGGGTCGTGCAGCTCGGGCAGGTTATCGAGCAGGCGACCCAGTTCGTCGCGCAGGTCGAGCAGGATGTCGCGCCCACAGGTGACCAGGCGCGCCCCGTCCTGAATGAGGCGGTTCGTGCCGACGGAGTTGACGCGCGTGATGTCGCCCGGCACGGCGTACACGGAGCGGTTTTCCTCGAGCGCGTACCCGACGGTGATCGAAGTGCCGCTGCGCTGCGCCGCCTCAATGACCACCACGCCCAGGCTCAGGGCGGCGATGATCGAGTTGCGCTGGGGGAAGCACCCCTCGTTGGGGCCGGAGGTCATCGAGACTTCGGTGAGCACGGCGCCGGACGCGGCCACGTGGTCGGCCAGAGGTTTGTGTTGCGCCGGGTAGATCGAGGCCAGTCCGGTTCCCAGCACGGCCAGCGTGCGCCCTTCGGCGTCGAGGGCGAACTGGTGCGCAGCCGCGTCCACCCCGAGCGCCAGACCACTCACGATCGTCACGCCCGCGCGGGCCAGGTCGGTCACAATCTGATGGGTGGCGTCGCGTCCGTAGCGCGAGATCTTGCGCGAGCCGATGACGGCGACAGCCGCCTCATCCATGGGGGACAGCGTCCCGCGGTAATAGAGCAGAGGAGGCGGCACGGCCATGCGCGCCAGATTGGCCGGGTAATCGTCGTCCAGAATCGTGGTGAGCGAAACGCCGTGCTTTTCGATCAGGCGAAGTTCCTCGTCCACGGCCGCCAGACGCCGCCAGTCCAGAAGGGAATGGACTGCGAGCGCACCGATGCCCGCGTCGGTGAGCGCCTGTTCGGAGGCGTCGAGTATGGCTTCCGGGGAACCGAACCGGCGGATCAGCGTATTGATGCGCGCCCGGCCCAGATCGGGCAGAAGGGTCAACACCAGCCACGCGCGTATCCGCTCGTCCATCCGGTCGCCTCCCCTGGAACGATTTTATTAGCTCTCCCCGCTTTCCTTTGGCCCCGCGTCAGGTCCGGCGAAAACCGTCACTTCTTGGGCGCCGGCGCTTTCCCGTTGTTCTCGAGATTGGCCTTTACATCCTTGATCGCCTCTTCGCTGGTGGGAGTGAGGGCGATATAGAGCACGTTACTGTGGCAGCCCACAGCCGTCATCTTTGAGATTGACGGCACTTTGCTCAGCGATTCCGTGATTTTGGTCTTGGCATCGGAGGCATCCGTCGCCGCCTTGAACTTGGCCCGGAAGACCACCACCTGAGCTTTACCGTTCTTGGCCGGCGCCCCCGGTGTCGCAATCAGCGAGTACGCATCATTGAGGCTTTCGTACATCTGCGTGGCCGTATCCACGCCCTCGAGGGGAACACCACTGCTCTGTACCAGATTTTTCAGTTGCCCCTCGATCAGTTTCTTCAAGTTCTCGTCGTCTTTGGAAGGGAAATTCTCGATGTTGTTCCGGCCATTGTAATTGTATTCTTCCAGATCCAGAAATTTCAGGTCCTTGGTCACCGTCATGCGCAACACCTTGCGCACGGCGCGGTAGGGCTTCTTCGTGGCGCCCTTCGTATCGAGCACGTCGTAGCTGAACACCCCCAGCACGGGCAACAGAATCAACCCCACCAGAAGGGCCACCACAACAACTCCGACCTGCATCCCCTTGTTGGCCGCGGCGCCGCCGGCGTAGGCCTTGAGCTTCTTCTGCAGCGCCGTCATGTTGTGGCCAAATTCGCTCTCGCCCGCCAATTTGGAAACCTCTTCCTGCAGGACACCGATCGTGTCGTTGATCAGCAGGTAGGCTTCGTGCCATTCCATTTCCATGCGCTTGAGTTCGGCCACATTGAACCGTTTGACCTGGCGCAGCAGAATGCATTTCTCAACCAGGCTGATGACCGACTGCGAGGTGGCGGCCGTCTCGCGCGAGCCTTTGGGCACCGAGGCCAGGAACGAGTCGTGCAGGATGGCGATCTGGCTCTTGACCTTCAGGAAGTCGTTTTCGGCCTGCGCGTTGAACTCCTGGCCCTTGATGCACGCCATCAGGTACTGGTGAAACCGCTGCCAGGCTTCTATCAGCTGCTGGCAGTGCCGCAAACGCTGCTCCAAAACCATATCTTTCATGATCGCTACCCGCTCTCGCAAAAGGGATTCTTCGGCCCGCCGGAACACAACTCACCCCACGCCCGCGCAAGCCCGGACTCAAGCATCGTACTAACTAACACACTCCGCCAGAGCGGTCAATCTTTAGAAACGGACGATTCAAAGAAAAGGCGGCGGCAGAGGAAGGGGGGGGGCACTAGGTCCTGTTTCCCGTTCCCGACCGGGTGCGGTACTCTTCCGGGAGTCCCCCGGATCCGGGGTCCTTCTTCGACCGTCGGTCCTTTTTCCCGGAACGCGATACAATCGCGATACAATCGTTGCAAAGATCGGAACGGTTGGGTAGCATGGGGCATCAGTTGGACAGAGGGACTGCGCCGGACCGAACTGTTTCGGCCAGCCCCCCCAAAAAACTTGCCACATCAGAGATCATGGGAAGGAGAAGGCGATGAGTAACGGAAGCGGGATCAACCGGCGGATGATGCTCAAGGGCGCAGTGGCCGGCGCCGCCGGTCTGGCCATGGGACACTCGGTTCTGGACACAGCCGCATGGGCGGCCGACACCACTGCGGGAGGAAAAGCCGTGAAGACGTACAAGAACGAGGAATTCTACAAGGAGGGCGTTTTTCAGCAGGACAAGGCCAAGCAGGCCTACTGGGACATGATGAAACGCTTCAACTACCCGATCCCCCCGGCGCTCGAGAAGGGGATGTGGGCCATTGATTTCGGGCTGGGCGATTTCGTCAACGTCGGCATGGCGGGCATTTTCTGGTGTAACAACGAGAAATACAGCTACTTCGGCCACGAAATCTACCTGCTGCCCGGCCAGATGATCGCCGAGCATGGCCACAAGAAAACGGCCAAGGGCCCCGCCAAGATGGAGGCGTGGCACGTGCGCCACGGCCTGATCTACACGTTCGGCGAGGGCGAGGCGACGGGGCCGGCCCCCATCCAGCTGCCCGAGAGCCAGAAGGACGCCATCACCTGCAAGAAGTGGAAAAAAGTGATGCCGGGTGAACTGGACGAACTGACCCGCCCCGAGGCCATGCACTTCATGATCGCCGGGCCGGAAGGCGCCATCGTCACGGAATACGCCTCGTTCCACGACGGCGACGGCCTGGTGTTCACCAACAAGAAGGCCAAACTCTGAGAAGCCCCGGTTTTCCGCCTCCCCGGCGGGAAATCCCCGGGGAGGCGGTCCGCACCATTTCCGTCCGACACACAAGGAGAAATCGCATGAAAGAGTTCCACCACATCGGTATTCCCAGCGACAAAACCCGCGCGGGCGAAATCTACCTGGAGGGCGCCAAACTCCATGTCACCCCCGTGGACGCCAGCCCGAACAAAATCGAGTGGTTGCGGTTCGAGGCGGACAGCCCCATGCCCTCCGAACTGAAAACCACGGCCCACGTGGCCTATCAGGTGGACAACCTCGAGAAGGCGCTCGAGGGCCAGAAAGTTCTCATCGAGCCCTTCCTGGCTATGGAAGGCGTACGCGTGGCCTTCATTTGCGAAGATGGCGTGCCGGTCGAACTCATGCAGCTTGGCTGAGAGTTTCGACCGCTCTTCTGCGGAAAATGAAACGACACGGAAATCCCGGGGGGCTGGAAACGGGTTTCCGTGTCGTTTTTTATTTCAGGGACGAAAAATGCAATCTTCGAGATCGAGTCAACCTGGAAACCGCAGTGGAAGACAGAAAATGAACCTGAAGACTGCAGTTGAGAACAGAAACGAGTCTTTTACCCTTATTTTGTGGGCTGAAAACTGTTTTGGCTCCCTCCCCTTCTGGGTGAAGTCTTTTGACTGCGCCAATCGGGAGATTGGCGTTCCACTGCTGTCCTGGGGTTCACCGGAACTTTCCCGAAACAAACCCCGCCGTTCGGAATGAACCCGAACGGCGGGGTTGCAGATGAAAACTTCACCCGACATGGAAACCCTTCTACTGGCGCAGGAACACCCACACGTTTCCGCTGGCCTTCTGGCCGGAACCACTGAAGAAATTCCCGACCAGCAGGTCGAGCTTGCCGTCGTTGTTCCAGTCGCTCACGGCCAGACGAAGGCGATAACTCTCGTCGAAACCATCCCCTTCGAGTTTAAGAGGGACACCCGGCTCGAGCTTCGGCTCCTTGTTCGTGCCTCCATTGCGGAAAAAGAGCACGTTCTTATCAAAGGGACCCAGTTTCTCGATCCCCACCAGCAGATCCTGAACCCCGTCGCCGTCCCAGTCCACCACATAGGGCGAGGGGCGCATGGGCCACTTGCCCGAGGGGGGTTCGAGTTTCACGGGCGCGGCCAGTTTCGGCTCCTTCGCGGTCCCGATGTTCTTGTAGAGGAGAATGGTGTCATTGTGCCCGACCAGCAGATCGTCGAGCCCATCGCCATTCCAGTCGGCCACGTGGATCTTGCTGTAAACCTCGGCCAATGGGTTGCTGCCGGGCGTTTCCTTGTCCACAACGGCCCGGTTGTTCTCCACCTTGTAGGTTGTCTGTTTCGCAGTGATGGGTTTGCCGTCCGATTCGATGGGAACTCCGGCGGCGAGTTCGGGTTTTTCGGGGGTGCCGGTGTTGAGGAACAGGGTGACGCGTCCCTCGGTGTCACCGGCGATCAGGTCTTTCTTACCGTCCTTATTCCAATCCACAACCTGTGGATAAGCGCCGATGCATCACCCGGCCGGGAGGCTGATTTCCGCGCCTCCCGCCTTCAGATACTCGGGTTTGGAGAACACCGGCGCCGCGTCGGTGCCCTGGTTCAGGTACAGGGCGATCTTGCCCCCCCCGAACTGACCGACGATCAGATCCTTCTTGCCGTCGTTGTTCCAGTCGGTGACGCAGGGCACCAGATGCCCGATTTCCCCGTCAATCGGTTTCCCGTCCGCTTCCACCCGGAAGCCTTTCTGAAGCGCCGGGCCGGTTGCCGCGCCGGATTGCCCCGGTGGCGACGCACAGGCGGCGGTTAGCGCCAGAGCCAACCCCCAACCGGCCAGTTTCTGTCCTTGCATGGCACGAATCCTCCTTTTCCCTTCAGACGATGTTGTCATGAATACAGGGGAACGCGCCAGACGCGTTCCCCTGAAAAACGGGACCCCGGGTCTGTCCCCCCCAATCCGGTTCGATCAGGACCTTTCCGTCTCCGTCATGGGCTCGATGCCGACCTGCGGTTCGGCATCCGCCCCATAGGCTTCGATCTCGCCTTCTTCGAGCGCTTCGAGGAAGACGGGGACCAGATCCGAGTCGAACTGGGTTCCGGAAAATTTTTCAAATTCTTCCAGGACCTCTTCCATGGGACGGGGCTTGCGGTAGGCGCGCGTCGAGGTCATGGCGTCGAACGAATCGGCGATGGCCACGATGCGGGCGAGGAAGGGGATTTCTTCCCCTTTCAATCCGTCGGGGTACCCCCGGCCGTCAATCCGTTCGTGGTGGTGCAGAATGATGTCGCGCTCTTCCTGAATCAGCCCGAGGGGTTCGATAATGCGGGCGCCAATGACCGGGTGCTGCTTGATGATGGTGTATTCTGCGTCGGTGAGGCGGGAGGTCTTGAGCAGGATGTTGTCGTTGATCCCCACCTTGCCGATGTCGTGGAGGACCCCGGCGAAGGCGACGCTCTCGCATTCCTCTTCGGTACAGCCGACCCTGCGGGCCAGTTTGAGCGAGATGTCGGTGACGCGTTGGCTGTGGTGGCGCGTGTAGGCGTCCTTGGCTTCGAGCGTACTGACGAGGGAACGCAGGGTGTCGAGGAGGTTCGAATAAATCCCCTCGTAGAGGGCGTTGTTTTCGATCTTGATGGCGGCTTTTTCCGCCAGGGTCATGGCGACGTATTCGTCTTCTTCGGTGAAGTCGGACCCGTCGGCCTTGTCGGTCATGTTGAGCACGCCGAGGAGTTCGCCCCCGATGAACAGCGGCACCGAGAGCCACGAGTGGCTGGCGTAGTTGGCGTTCGAGGGGGTGTGCGACAACGCATGTTCGCGCGAGGTGACACGCAGGGGACGGCGTTCCTGGACCACCTGGCCGGCGACGCCCTTGCCCACCTCAAGGCTGGTTTTGCGCAGAATCTCCGACGAAATGCCCTTTGAAGCGCGGATGCGCAGGCACTCGCGGGCCGGGTCGAACGTCAGGAGCGAGACGCGCTGGGCGTCGGTCAGGTCGCTGGCCATGTCCACCATGTACTGAAGCAGGGATTGGTTTTCGACGGTGGAGTGGAACGCTTCCGAAATGCGGTAGAGCTTGGTCAGTTGGGAAATTTTCTGATGCAACTGACGGTTGAGTTGCTCGATGACGGCCTTGTTGTTCAACTCGGCCATCAGGCGCTGGTTTTCTTCGATCAGCCGGCGCTCCTGGAGGTTTTTCTGGACGATGTGGTGGATCTGCTCGACGCTGAAGGGTTTGGTGATGAAGTCGCTCGCCCCCTTTTTCATGGCGTCGATCGCCTTATCCAGGGCGGGCTGGCCGGTCACCACGATGACGGGCAGAGTGGGATCCAGGCTTTTGATCCGCACCAGCAGGTCCACTCCGCTCAGGCCGGGCAGGTGCAGGTCGGAAATCACCAGATCGAACGCGCCTTTTTCGACCTCCTGCAGGGCGGTCTCCGCATCAATCGCGCTCACCACGTGATGTTGGCGCATGCGCAGAGTCTCGGACAGCATTTCCAGCACCAGCGGTTCGTCATCCACCACCAGCACGCGCCCCAGAAGCTGTCCCGTCTTATCATAAATCATACGAAGCACCCTGGTACAGAAATGCCCTCACTTGTGCCCGAGTACCGAGATTTGAAACGTGCCTGCGGACTTGGACATATTGTACATTTGTGCAACACGAGATGCAAGGAGTCTTTGGGTGGTCAGGAGAATCCAAAGTCTGATACAGCCGTGATACCCCGAGAAATTTCAACCGATCTGTCCGGTGAAGTGGGCCTGCTTCAGCAGGCTGTTCTTTGCCCCCTGCTTCAGCAGGGGGGAAGGGGAATTCTCTTCTTTTTCTGAAGCGCGCTTCAGCGCGGCTTCCCTGGAATCGCTTCACGCCCGGTCCTCCGAAAGAAAGCCCGGCTGAAGCCGGCTTTGAAAAGGAGAAGAAGTCGGAAACACCCCGCCTGAAGGCGGGTGCAAAGAAGAGCCCGCTGAAACGGGCTGGGATTCTTTTTCAACACAAGGACTTCTGGATTCTCCTGTTTGGGCGGTACCGGTTGGGATCTTTTTTCCGGGCCCCCTGAAAGACACGGGAAAATCGGTCAAATCATGGTTTTCAGGTTCTGGCGCGCCAGTTCAAATTCGGCGGAATCCAGACGGCCCGATGAGAAGAGTTCCTCGAGTCGGCGCAGCTGGCGCGCGTAACGTTCTTCGGCGGTCTCGAGCATGCGCTGATAGGAAAAAAGGCGCTGCGTGCCCGTGTCGGGCATTCCCGCGCCGGTCTGCACATCGAAGTCCTGCCGCCGGCGCAATTCCTCGCGCAGTCGCACGAGTTCCGCGTCCCGGGTCCGAAGGGCTTTTTCCAGGTCGGCCTGGCGTTTTTCCCCCAGAATGCGCTCGCGGCGCAGCATCTCGACCTCGCGACGCAGCTGGATATGGGCCGCGGCATTGCTGACCAGCAATTGAAACTCTTCCAGTTTGAAGGGTTTGGTGATGTAATCGTACACGCCCGCGTGGATCGCCTCGAGCGTGGTTTCCAGCGAGGCGTAGCCGGTGACGATCACGACCAGAATGCCCGGCTGAACGGCCCGGGCGTGTTCGAGCAACTGCAATCCATCCACTTCCGGCATGACCAGATCGCTGATGAGCAGATCGAATGGTTCTTCTTCCAGGACCTGGCGGGCATAGGTGCTGTTCGACAGCGTCCGCACGGAGATGGACTCATCGCGGCACAGCACTTCCTCGAGCAGCGCCAGAATGGACGTGTCATCATCTACAATGAGAACTTTGACCGGGTTGGACATCCTGACCGTTACCCGCCTCTCTATGAACCCGGGGAGAAAACCTCAGATCGGGAAAAAGAACAGGACCAGAAAGTACCCGATCCCCGGGTCGGACCCGGAGACGGACTATTCCTCGAAGTCCCGGATGGACAAGTCCAGAAGACGTTGGACGGTCTGGCGCTTGCGCATGCCGGTGTGTCGCAACAGGTGCCGGCCCAACTGCCCGTTCTCGAACATGTCGGCCACGCCCCACTTTTCCGAAAGGTGTTCTTCCCACCATCCGTCCGTTGCGATCGCCTTGGCCACGATCCGTTTGCGAATTCGCTCGATTCTGTTCATCGGTACCCCCCAGCTACACGGACTCGGACGATCCGCATCGCCCCTGTAGCCCTATTGGTTTCATCGGCTGACGCCAGGAAAAACTTTAGGAAGAATCTGACGCATTTCCACGCAAGGTCCATCTTCTGTAAAATGAGGCTTCCAGGAAGAGTTGAAATCGCTCTTTCTCAAAACATTACCGGATTTTTTCACCCGTGCAAGTGTGATTTGAAGCATTGCCACAGAAAAAATTCTTCCCCGAGGGGGACGGTCGCGACCTCCCGCCCCCGAAGCCTTTTCACTTGCCCTTTCGCCCGCCGCCGGGTAGCCTGTGTCGCGTGTGAACGGCCGTATGAGCGTCAGCCGAACGGGGAACCGTTACGCCTGAGCCAAACCGACCCGGCAAGCGGCCCGTCTGGAAGAAGCGCTATGGCCCCGACTCCCAAGAAAAGTTCCAATCCCGTTCTGGTTCAACCGGCCGTGGCTGTGGAGAAAACCGCGCCCCGGACGGGCGGTCTCCTCGGCGTTCTTCGCGAGTGGGGCGACGCGCTGGTCATCGCCTACCTGCTGGCCATGTTCATCCGCCTCTTCGTGGCCGAGCTCTACAAGATCCCCTCGTCCTCGATGACACCCACGTTGCTGGGTACGGAAGGTCCCCGGGTGGCTTCGGTGGATATCAATGGAGACGGCCACCTCGACATGGTCCTGCGCTCGCTGGGCGGCGTGTACGACACCTACCTGAGCGACGGCCACCGCTACCACTATGCGGGTCAGGCCGACCCCGGCCATGAACTCGAACGCTGGCAGGGGAAGATGCGCGAGCGCCAGGACCGCATCCTTGTCGGCAAGTTCTTCTACTGGTTTACCCCGCCCGAGCGGGGCGACATTGTGGTCTTCAAGACGCCGGACTGTATTTTCGAGCGCGAGAAGCCGATTTATATCAAGCGCGTGGTAGGATTGCCCGGCGAGAAGCTGACCTTCACCGAAGCGCCCGGCGTTCCGGGTCATGAACAGAACATGGGCTACCTGACCGTCAATGGCGAACGGGTCACCACCCCTTCTTTCTTTCAGGACCAACGCTACGAGTGGCGCAACATCCCCTTCTCGAAGCGGGAAGACCGGCCCTCCGATTACGCCACCTACCGCGACCACGGCGTCCTGACCGACCTGATCGAGGTCAATGTGCCCCAGGACAGTCTCTACGTGTTTGGTGACAACACGGTCAGCAGCACCGACAGCCGTTACTGGGGCAAGGTGCCTTTCAACCGCCTGCGGGGGCGCGCGTTTTTCCGGTACAACCTCGAATATTTCCCCTTCACAAAGGAACCGGGTTTCCTGTGAGGCGGAACACCCCAACGCAGAGACACCCCGGGCGCCGGTTGGCCCGCATGTTTTCATGCGTTTCCCGAGAGGAATAACTGTCGGAATGTTTCCGGTTCTCTTCTCGCCGGAACACAGAGGATAACGACTTCATGGACCCGATCTCCCAGACCGCAGAAGCTTCCGCTCCTGTCCCTCCCTCCCCCGCCGACAAGCCCCACGGCCCCGGATGGCTCGGGGGCGTGCGCCAGTGGACCGACGAACTCGTTTTTGTTTTTCTCCTTGTCTCCTTCTTCCAGACCTTCGTTCTGGGACGCTACAAGATTCCCTCCTCCTCGATGACCCCCACCCTGCTGGGCAGCGAGGAGAAACGCTACGGCTACGTGGACGTGGACGGCGATGACCAGCGCGACCTGATTATGCGCTCCGGGCTTTACAGCTACGACGTCTATCTGCGCGCCCATGACCGGTATCATTATGCCGGCCTGGTGGACCCGGGACCGGACCGGAAACTCTGGCTGGACCAGTTGAAGAAGCAGCAGGACGGCATCCTGGTCGCCAAGTTCTCGTACTGGTTCTCCCCGCCCAAACGGGGGGATATTGTCGTCTTCAAGACCCCCGAGCACATCTTCGAACGCGACAAGCCGGTCTATATCAAACGCGTCGTGGGCCTGCCGGGCGAAACGCTCACCTTCCCCCACGCGCCGGGCGTGGCCGGACACGAAAACAACATGGCCTGGTTGGCCGTCAACGGCGAACGGGTCACCACCCCCGGTTTCTTCAAAAGCCATCTCTACGAATGCTGGAGCATGCCCCTGATGGTCAAGGACGACCGGCCCCGCGACGGGTATGCCACCTACAACGACCACGGCCTGCGGTCCGATCTGCTCGAGGTGAACGTCCCCCGGGACAGTGTGTACGTGTTCGGCGACAACACCGTGGGCAGCGTGGACAGCCGGTACTGGGGCAAGGTAGATCTCGACCGGCTGCGCGGCCGGGCGTTCTTCCGGTACAACTTCTGCTATTTCCCCTATCAAAAGGACCCGGGGTTTCTCTGACCCGGCGATTTGGGATTTCGCGCCTCACGAGCGCCCGATTTACGGATCGAGGTAAGACGGGAGAAGCCCTGGGCGAATCGCCCGATTTCCGTTCAAGGAATACCGTTTTCGATGTACAAGAGCGACGCGATGGAACTGAAAGACGGGATTGCAGGATAAACAGGATGGATCCGAAAAAATCCTGAGAATCCTGTTATCCAGTCTATCGCGGTGATAGAGATCATCTTCCCGGCACATAAGGACAAGCCCCCCTCATGCAAACCGTCATCAAGATTCTTCTGAACTACGACGCCCCCGACACCGTGGCGGCCCGCAAACGCTTCCGCGAAATCCTCGCCGACCTCCAGCCCCACCTGCCCGAAGACTGCACCCTGCGCGACTTCAAAATGGTCGAAGACGGCTCCGGACGGGTCATCGAAAAATGGGAACCGGAGGGGTGAGAC
>Ga0116170_10003333_pt1 | contig 15055 bp, 12 predicted proteins | sample AD_JPNHW1_MetaG_FD_89797 | JGI IMG/M metagenome (GOLD analysis project Ga0116170, IMG submission 89797) | Active sludge microbial communities of municipal wastewater-treating anaerobic digesters from Japan - AD_JPNHW1_MetaG | ecosystem: Engineered > Bioreactor > Anaerobic > Digestate | place...
CCGTATCTGGTATTCTCCGGCGACACCGTCTTTGCCGGGGATATTGCGCGGACAGATTTTTTCGGCGATGCGAGAAAAGAGGAGATGGCAAAAAAGATCCATGACAGTATCCTGGAAAAGATCTTCCCGCTGGGGGACGGAACAATCCTCTGTCCTGCCCACGGTGCGGGGTCCGCGTGCGGAAGCGAGATTGCGGACCACCCGTTCACGACCGTTGGCTACGAGAAAGCAACAAACCCCCTGATCCGGATGGGGAGGGATGCCTTCGTTTCCCTCAGGAGAACGGAATCGCCCTACCTGCCCCCGTACTTCCGCACCATGGAGCGGTACAACCGCGATGGCGCCCCCCAGCCGGGCACCCTCCCCCTCCTGTGCCCGCTCACGGTTCCCGAGCTGGAACGTCTCCAAAAAGACGGGTGCCAGATCCTCGATATCCGGGATCCTGCGGGTTTTGCCTGCGGCCATATCCCCGGCAGCATCTCGCTGTGGCGCGGCGGGATCTCGTCCTTTGCCGGCTGGGTGCTCACGTACGGGGATCCGGTCGTGCTCATCGATGACTATAACCAGAACCTTAAGCAGGTGACCCTCCAGCTCTTCCGGATGGGGTATGACAATATTTACGGGTACCTTGCCGGGGGAATTGGTGCCTGGTTCAAGAGTGCCGGAGAGATCGGTACCATGGGAGCGTGTTCTGTCAGGGAGCTCAAAGAACAGCTCGACAACAGCACCCCGTTCCTTCTCGATGTGCGGGATATCCGCAACCGGCGCGCCCGTGGCCATATCCGCAATTCGCACCACATCTATGCCGGCGAACTCCCGCTCCGCCTCGGGGAGATCCCGGCAGATAAACCCGTATTCGTCTATTGCGATGCGGGCTACAAGGGCAGCTTTGCAGCAAGCATCCTTGTGCAGAACCATTACCGCAGGGTTACGAATGTCCTGGGCGGGATGACGGCATGGAAACAGGCAGGTTTCCCCATCGATCCCTGAATTTTCCCTGGTATCCCGACGTCAATTGAAAAGATTTATAGGTCCGTGGCGGGAACGGTGTGTGAGAATCTATGGATATCATCAGGATCCCGCGGGCAGACAAAGTGGAATACGACAGACTGATCGAGCGGGGGTACGTGTGCAGGATAGCGTTCCAGGGCGAGAAGTATCCCTATATCGCCCCGTTTTTGTATGTTTTTGACGGATCGTTCCTGTACTTCCTCTCGACAAAATACGGCAAGAAGATCGAGCATTTCCGCAAGAGTCCCTATGCCTCGGTTGAGATCGAGAAATACACAAAAGATCTCTCCACCTATACGTTCGTGACCCTCCAGGGATATCTCGAAGAAGTACAGGATTCCATCGAGAAGAAGATCATAAGGGAAAAATTCGTGGACCTGATCGTGGAGAGGAATCTTTCCTGCAATATCCTTGCCGCGCTCGGCCATTCCCCCATGGATGCACCGGTTGCCATTGCCGAGGAGGAACGGTCCCTGGTCTGGAAACTGGCCGGGGTCAGGGACATCGTTGCGCTCAAGAACCTGTAACCAGCGTCACTTTTTGTCCCCGAGCACGTCCTGCAGGGCCTCCGCCGTGGTAACGGGAACCCGGCAGGTGTGTCCGGTGCAGACATAAGCCGTTGTTGTTCTGTCCTCCACGGCCATGGTCCGGGTAAACGGTGCAACCGCATCGAGGATCACCGATGCCGGCGGGGTCCGGAAATGGACGGTAACCGACGGGAGATACCTGGTGCGGACGGTCCGGATCATCTCTTTTGCAACAGGATCGGATTCTCTGCCGGCAATGACCACGTCGGTGGCCGGCCCCAGCAGGTGATCGAGGCCGCACAGGTATGCGCTGTATGCGGATGGCGAGCTGCGGACAATTCCTGCAAAAGCGTCTGCAAGGCGGGAGGCCTGTTCATCATAGTCCGGGTCCCCGGTCAGGTGACCCAGCAGGACGAAATTGGCAAGGATGACGGAGTTGGAGGAGGGCAGTGCCCCGTCATAGATCTCCTTTTTGCGGGCAAGAAGGGCCTCTCCCCCGGCTGATGTGAAAAAAAACCCGGCACCGCCGGTATCCGAGAAATGCCCGCGGAGGTACCGGTCCAGCTCCAGGGCTTTTTCAAGCCAGCCGGGATCGAAACCGGTACCGTAGAGTTCGATGAGTGCCCGGATAACGAATGCGTAATCATCGGCAAATGCCGGGATGGCTGCTTCTCCATCGCAATAGCGGTGCAGGAGTCCGCCTCCGGGGGCCCGCAGCCGGTCAAGGATCACGTGCATGGCAGTGCCGGCGGCACGGTAATACTCAGGGTTTTCAAAGGCACGGGAGGATTGTGCAAGTGCCGCGATCATCAGGCCATTCCAGCCGGTGAGAATCTTCATATCCCGCGGTGGCCGCGGCCGCTCCAGTCGTGCTTCAAGGAGCAGGTCCCGTATACCGGTAAGCCGTGTTTCCTCATCCGGGGAAAGCACGTTCCCCGGCCGGAGGTACAGGACATTTTTTCCGTATCCCGGTTCAGCCGAAGCGAGATTTCCCTCCGTCCGGACATGGAAGAGATCTGCGGCATACGCACCGTCGCAAGGCCCGAGGATATCGTCCAGTTCCTTTCTGGTCCAGAGATAATATGCCCCCTCCCCGCCCGGACTGTCGGCATCCTCAGCGGACACGAACGCGCCTTCCGGCGATGAGAGGTCGCATGTCACGTACCGGACGATCCCTTCGGCAGTCTTACGGTACGCCGGTTTTTTTGTTGCCAGCCATGCTTCCGTGAAGGCCGTGAGGAGGAGCGCCTGGTCATACAGCATCTTCTCATAATGCGGTACGCGCCACGCCGCATCGGTAGAATACCGGTGAAACCCGCCGCCCAGGTGGTCGTGGATCCCCCCGCAGCGCATTGCATCGAGGGTCCGTTCCGCCATGCGGAGCGCCGTGCCGGAACCGGTACGTTTCCAGTACCGCAGCAGGAAGAGGATCTTTGCGGGCACCGGGAACTTCGGCGCCCTGCCAAATCCGCCGTGTGCAGGATCGAACGAAGCAGCAATCTCCTCGTACCCGTCCCGGAGAAGGGATCGGCCGGCAGTCTCCTGCGGGGGTTGGCCGGGGGGCTCTTTGAGGAGGTGTGCGAGCTCTTCTGCTGCGGCCACAAGGGAGTCCTGCTGCTCCTGCCAGAGCCGGGCAGCCTTCGTGAGGAGTTCTTCAAGTCCGGTCATCCCGCCCTGGCTTTTTTTGGGAAGATAGGTACCGGCAAAGAACGGCTTCTTGTCGGGGGTCATGAGGATTGTCAGGGGCCACCCGCCCTGCCCGGTCATGCGCTGGCAGGCGGTCATGTAGATGCTGTCGATATCCGGCCGCTCCTCCCGGTCTACCTTGACTGCGATAAAATGCGCGTTCAGGATGGCGGCAACCCCGTTATCCTCAAAGGATTCACGGGCCATCACGTGACACCAGTGGCAGGTTGCATACCCGATGGAGAGGAAGACCGGTTTGTGCTCCTCTGCAGCCCGCCGGAAGGCTTCATCCCCCCACGGGTACCAGTCCACGGGGTTATATACGTGCTGCTGCAGGTACGGGCTCTTCTCATGGACCAGATGGTTGGGCGGGTTCTGCCCTGCGGCGGGTTTGTCTGACATGGCGGCGCTCCGGTATCCGCAGATACGCTTGAATACCTGATGAGCTTTTCAGCAGTACCGGACCCGGCACGAAACATATGAAGGAGCACGGGGCATCTTCATTGAGACAAAACCTATGGATTTTTTCGGGTTCTTCCTCATCATCATAACCGGGATCATGGTTATCGCACTATCCTGTTCGCTGGACCGTCTCTGGGCTGCCGCGATGCCGGCCCGGGCGATCTATCTCTTCGTCCGCCTTCCCGGCGTTGTGCTGCACGAGTGCGCCCACATCGTCGGCTGCCTGGTGACCGGGGCCCGGATCCGCAGGGTCGTCCTCTTCTCGCAGGAGGGGGGGTCGGTAACGTACACCCGCCCGCTCCTGCCGTACATCGGGGATGTGATCATCAGCACGGCCCCGCTCTTTTTACTCCCGCTTGCCCTCTGGCTCATCACGGGATTCTTTGGCATGTTCCTCGGCTGTGTCTTCCCGGCATTTCCCGCCGCGATCGGGTCGCCGGAAGTCCTCTGGGATCTGATACTGGCGATCGTTGGTACATTCTCGGATAACCTGCTCACCCGGTTCAACGGGTGGTTTCTCCTCTACCTGTACCTTACCACGAGCCTTGTCCTCTCGGTTGCGCCAAGTCCGCAGGACATGAAAAACGCTGCCGTGGGAAGTATCCTCCTGGTCCTGAGCGGCGTGCTTGTCGTGTGGAGCGGCATACCGTGGGCGGTATCCGCCCTTGCCGGGCTGGTCAGCATACTCGGGTACGGGTTCACGCTGGGGCTTGTCTACGGGCTTGTTGCGCTTGCGGTGTCGCTGCCGCTTCTCTTCCGGTACGCGTATGCGCACCGTTCATAAGGCCGGCAGGATCGATCAGATCGGTATTATCTGATCAAAGGCTACATTTTTTACACCATGGCACGCGAGACCGGACCCGGCCAGCAGAACGGGAGCGACCCCACGCTGCGTCTCACGCCGATCATGCGTCTGTACCAGGAGCTGAAGGCAAAGCATACGGATACCATCCTCTTCATGAGGATCGGGGATTTTTACGAGACCTTCAATGCCGATGCCGAACTCGTTTCCCGCGAACTGGATATCGTGCTCACCTCGCGCTCCAAGAGCGGGGACACGCGGGTCCCCCTTGCCGGCGTCCCGTACCATGCCGTTGACGGCTATATTGCAAAACTGATCGGGAAAGGGTACAAGGTAGCAATCTGCGACCAGGTCGAAGATCCCAAGACCGCAAAGGGCATCGTGAAGCGGGAGGTCACCCGGATCATCACCCCGGGAACGGTGATCGATTCCACCATGCTGCCCTCGGCGGCCGCAACCTATCTCATGGCACTCTGCCCGGAGGCAAAGGGGCAGGCCTGGGGGATTGCACTGCTGGATATCACCACGGGGGAATTTTTCGTCTCCGTTGTCGAACACGACCATAACCTCGTAAACCTGCTCTCGGAAATAGCGCGCTACCGGCCTGCGGAATGCATCGTCCCTTCCACCGTCCCCGAAGCGGTAACCAGGAAATGTTCCGAGCGGGGTGTCGTGGTCTCCCGGTTCCGCGACGAAGCGTTTTCGTTCAGCCAGGCAAAAAAGGCGCTCACTTCCCATTTCCGGGTTGCCACGCTTGCCGGGTTCGGTTGCGAAGATGAGCCGGCGGCGGTTGGAGCAGCGGGGGCTGCGCTCCTCTATGCGCAGGAGACCCAGGGGTCACCCCTTGCCCATATCCGCCACTTAGCGACCCGTGCCTCCTCCCAGTCGATGATGCTCGATGCCGTTACCCTGCGGAACCTGGAAGTGAAGGAGAGTATCCGGGGGGGAACGAAGGGAGCGACCCTCCTCTCCACCCTTGACCGGACAAGGACCCCGATGGGCAGCAGGCTTCTTTTCCGGCACCTGACCCGCCCGCTTCTCGATATCGGCCGGATCAATGCACGGCTGGATGCGGTCGGGTTTTTTGCCACCAGGACGGCAGTCCGGCTCTCGGTGCGATCGGACCTGGAAACGTTTGCCGATATCGAGCGGATTGCGGCCCGGATCTCGTACGGGAACGCCGGGCCGCGGGACCTGCTTGCGCTTGCCGACTCCCTTGCGGCCCTGCCGGCGCTCAGATGTTCCGTCAGTTCCGATTCGGGTGAAGACCTCCCCGCAACCCTGAGCACTGCAATAGGGGATATGCGGGACCTGCCGGAGACCGTATCCCTGATCCGCAGGGCGATTGCCGAAGACCCGCCGGCGGTTGCCCGCAATGGCGGGGTTATCCGGCAGGGATTTTCAGAGGAACTCGATGCCATCCACACCGTCCTCCATTCCGGCAGGGACTGGATCGTACAACTCCAGGAACAGGAGCGGGAGAAGACCGGGATCAAATCCCTCAAGATCGGGTACAACCGCATCTTCGGGTATTACATCGATGTCACAAAACCCAACCTTGCGCTCGTCCCGTCCCGCTACGAGCGGAAACAGACCACCGCAACGGGCGAGCGGTACACGCTGCCCGAACTCCGCGAGAAAGAGGCCCTCATAACGAATGCCGACGAGAAAGTCCTGGCACTCGAACGGGAACTGTATGCCGGTCTCATCGGGACCCTTCGGACGGTGGTTGCGGACGTGCAGGTGATCGCCGCGGGCATTGCCGCCGTTGATGTTGCCGCCGCCCTTGCCGAAGTTGCCTGCAGCCGGAATTACGTGCGCCCGCAGCTGAATACCGGCGACGCACTGGTGGTCCGCGACGGCCGTCACCCGGTAGTCGAGCAGGGAGTGGCCGGGGGTTTTGTCCCCAATGACGTGGACCTTTCGGGAAGTGCAGACCAGATCCTGATCATCACCGGCGCAAACATGGCGGGAAAGTCCACGTACATGCGGGCCGCAGCGCTCATCTGCATCATGGCACAGGCGGGGAGTTTTGTCCCGGCCCGGCACGCGAGCATCGGGATTGTCGATCGGATCTTCACCCGCGTCGGCGCATTCGACGACCTCGCAAGCGGCCAGAGCACCTTCTTTGTCGAGATGCTCGAACTCTCCAACATCCTCAACAACATGACCTTGAAAAGCCTGGTCATCCTCGACGAGATCGGGCGGGGGACAAGCACCGCTGACGGGTGCTCCATTGCACGGGCCGTGCTCGAGTACCTCCACGGCAAAGGCGCCTCCGGGCCAAAAACGCTTTTTGCCACCCACTTCCACGAGCTGATAACGGCAGAAGAGAGCTTAAAGAGGGTGAAAAATTACCATTTTGCCGTAAAAGAAACCAACAACGAGGTGATATTTTTACGGAAACTGATCCCCGGGGCAACCGACAAGAGCTACGGTATCCATGTTGCCCGGCTCGCGGGTATCCCGAAGAAGGTGACCGACCGTGCCGATGCACTCCTGTCGGAAGACATCCGCCGGGGCAGTTGCGGGAGCACGAAGCCGCAACGGTATACCCAGATCCTGCTGGTCGACGACCAGGGACCCGGTGTTCCGGCTGACCATCCCGCCCTCCGCGCACTTGCCCGCCTGAACCCGGACGAGATGACGCCCCTTGAGGCGCTTGCAAAGATTGCAGAACTGAAAAAGACTCTCGGGGGGGGTGAGTGACATGCCCCGTGAAGCCGATGCCCCGCGGATCCGCATCCTCGATCCCGCAACGGTCAACCAGATTGCAGCGGGCGAGGTGGTCGAGCGTCCTGCATCGGTGGTCAAGGAACTCCTGGAGAACGCGATCGATGCCGGGGCAGGGTCGGTTTCAGTCGATCTGACCGCATCGAGGGAGGGCATCACGGCTATCCGCGTGACCGACGACGGGTGCGGCATGTCCCCTGCCGATGCGGGCCTCGCATTTGTCCCCCATGCCACGAGCAAGATCGCGTCCCTGGACGATCTTCACGCGGTCCGCACGCTCGGGTTCCGGGGCGAGGCGCTGGCAACGATCGCCGCCGTGTCCCGGGTGACCCTGGTCACGAAAATGAAGGGCAGCGGGGCAGTCTCCGGGACACGTATTGTCGTGGAAGGCGGCAGGGTCCTTGAAACAACCGTAACCGGTGCACCGGACGGGACGGGTATCCTTGTCGAGAACCTCTTTTTCAACACCCCGGCCCGGAAGAAGTTCCAGAAGAGCAGGAACACCGAGCTTGCCCATATCCACGATATTCTCGAGGGGATCTGCCTCTCCCGCCCGGCCATTGCATTTCACCTTACGTTCAACGGGACGGAACAGCTCGTCACGGACCGGACCGCGAGCCCGCTGGACACCATTGCCCGGCTCTTTGGCAGCGGGGTTACCCGCGAGCTGGTACCGGTGGATGCGTCCCTGCCGTTCCTTTCCCTCTCGGGGTATGTGTCCCGCCCGTCCCTTGCCCGGAAAGACCGGGCGCGGATGATTGTTTCCGTTAACCGCCGGTATGTCGCGTCACCGGCAATCAACGATGCCATAAAAGCGGGATACGGCACGCTGCTCCCGAAGGACCGGTTCCCGGTAGCCTTCCTGAACCTGGAGATCGACACCGCCCTGGTTGACGTGAATGTCCACCCTGCCAAGAAAGAGATCCGGCTCTCGCGGGAGAAGGAGATAACGGAACTGGTCCGTGCAGCCGTGCAGGATGCCCTGATGGCCCGCGATCTCGTTCCTGAGGCAGGACGCCCGAAAGCAGCCATGCAGCTTGTGCCGGAACCGCCGGCAGCACCGGGTGAATACAGCTGCAGTTCCCCCCCGTCGCTGCCGGCCGCGGTCTTTGAAAGCACCCATGCCGGGACTGCTGCAACGGATAAGCGTCTCCGGCAGACCGAGTTGCCGGTCGGTACCGGGCCAACGTACCTGGTCTCCTCCCTGCTGCCGGAGATCGAGGTCATCGGGGAATTTTCCGGCACCTACATCCTTGCCCGCACAAAGGACGACGATCTGATCCTCATCGACCAGCATGCTGCCCATGAACGCATCCTGTACGAGCAGGTGACCGGGCAGGCGCAGGAGACCTTACCCTCGCAGGAACTTATCAATCCGGTGGTCCTGCACCGCACGCCCAGGGAAGCCGCGATCCTCAGCGACCTCCTCCCCGCGCTAGCCCGTGAGGGGTTCATTCTCGAAGGGTTCGGCGGCGACGCGTTCGTTGTCCGGGCAGTCCCGGTCGTACTCGGTCGCGTGGAGGAGTCCGCGATCATCGACGACATCATCAGCGATCTTGTCAGCGAAGACGCTGCGCAGGCCGTCAATAACCGGGAGCGTATCACCCGGATCGTTGCCTGCCGGGGGGCAATAAAGGCAGGTACGGTCTGCACGCGGGAGCAGTGCCAGAGGATCGTGGACCAGCTCCGCCGGATGAAAAACCCCTTCACGTGCCCCCATGGCAGGCCGACCATGATCCGGTTCACAAGGAAAGAACTCGACACCATGTTCCGGCGTACCTGATCGGAAATTGCGGAGCGGATGGGGTCCTGGAACGGTTTGCGAGCTGATTGTCCCATGAAAACAACCCGGCAGATGCACCTGGATATCTCCTCTTCACACTTCTCTCCTGACACGATATCCTCCGTCGGCAGATTCCGGAAGATGGTGCTTTCCTATTATGCGGAGCACGGAAGGGACCTTGCGTGGCGAAGGACCAGGGACCCGTACCGGATCCTCGTTTCCGAGATCATGCTCCAGCAGACGCAGGTGGAGCGGGTGCAGGAGAAATACCCGGCATTCATTGCATCGTTTCCGGACTTTCCCTCGCTTGCCGGGGCGCCACTGCCGGAGGTCCTTGCCGTCTGGCAGGGGATGGGGTACAACCGCCGGGCGATCTCCCTCAAGAAGTGCGCCCTGCGGGTTGTCGGGGAGTACGACGGGGCGCTGCCGCAGGATGCGGAGATCCTGGAGACCTTTCCCGGCATCGGCAGGGCAACCGCCGCGTCGATCTGCGCCTTTGCCTTCAACATGCCGGTGGTGTTTATCGAGACAAACATCCGCAGGGTCTTCATCCACTTTTTCTTTGGCGATCGCGACGGGGTGGACGATTCCGAGATCCTGCCCGTTGCCCGGCTGGCGCTCTACGGGGAGGACCCCCGGACCTGGTATAATGCGCTCATGGATCTCGGTGCCGCGCTCAAAAAGACCACGGAGAACCCGAACCGCCGCAGCCGGCACTACACAAAACAGGCAGCCTTTGAAGGATCGGACCGGAAGATCCGGGGCCATATTCTCAGGCTGCTGCTTGCTGAAAAACAGCTGACAATAAAAGACCTGGCGGGAAAATGCCGGGAAGATCCCGCCCGCATTGCCCGTATCCTCGACGGCCTGGAAGCAGAGGGGTTCATTGCCCGTACCGCTTCCCGGTACACGACTGCAGGCCGGTGACCGGGCTGGCCGCTCCCGCAATGCCGGCAGTGCGCTTAAGCCAGATGTCACCAGCAAATGGTTGATAAGCGGCCGGTACGCAATACCGGTACAGGACAGGGGAGAGCAGGTATGGCCGGCCTTGATTCAGTTCCTGATAACGTGAAGTGGCGGATTGCCGCAGAATTTTCCTCACAGATACCCGCGCGCTATGACCGTGCATTCCGGAGCATTGCCGGGGAACAATACGACGCGATCGAACAGGAGATCTGGATGGAGATGGCAGAGACTGCGGTTTTTCTGGCGGGGAACCTCTCGCTTCCGGTGGGTACCGCGCAGGATCTTGCCGAATCGATGCGTACCATTCTCATCATCCTCTTTGGCCCGGCATTCCGGAGCGAGAGCATCGAGATCTCGGATGACGGTTCGGTGCTTGTCATCAGGTACTGTCCCCTTCTCCTGGCAGGCTGTGGTTCAGGTTCCGATGGCGAGCGCACGTTCTCCAGGTGCATGGCCTTTACCCTGAGCAGCATACCCCGGCTCAACAGGGACTTCTCGGCACGGTTTGTCCGGACCATGTGCTCGGGCGACCGCCAGTGCGAGTTCAGGATAACAAGGAACCGGCCGGCGGGTACGTGACAAGACGTGCTTTGGGGGGATCGTCCGGTACAGGTACGCTCCTTTCGGATCTGCCCCGCCGTTCTGATATCCCCCGGTTGCACGATTGCCGCAGTACCTGTACGCAGTCGCAGGGGACGGTCAAGTCCCGGAAAGGGCGGGGGCGCCGGGGCGGCGATCACCGCGGGGTCTGGGGGTCTCCCCCGAAAGAAAAGGTGCCAAAAAGGGATCGGGATCCTTTCCTGCCGGCTACTTGAGGTAATACCCGGCAATGACCAGCAGCAGGCCAAGGTAGAACATGAGGCTGAAATACTGGGTAATCCCCGGGAAAACGGAATCAAAGTTCTTCAGATACGGGATAAACAGCATGATCAGACCCGCGATAAAAGACACGATGCTTATTTGCGTTTTTGTAGCCTTATCCATGGGACAACTCCGTAAATTATTCTAAAATCCCTGATAAAAAGGTTTGCCGCTGCCCGTTTTCTCTTTCTGCACGAAAATTGTCCTGCTTTTTTCCCCCGAAAGATGCATTCCCGGTGCCACGGGGGCGCTGGATACGGGCGGGGCCCTCCCGCCCCGGTTCCCCGCAAACAGCGGTTTGTGCCTGCCGGGACCTCCTCATCCGGGAACCGCTGCCGCTGCACCTGACGGCGTCACGAGGGGTATCGTGATTATCCCCCGCATCCCCCGCCAGAAGAAGCGCGGTAGGAATACGCTGAGAACGATATGACGGTGTTGCAGTTTGCATTCATCGTAAACGACTGCTGTTCCACCGGGCCCCCGTTCTTGCCAGGGAGATACGCGATATAATTACCGGTCGCAAGGCTCACCATCTCCGAGTTTCCATCGGGCAGGATGTTCACCTGAATATACCCGGTGGTCCGGTTCTCCAGAACATTCCCGCCGGAATCATACAGCTCGTTTATGGGGAGGACGTCCGTACCCTGACGGGCGACATACACCACAACGCCGGTTCCCACCCCCCCGGTGTGGATGAAAAGTGAGCCGGTACCTCCTTCCCCGTACACGGGCACAGCGGTTGTGGCCGTCACCGGCGTCTTTTCCGGGGGTACTGCGGTTGTTGGTGCAACCGGCGTCTTTTCCGCGGGTACTGCGGCCGGTATTGTCGTCACCGTCTTCTTTTCCGCGGGTACTGCGGCCGGTGTTGTCGCCACCGTCTTCTTTTCCGTGGGCGCTGCGGCCGGTGTTGCCGCCGGCGTCGTTTTCGCAGGTACCGCAGTTGCGGGGGCCAGGACGGTTGCACAAGGAGTGATGGTACCGGTTACCGGGGGGAGGATTTTACGGGAGAAGGTTTCCTGCGAACCCCGCCGGTGAATCGTATCGGAATAGGGATTGTATATCCATTCTGCAGCCGTTACATTCCTCTGGTTGTTAGCCCCTCCCGACGGGATATCGGAGATAACGAAATAGGAATAATTCGCATTCCGGTTTGCCGTCCAGCGGGCAGTGCCGTCACTGCCAACGGTACCGTCATCGTAAAAGACCATCCCGTTCAGCCAGGAGCCGATGATGGGATCCCGGAGGGACGGTGCCGGTGCGGCCGGTACCGCGGGGGCCGGGGTGGGAGGTACGGGCACTGCCGTATCCGCGATCTGCGGTGCGGGTGCTGCCACCGGGGCCGTGACCGCGGATCCCGTATCCGTGCACCCGCTCATCAGGACCATCCCGCTGACCAGGACGATGAGGAAACCGGCTGCAATCCATCTTTTCATGGTCCGTCCAATCCATGATAGGCTGTTTATCAGGAAATACACTCCCCCCGCACCACCCGCCGGCCGGCTGCCGGTGTACCCGGCAAATGGCACCGTTTCCCGTTCCCCCCGGGGAAATGCAGGGTGTACGCTCCCTGCGGGAACCGCCGGTCAGAAATTCCCGATGACAAGGGAATAGAGGCCGGATTCCGGCCGGGGGCATGAGGATACATCCCCCACAACAATGCGTTCTGTGGGATAGGCGAGGTTCTCCAGGACCGCAACCTGCAGGGTCGGGGAGATTGCGGCAAGACGGCTGTACAGGTCGGCGACCCTGAATCTGGGGTCAGCAAGCAGAAACACGATCTTTCCCCGTTTCACCTCATCGATCGTGTCCCGTATCCCCTGCTCGTGGCCATGGCCGTGGGCCACGACAACGGCTACCCGTGCCAGGGGGATATGGAGCCGGGCTGCGGCAACCTGGAGCGAGGAGATCCCCGGGATCACCGTGCCCCTGAGATAGCCGAGGCCCGCGAGCATCGGATCGCCGGTCGAGAGAACGACGGCATCCTCGGGCAGATCGGCAAGTTTCCGGTAATCGTCGATCGACCTGACCGTACAGTGCTCCGGCAGGTACGCACGCGCCAGTTCGATCGCCCGGTCCGATCCATAGGCAGAACGCGCTTTTTTCAGTTCCTGTACCGCCTGGTCTGTCATCAGGCCCGGGCCGCACCCGACACCGATGATCTTCATGGGCTCTCACCCAGGATCTTGCCCTCGCGGTTGATGAGGACAACGGTCACGCGGGGCCGTATCTTTTTAAATTCCCCCAGCGCTGCTGCAAGCAGGGGAGGGAACTGCGGGGATGCTGCCAGTTCTTCTACCGTGGGATACCCGGTCCCGTCAAGGATCTGCGGGCTGATATGCCGGAGGATCAGGGCGGGAAGCCCGCAGAGGGTTGTCTCGCCGCGGGCCGCATCGAGGGCAGCTTCCAGTTTCCCGCCAATGAGGATCACCTCGCGGTCCGGAAAGAGGAGCCGGGAGAAGCGGAGGCCGACCCGGCCGGTGGTGAGGACCGGCCGGTCCGCTGCCGCAATCCGTTCCAGGGTGGACCGGGTCAGGTGGTCGTCCCAGGGTTCGACAAGGCCGGTCGTGCCGAGCACGGAGATGCCGCCTTCAACGCCCATGCGGGGGTTGAGCGTTTTTGCGGCGATCGTTCTCCCGCAGGGGGCAAAAATCCGCACGGAGATGCCCGTCCCGCCGATCTCATCGAGGGCTTCGTGCACGGACCGGACAATGCAGGAGAGGGCGGTGGGACTGACTGCAGGGGTACCTTTCCGGTACCGCGGGGTATCCCGGGAGAACCTCCCGATGCCCTCGCCAAACGTGACCGTGATTTTTTCTGCATCGCATGCAGCCTCTGCCCGGAACTCAAGGCCTGCGGTCACGTCGGATGGGTAATCACCCGCGTATTTTACCGCAATCCCTTTCCCGGCGTTTCCCTGTGCCGGGACATGCACGAGAAGGCCGCAGGGCAGGGTGACGGGAACGGTTTTTGTTTCCGTCCGGAGGGAGAGCACGGCTGCCTTTGCCGCTGCCGCTGCAGTTGTGCCGGTGGTAAACCCGCGCCGGAGCACAAGGCCGGATGCCGTGAGAACGGCAAGGCCCTCTGCTGCCAGCCGGAGCAGCTCCGGACTGGTGCACTTTGCCACCCAGTCCTTTGGGTACTCAAAGCCGGTGAGCGGATCCCTCATGGCCGGTGCCTTCGATAAAGATGGTGATGCATTCGTTGATGGCCGCGACGGCAACCGGTGTCCCGCCCCGGGTCCCTTTGTTCGAGATCGAGGGAACATGGGTGGTGCGGAGCAGTTCCTTGGACTCTGCGGCATTGACAAAACCAACGGGCGTGCCGATCACGACCGCCGGTTTTATACCGGCATCGCGGATCATGCCGCAGAGCGCGATGAGGGCGGAGGGTGCATTGCCGATCACCACGATCGATCCCGGGATTTTTTCGCGGAGGGCAAGGAACCCGGCAGAACTGCGCGTAATCCCCTGCTCCCTTGCGAGCCCGGCACCGTAGTCGAGAGCGCAGATCACCTCGCTGTTGTGTCCTTTCTTCTGGATACCGGTCTGTACCATCCGGATATCGGTGATGACGGGCGATCCGTAATTGAGCGCTGTGAGCGCGGCCGGAACGGGATCATAAGAGAAACGCATGAGTTCTGCCATGGAAAAGTCGCCGACAGCAATGGAACACCGCTGCCGTATCCGGTCTTCAACGGTTGTATTCCCGACAACGGACCGGGCAAGGGTGCGGGACCGCTCCGAGATTGCATAGCCTTCCTTCGTATCCGCGCCGGGATCAATATACGTACTTGCGGTGGTATCCCCGCGGCGTGATGATTCCTTTGACATTGTCTCCCATCCTCCAGATCCTGCTCTCGCTGCCGCCGATAATGACGGTTGTGTGCATGTCGATTTTCTCTTCGGACGCCTCGATCTCCCCGAGCGTCGTGATGATCGTCTCCTCATCGTCCCGCAGGGCGTTTTTCACGATCGCGACCGGCGTGGTGCCGGCAAGGTATTTCCGGGCATGACCCACGGCCAGGGCAAAGTTGTCCGGCCGGCCCCGGCTCCGGGGATTGTAGAGGACAACCGGTATGCCTACCGAGAAGAACGCGTCCAGCCGCTTCTCGATCACCGCAAGCGGCGTGAGGAGATCCGAGAGGCTGACGGTTGCAAAGTCCCCGGAGAGCGGGGAGCCTGCCCGCGAGGCTGCTGCAGTGGCGGCAGTGACGCCGGGGATGAC
>Ga0116170_10003336_pt1 | contig 15048 bp, 11 predicted proteins | sample AD_JPNHW1_MetaG_FD_89797 | JGI IMG/M metagenome (GOLD analysis project Ga0116170, IMG submission 89797) | Active sludge microbial communities of municipal wastewater-treating anaerobic digesters from Japan - AD_JPNHW1_MetaG | ecosystem: Engineered > Bioreactor > Anaerobic > Digestate | place...
ACCCTCTGTTACTATAGACGTGAAATCGGGATTTTGTTTGGTGGAAAAAGTGATTTTTTTGAAAAAAATAACCCCGTCCGCTGTCGGACGGGGGGATCGGTTGAAATAAACAGAAGCGGGCTTGAGAACCCGCTCCTGCGTTTTCTGTTCGAGGGGTGTAAACGGTCAGTCGGTCGAAACGCGTGGGGACGAACTGCCTGTTCGCGAACAAGCCGACCGGTTTGGGGACCGGGTTTCGATGCGGACGGTTATGAGAGCCGTTTCTGTCCCGGTCTGGGCGGTTGCCGTTTTGCCTGTTGAGGCCGTTGGGTGATCGAGATGACGGGTTGCATCAGGACCGTCTGGGCGCCTCGCACTCCGGAGCCACCCACGATTTCCATCAGCCCCTCGACCAGCCGGTTCATTTCCTGGGCCTGGGCCGAGAGTTCTTCGCTGGCGCTGGCGGATTCTTCGGCCGTGCTGGCCACTTGCTGGGTCACCTGGTCCATCTGCGAAACCGCCGTATTGATCTGGTTGATGCCTGCGCTCTGTTCATTGGAGGCCTGGGTGACCTCGGCAACGTGTCTCACGACTTCGCTGGTCACCTCGAGGATCTCATGAATGGCCTGCGCGGCCTTGTCCACGACATCCGCGCCGCGGCGGGAGAACTCGACGCTGGTTTCAATCAAACCGGTGGTGTCCCTGGCGGCTACGGCGGAACGCTGGGCCAGATTGCGTACCTCTTCGGCCACGACGGCGAAGCCCTTGCCGTGCTCGCCTGCGCGCGCGGCCTCGACGGCGGCGTTCAGGGCCAGCAGGTTCGTCTGGAAGGCGATTTCCTCGATCGTCTTGATAATGCCCGAGATCTGATCGGATGATTTGCGGATCTGGCTCATGACGGCCACGGTTTCATCCATGGCCGACTTTGCCTTCTCCGCCCCGCTTTGGGCTTTCTGGACCCCCTCGGCGGCCTGGTGGGCTTTCTCCGTGTTCCCTTGCGCCTGGCTGGCCAGTTCCTCGAGCACCGACGAGGATTCCTCGATGCTGGCCGCTTCCTGTGTGGCGCCTTCCGCCAGTCGCTGGCTCGACTGCGAAATCTGGGTCGAGGCTGAGGCGACCTGATCCGCACCAAGCTTCAGGGCGTTGACCGTCCGGGTGATCGGACGCGAGATGGACCGGGTGATAAAGTACACCACCACGACGAGAATCAGGACGCTCACCACGCCGATGCCCGTGGTGATCCACACGATCCGGTTGGCCTGTTCGAGGATCTTGCTCTGGGGGATAGCCACCGCAAACGACCAGGGGGTATTGGTACGCCCGGTCCGGATCGGCACAAACTTGATCAGGCATTTCTCCCCGATCACATCGGAAACCATCTCGACTTCGGTGGGTTTCCCTTCCTGAACCGCTTTCAGCACCGTGTCGGGGAACGCACTGTCCTTCAGCATGTTTTTCCCCAGCATGTCGTCCTTCGGATACGCGACATAGTTCCCGATGTTCGAGACGAAGAACACATAACCGGTCTCAAAGGGTTTGATTTCCTTGAGCGATTTGCCGAACTCGAGCACGTCAATATCCACCCCCACCGCCCCGAGGAACTTGTTCTCCTGCAGGATGGGAACGGCGAAGGTGGTCACCAGCACGTCCTTCGTGCCGTATTTCCAGCTGTACGGCTCGATGACGACTTCCTTCTGGGTTTTTCGGGGCTGCACGTAGTAGTCGTATTCTTCATAGGCTTCGAGCGCCTTGGGGACTTTCTTTCCATCGTGCCGTTCGATGGCGGGAATGAACCGACCGGTCTGGTCGTGTGTTTCCTTGCCCACGAACTCCGCGTCTTTCCCGTCCAGCGCGTTGGGTTCCCAGGCCGACCAGTCGGAAATAAAATCCGGATTGTCTTCGAAAACTTTATCGAGAATCCCCAGCAACATTTTCCGGTCCGGAGTCCCCTGGATCTGTTTGATTGCGGTGAAACTCTGAGCCATGGCGCGGGCCGCTTCCGCCGCCCGGTTGATCTTCAACTCGACCACGGCCGAATACCGGGTTGCAAATTCTTCGCCATATTGAAGAGTCTGGGTCTTGGCCATGTCGCGCGCTTTCCAGGAAACCACCGCAATGGTGACCGCGAAGGCGACGATGGCAACGACACAGAGTTGGAGCATCATGCGGGTTTCGAGTTTCATCTTTCCAAACATGAGACACAATTCCTTTCGGGACAGATGAGATTGTCTGAAGGGTGGCCCTGTCTTCCTGATATTTTTCGTATCGGAAGGGAAGAGAGGCGACTTAAAGGAATTCTTTGGGAAAAGATGGGAACAGATGGTTTTTGAAGACGGGAGTTTCGGAAACGCTGAGAAGAAATCTCCGTGAAGGCGGAGAAGAACGAAAAGGGGCGGACACCCGATATAGAAAAAGCCCCGTCTGGTGAGACGGGGCTGGTTCTCATTCCGCAACGACAGTGATCAGGCGGTGGGCCGGCGGACGTTGAGGGCCTCGGGGCCCTTGCGTCCCTGTCCCGGCTCGAACTCCACCTTCTGCCCTTCGTCCAGCGTCCGGAAACCGTCCATGGAAATGTTCGAGTAGTGGATGAACAGATCGTCCCCACCCCCGTCGGGGCAAATAAAACCATACCCCTTCTGATTGTTGAACCACTTTACTGTACCTGTAGCCATTACCCCTTACTCCCCTGGCCCTCGTTGTACGGGGCCGATCCTTTGATAGTTTCCCTCATTCAGCGGTGCGCGGGACGCCCTCGAGGGACAAAGAGTGAACCGCAAAACGATTAGAAACACTTTGTGCTTGATAGGTCAACAGGAAATGTGAGACAATACAAAATTTTTCTTCACCTCTGAATGGGGGAGAGTCGCAGGGAACCGATATTTTCGAGGTGGATTCCGGACATCTGACCCGGTTCGGCGAGGCAGGGACACCGGAATAAAGCGGATCTCCCGTTCCGAAGATTTTCGGAGACGGGAGATCCATAAGAAAGGGCCATCCTCCGGAGGGGTCAGTCTTGTTCTCCGGATTCTTGCGCCTCTTGCGTTTCTTCCAGCGGCGCGTCGGTGTGGACTTCCTGCATCAGTTTGAAGATGTGGAAGGCGTCGCGGGTGGTCGTGTCGAGGAGAAAGCGGGGATCGGGCAGGCGCTTGAGGTCAATGTGCGCGGCCAGAAGGCGCTTGATGTAGCCCTTGGCGCTTTCGAGCGCTTCCCGGGCTTCCTGGATGGCGTCCTCGGCGTCGTTGAGCAGGCTGTAGTACACCACGGCCTCGCGCAGATCCTTACTGATCTTGACGCGGGTGACGCTGGCAAATTCCAGGCGCGGGTCGCGGATTTCGTAAGCGAGGATGTTGGCCACGGCGTGGTGGTATTCTTCTTCTACGCGCTTGATTCGGGAATGCAGCATGGGACTGGGCTCCTTGTCGGGTGAACGAATCCCGGGGCGAACGTGTCAGAGGATCTCGATCTGCTGGTCGGTGACTTCCAGGTCGGGACGACTGTCGAAGTACTCTCGCACACTTCGCAGGGTATTTTCCACAATGGTTTTATCGGTTGAGAGGGTGGCGAAAGCCAGAACGGCGTGACGCCACTGGTCCTGATCGGCGACCTCGGCGGCCGTCAGGTTGTGTTGTTTGCGCAGGTGGAGGAGACTGGGCTTGAGGATCGAGCGCTTATCCTTGAGCGAGTGGCAGTGGGGCAGGCGCAGGGCGAGGTGCAGGAGACCGAGGATCGTCGTGGGGGTGTCGTGCATGATCTGGGCCTGAATTCCAGGGGGTCAGGCGGCCGGGGACTTCTTAAGACACGCGCCCCGGTTGCCTGAAAACGGAAACCGGGGCGCACAGGGAATCTGGAGAAGATTAAAGGGTCTGGTGGACTTCCTCTTCGGTGTAGGTTTCGATGACGTCGCCTTCTCGGAAGTCGTTGAAGTTCGTGAAAGTTATGCCGCATTCGTAGCCGGCCTGAACCTCCTTGACGTCGTCCTTGATACGGCGCAGTGTGGCCAGAGTTCCCTGGTACACCACCTTGCCGTCGCGCACCAGGCGCATCTTGTCGTTTCGGGTGATGGTGCCCGAGGTGACATAACAACCGGCGACATTGCCGAACTTCGAGATCTTGAACACCTGGCGGATCTCGGCGGCCCCGCGCGCCACTTCCTTGAACTTGCGGTCCAGCAGACCGAGCATGGCGGCGGCGATTTCCTCGAGGAGTTCGTAGATCACGCGGTACGTCTTGATCTCGATCCCTTCCTGCTGGGCCAGGTCGTTGGCCGCATTGTCGGGTCGGACGTTGAAGCCGATGATGACGGCGTCGCTGGCCATGGCCAACTGAACGTCGGTCTCGGTAACGGCGCCCACGGCGGCATGCAGGAGGCGTACGGAGACCTTCTCGGTACTCAGGTGCATCATGGCGTCGCTGACCGCCTCGACGGAACCCTGCACATCCGCTTTCAAAATGATATTGAGATCCTTGGACTTGGTCTCCTCGGACAGGTAGGACGAGAGGCCCTCGAGTGTCATGTGCGGGCGCATGCCCTTGTTCTGAGCCTGACGACGGCGGCGCTGCTCGCGCACCTGCGCGATTTCGCGCGCCTCACGCTCGGTTTCCAGAACCAGGAATTTCTCACCCACCTGCGGACAGCCGTCCAACCCGAGAATCTTGACCGGGTAGGAGGGCAGAGCCTTATCGACCCGCTGGCCACGGTCGTCGAGCATGAGGCGGACGCGGCCGCTCACGTCACCGCAGACGAACGGATCGCCCGCCTTGAGTGTACCGGTCTGCACGAGCACCGTGGCGGTGATCCCGCGCTGGGGATCCACGTTCGACTCGATGATCACGCCCTCGGAGCGGTTGTGCTGCGGGGCCTTGAGTTCCATGATTTCCGACTGGAGCTGGATCATTTCCAGCAGGTTGTCAATCCCGATGCCCTTCTTGGCCGAAACCTCGCAGATGATCGTGTCGCCGCCCAGTTCTTCCCCGATCAGGCTGTACTGCATCAGGTCGTTGCGGACTTTCTGGACGTTGGCGCCGGGCTTGTCCACCTTGTTGATGGCCACGATGATGGGGGCGTTGGCGGCCCGGGCGTGGTTGATCGCCTCGATGGTCTGGGGCATGACACCGTCGTCCGCCGCCACGATGAGGATGACGATGTCCGTGACGCTGGCGCCACGGGCGCGCATGGCGGTGAAGGCGGCGTGACCCGGCGTGTCGAGGAAGACGATTTCGCCCCGATGGGTTTGCACGCGGTAGGCGCCGATGTGCTGCGTGATCCCGCCGAATTCCCCTTCGGCGACATTGGTCTTGCGGATGGCATCGAGCAGGGATGTCTTGCCGTGGTCCACGTGACCCATGACGGTCACCACGGGCGGCCGGGGCAGACGATCTTCATCCGCGACTTCAGCCTGCGCGACATGGGCCACATCGAGTTCGTCGGTTTCTTCCACGATTTCGATGTTGATACCCAGATCGGTGGCGATCAGTTCACACAGGTCGTGCGAAATGAGCTGGTTGATGCTGAGCATTTCTCCCAGCGTCATGGACTTCAGGATGATTTCCTGGGGGGTGCTGTGAATGCGTTCGGCAAACTCGGCCACCGTCAGGTCGCCGTAGAGTTGAAAAACCTTCGGCAGAGGAACCGGCGCGGCCTGTTTATGTCCTTGCGCCTGTCCCGCTTTCTGTTTGGGCGCCTTGCCCGTCCGGTCCACGACGGGGGTTTCTTCCAGCGCCGTGATGTTCAGGAACCGGCCGGGACGGATTTTCTTACCCCCGACGACCTGCTGTTTGGCCAGGGCGGGACGCTTGCGGGCGGCCTTTTCGGCGGCATCTTTCTCCGCATCGGTCTTCTTGGCGCCCGGACGCCGTACGGGGCGCAACCGCATCACGTCAATCGTGGGGACCGTGAGATCGTCCGATTTCCCGCCCCGCGCGGGGGGGGCTTTCCGTTTGGGCAAAGAAGGCAACTGCTGCAACTCGACGTTGCGACGAATCACCCGCTGCTGGGGTTGACCGGGCCGTCCGGCGCCTGGCGCCGCATGACCGCCGGGGCGTCCAGTTCCCGGCGTAAAAGACTCTTCCGTGCGTCTGGCGGGATACGGGCTACCCGGGCGTTGCGACGACGAGGGCCCCCGATCGCTCCGCTCTCCACCCCGGAATCCCCCGCGTTCGCCCCGGTCCGAGCGGTAGTCGCCTCGGTCCGGACGCTGTTCGGTGCGTTGATCGCCCCGGCCTCCCCCCGGCCGTTGCTGGTCGCGCATGGGCGGTTTACTGGGCCGAGGTGGGAATTGCCCGCGTGCCGATTCGGTTTCGCGGGCGGCGTGAGCCGGTTGGGCTGGTTGGGGTTGAGAAATCGGCGTGGTCGGCGTCGGTGGCTCTTTGCGCTCGACCGGCGCAGGAGGCGGCGTCGGCGCCGCAGTTGCGGGAGCCGGTTGCTCCTGAGGTTGCGCGGCTGACGCCGAGGGAGGAGCGACTTCCTGAACGGACGGCTCGGCCGACTGGGTCTGGCGGGAACGCACGCCGCCCAGTTCGACTCGCTGGTGCTCGGGTGCGACCACCTTGAGCGGCTGGACCGGTTCTTGTTCGACCGGATGCTCGAGTTGGGCCTGATGCTGCTGGGCGCGGCGGGCTTTGGCGCGTTCCAGCGCCTGAAGCGCCAGGGCGCGGGCATCAATTTTGGATGGAATGGGCTCGGGCGTTTCCACGGGGGCAGGGGGAGGGGATTCCTGAAGCACGGGTTTCTTTTCTGGAGCGATTTTGGGGGACGCTGCGGGTTTCATGACTGGCGCAGGTGGTTTGGGTTTCTGGCCTTCCATGGATTCGAGTATTGCGCGCACACTCTTGTCGTCAATGGAAGACGAGTGGCTTTTGACCTCGACTCCCATGTCAATGAGTTTTTCCATCAGTTCTTTATTGGTCAACCCGACCTGTTTTGCTAGATCGTACACCCGCATGCAGATTTCCTCGTCTTATATGTGGTGGCGCCATTTTGGCGTGCTTGACACTCCTGTTGGGACCGCTGGGCGCCATGTTCGCGCATAGATGTGGATTAGACCGCCTTTGCACGGCAAATGTCAAGCATGGAAATCCCGCGTTGCGTGGGATTTGCGCCTCGGACAGTGGGAACCGGTTGCACAAACTGCGGGAATGAAGACAGTCTGCGATTTGAAACCATGACCGAACTCCCCCTGCGGACCGATAGCGCGATGACAAACTCCCTCTCACTCGGTCGGTTCGTTGTTCTCTTCGGTCGGTTTTTCCGGGGCGGTTCCGGTTTCCTGACCCGCCTGGCCTTCTTCCTCTTCGCCCCCCTTGCCCTCGAGGAATTCCGACGGCATGAAGAATCCGGGGGCCAGCCCGCGGCGCTTGCGCTCGGCCTGAATTTCACGCAGCGCTTCCACATATTCCTGGGCGCCGGTGATCAGGCTTTCGGCCAGGGCCATATTGTCGTTCGTGAACGGGCATAGATCCTCGACCCGGGCCGAGGCGATCTTGTCCACCGTGTTGAGCTGCTGCGAACGCACCAGAGCGTCGCGCGCCAGTCCCGAGATCCCGGAGACCTGGAGCAGGAAGTCCTCGAGGTAACGCACCTGAATTTCTTCGTACTCGAGTCCGTCTTCTTCCTCCGAACGGATGTCGAGGCGCCAGCCGGTGAGGCGGGCAGCCAGCTTCGTGTTCTGGCCCTTGCGACCGATGGCGATGGCCAGATTGCCCTGCGCCACGATGACCTCAGCGCGCTTCTCTTTTTCGTTCAGGTGAATGGCCTGGATCTTGGCCGGATTGAGCGCCGCCGTGATGAACCGCTTGGCGTCAATGCTGTAGGGCACGATGTCAATCTTCTCATTGTCGAGTTCCCGCACCACTAGTTGCACGCGCGAACCCTTCATGCCCACGCACGCGCCCACGGGGTCCACGTCGGGACTGGAACTGTTGACCGCGATCTTGGTACGCACGCCGGCCTCGCGGGCCACCCCCAGAATCTTGATGGTCCCGTCGGCGATTTCGGGCACTTCCTGTTCGAAGAGTTTGACGACCAGATTCGGGGTTTTGCGCGACAGAACGATGAGCGGCCCCTTGGGGGTCTCGCGGACGTCTATAATAAGGACTTTCAGGCGGTCGTTGTGTTTGTACTTCGCGCCCAGAGGTTGTTCGTAAAGAGGCAGCACGCCTTCCGTCCGACCGATGTTCATGACCACGTCGCGCCGGTCGAAACGCTGGACGGTCCCGGTCACCACCGAACCGATGCGATTGTTGAACTCGTCCTGAATGCGGCGGCGTTCCGCGTCGCGGATGCGCTGCATGACGATCTGACGGGCCGATTGCGCGGCGATGCGGCCGAACGCGGAGGGGTCCACCTGCACTTCGATCAGGCCGCCGTACTCAATGGTCGGATCCTGCAACTGTTTGCGTGCGTCGCGCCGAGAAATCTGAACGCGGGGATTCTGAACCGTCTCGACCACTTCCTTCGTGACGATAAGACTCAGTGCGCCGGTTTCCATGTCGAGCGAGGCCCGGGCTTCACGGAATTGCGAGAGGCTCTTCTTCGAGGCGGAGATGAGGGCGTACTCGATGGCCTCGCGGATGATGGCCGGGTCCAGATCCTTCTCTTTGGCGACGGCGCTGACGTAGGCTTTCAGGTTTTTGAGATCCATGACGCGTTTCCTTGTGCTGCGTTACCGGGACCGCGCAACCGTACACGCGATCCTCCTGGGAGAATCCGGTAGAAAACCCAACCTGATTTTCTATCCTTTAGAAAACAAAAAGTGGGCCGCAGCCCACTTCCAAACAGACGATGATACCCATTCCCCCTGCACGAGGCAAGGATTATTTTCGAAATTTTTTTCGGGTCAAAAAACGCAATGAACGACCTCGGCCACTGGATTCCGAGCGCGAGCAAACGGAGCGGCGGTGATCTGAACGGGCAGGGTCCTATCGCTCAATGTTCAACAGATTGAAAAGGCAATCCTCCAGGTTTCTGAGTGCTTTTTCATTCCCATGCTTGTAGTCGCGAAACGCATGGAAGAACCAGAAGACGAGGGGGCGACGCAATCCTCGATAAAGGATAATGGCCGGACAATAATATCCACAGAAGTGGCTGAACACGCGAACCGATAGAGTCTTGTTCCATTTCTTTCTGTCCGACATGTTCAACAATTTGAACTGGCTGCCCAATCGAGATAGCCAATGCGTTTCAATGTAGCCGTTCCAATTAGGTGACGCAGAGGTGACAACAATGCCACGAATTCCTGTGCGATACTGTTCGTACAGGCAAGCAAGTAGAAGAATGCGTCCATACAGCCAGTATATTGTGACGCCGATGGCGGGGGCACATAAGACTAAGAATCCCCAGAGCCTTATCTGAATTATATAGTAAGCCGCAAGGCCTGAAATGACGATCAGAAAAAACGCCCAGCCGTATTCAGATCGGAGTGACGTTTCAGGAGTGGGTGTCGGTTTCCGCCTCATTTGCGTGTTTTGCCCGGATCTGAATAATCGGTATCCCGAGGTCAATCGGACTTGGTTTCTGCTCCGGCCCGTTGCTGTTTCTTGAGCCGGGCGAGTTTCCCGGCCAGCAACTGGCGGCGCAGCAGGGGAAGGTGGTCTATGAACAGAACCCCGTTGAGGTGGTCGTTTTCGTGCTGGATGCACCGGGCGGCAAAGTCGGTAGCCGTGATGTCGTGTTCTTCCCCCTGTACGTCGCGGTAACGCACCCGGACCTTGCAGGGGCGGTAAACGTCGGCGTCAATGCCCGGCAGGCTCAGACACCCTTCCGGCCCACTTTCGTCTTCCGCGGATTCCTCCAGGATTTCCGGATTGATGAAGACCTGAAGATTGCGGTGCGGGGGGGTGTCGGACTTCTTGCGCGAATCGCTTTCCACCCAGTCCACGTCCATGACGAAGACCCGCAGGTTGACGCCGATCTGGGGCGCGGCCAGCCCCACGTGGTGCGGGCGGTGGTACAGGGTGTCGGTCAGGTCGGCAAGCAATTCGCGCAACGCGTCACCGAACTCCACGACCGGTTCGGAGGTCCGTTTCAGGCACGGATCGCCATAAATGCGGATAGGTTGGACGGGCATGAGGGGTTTAAAATTCCTTATATATGGAGACTGGGTCATCTTTTTCGGGGCCTGTCGTCATCCGGGCTTTCGACGGCACCTCCACTCCCATTTACTCTACCCCGCTTCCAGGAAGAAATCAAGACATCATCGGTGCCGGGTCATCGGCTCCGTCATTCGCGTATTAGCGTGGATACCGAAAGAAACCGCTGGACAGGTCGAAAACAATTGGATACACAAGAGACTAACATGCCATAGTTGCATAGATTCCTTTCGTGATCGGAAATTCCACGAAGAAGAGGACTCGAATGATGACCGAGCTCAAACATGAAGAGGAGAGTTTCAAGATCCGGGGAGCGGTGTTCGAGGTCTATCGCGAGATGGGGTGTGGCTTTCTGGAAGCGGTCTATCAGGAATGCCTCGAACGGGAATTTCGGAAGCAGAAAATTAACTTTGTATCCCAACTGGAACTGGTTCTGCAATACAAGGGGGAACCGCTGTTTCAAACTTACAAGCCCGATTTTATCTGTTATGAGAAAATTATTCTCGAACTCAAAGCCGTCAAGGAACTGGCCAATGAATACCGGGCGCAGACGCACAATTACCTCCGCGCGGCCGGTCTGGAACTTGGGTTTCTGGTCAATTTTGGTCATTATCCCAAGGTTGAAATCGAGCGGATTGTGAGATAAGAACCGAAAACAACCACGGAATACCCGGAACACACGGAAAACCGAGAATGAGCACTCCTGCATGTTGTTTTCCGTGTATTCCGCGTGTTCCGTGGTAACTTTTACAATCCCCGTTGCCGCCAGAGGCGGTCGGTACGTTTCAGGAGAAGTGGGGCCAGATTGGAATGACGGAGCCGTATGACAGGTGTTTTCTCCGAAATCCCGCAAACGACAACGAGACGGCAAGAGATCTGTACGAAGGCTGACTGAAGACTTTCCTTTTTCTTTTCGTCGTTCGCGCTTCCCTAAGTTTCCGCTTTCGCGGGAGTGACAGAGAGAAGGTTTCTGTTTCCCCGGAAAACGACAATTTGGACAAAGAGGAGTTCCCGCGGCCTCCCAGGGAACCGCGATTGGGGGTCCTATTTCTCGGGCTTGCGGATTTTTTCGAAAAATCGTCAGCATGGTTCGTCGAAAGACCCCGAAGGCGAGTAAAAGAGAAATGGAAGGACCGACGCGGGACGCCTCGGAGGTTTTTCAAGTCGCGAAGATCGAAGCGGCGAACTCTTGCAAGAGGTTCAGGTGGAAAAGAGCAGAAAGAGTAGGAGGGGATCTTGGCTGCCTCGTTCGCGGTACCGACTGGAACGGAAAACGCCAGCGACCGGGATCTCATGACCCGGTTCACGAAAAACCGCGACCGCCAGGCCTTCGAGGTTCTGGCGCGCCGGTGGGACGCCCGTGTCGTGGCGTTTCTGGCCAAGGCCTGCGGGGATCTCGACAGCGCCGAGGACCTGCGCCAGGAGGTCTTCCTGCGCGTCTATCGCTACGCGGACCGCTACGACCCGCGCTACGCGTTCTCGACGTGGCTCTTCCGGATCGCCTGCAATGTGCGGAAAACCTGGGCGCGAGGCCAGGTTCGGCGCATCGAGACGACCGGGTGGGAAGACGGGGCCGAGGCGATGGCCCGGATGCCCGATTCGGCGCCCGGGGCGCTCGAGCGGCTGACGCAGGGCGAGGCCCGCGACCGCCTGCGCGGGGAAATCGCCCGGCTCGAACCGGACGAACGGGAACTGCTGTTGCTGCGGTTCGAGCGGGAATTCGGTTTCCGGGAAATCGCCGAGATTCAGGAAATTCCGGAAACTACGGTCAAGTCGCGGTTCTATCGGATTCTCGAAAAACTCAAAGTCGAGTTGGGAGAATCGGATGGAGGGAAAGGAAAGGTGACGTCATGAAACAGGACTCGGAACGCGATCAACGGTGGATGGCCTACCTGATGGGCGAGGGAGATCCGGACGAGCGCGCGGCGGTCGAGGCGGAAATGCGCGAGGACCCGGAGGCCGCCGAGGCGTGTCGCCGGGTGGTGGCGGGCGTCGAGAAATGGACGGGGGAAGCGGTTCCGGCCGCATCGCTCGATTTCGAGGCGCTCTACGCCTGCGTCGAGGAGGAAGAAACGGCGCAGAGGGACAAAATGCTCGAACTGGTTTCGGCGCCGCAATGGTGCGGCCCCCCCATGTCCCTGCCCCGCCGCGCGGGTTCGAACCCGTGGGTCTGGGTCGCGGGCGTGGCCGCTTCGGCGCTTCTGGTGTTTGCGTTGGCGCAGGTGCAGTTCACCGTTCGACTTGGCGAGAAGACCACCTTGCAGTGGGGTCGGGGCGCCGACACGGCCGATCTGACGGCGCTGCGGACCCAGTTGGAGACCGTGGCGTCCGAGGCGCACGAGTCGCGACTGGCTGCCCAGTCCGCCAGTACGCAAATCCAGACCGTGTCGCAGCGCAACTCGATGATGCAGGAAGAGTTCCGTCAGGCGACGGCGGGACTGGCCTGGATGCAACGCGCGGAATCGCAGCAACGCTACCGCGATGTCGAAACGCTCATGCGCCTGACGGGGGTTTATCCGTCGGCCAATGAGTGGACCGAGGCGTCAGGCGAAACCCGCAGACAGCCTTTCCCGTTTCCCGAGAAAAAGAAGGAAAGTGAACCGTCGAGTCCGGATACCCGGATCATGAAGACGGGAAAAGAGTACTGAACCTATAAACCGCAGTTGCGGACAGGAAATGAGTTTTTTTCCTGTGTGATGGGGCCAAAACGGTTTCGGCTTTGTCACCTTTTGGGTGAGGGGCTCTCGGACTGCGCCAATCAGGAGATTGGCGGTCCCGGGAACCGCTTTCTTCCATAAAATGGGCGTTTTATGGAGGGCGGGCGTCTCGCCCGCCTATGAGAGAAGCCGTGGCTGGGGTGTTTCAACTGCGTTTTTTAGGCTGAAAGAACGGGCGGGTCTCAAACCTGCCCCAGGCAAGAATCGAAAACATTCCAATATAACGGAAATGAAAGGATGGATGTCATGAAAATGAAATGGATGCGTTGGATTGCCGGAATGGCGTGCGTGTGCGGGCTGGGACTCGGCCTGTGCGCCGCGACCGCCGAAAAGAACGAGGCGGCCCCGTCGCCCGACGCGCGCGCTGCGCGGGAAAAAGAACTCCAGACCATGTCCAAAGTCATCGAGGACAGTCTGGACCAGAGTGGCCTGGGAGAGTGGTATGGCGGCGGGGGGATTCAGTTCAGCGGACTTCCGGGGTCCCCCTTCGAGGGCAAGATCCGCTGCGACTATTACCCCACCGTGGGGGCGATCTTTCGGATTCCGGTCAACTTTGCTCTGACGGAACCGGTCGTGGCGAAAAAGGAGGAAGCGAAGAAGGCTCCTGCCGGGGAACAGGACCTGTGGGAAAAGAATGCGGGGGGGCAGACTCCGTCGGAGAAGGTCCAAGTCGACTTTGGAAGTTCCTATTCGGTCGTGGCGGACGGCAACTTTTCCTATTCAGTTTCAACGGATCAGCCTCAAATCAAATATGATGCCAAAAAGGTCGAAACCCTGCGCAAAACGCTTATCGAAACTGTCGGACGGTATGGCAACCGGTTGACCAGTGTGATGCCCGACGAACGGATTCTCCTGGTGATCGAATCGCCGTCCGGGGGCGGCAATGTCCTGCACCTGATCGAGACCGGTCTGCAGCCTGTTCCTCCAGCTGCGCCCGCGCCTCCATTGGCTCCTCCGACGCCAGAGGCGCGTCCGGAGGGAGACAAGCAACCCCCGGCCACCCCGCCGGTTCCCGGGGTGCCGCCGGTTCCGAGTTCCCCGCCAGATGTGGCCGGTTCGCCTCAGCAGGTGGCTGACAAGGCGGTCTCGGATGCCCGCAAGGCCGTAGCCGACGCCGAAAAGGCGGCGCGCGAGGCCCAGACGCCTCAGGAGGCGCTGGCGGTCGTTCAGCAGGCCCTGAGCCTGGCCCAGCATGAAATCGCCAAGGAAGCCGAGGCCAACGAGGCCGCCGATCCCGTCGAGAAAGCGATGGGGAAGGCCATTGCGCACTCGGCCGTCGGGATGGTTCAGAACGCGCTGGGAGCGGCCCAGCATCAGATTGGCGCCGCTGGCGGAATGGGGATGGGGGGCTTTTTGGGGGGACGTTACGGTCTGCCCCTGGGAGACACCCACGTGGGGGACCGTTACCTCTTGTCGTTCAAGAAGTCGGACGTGAGCGGCGGCGCCAAGTCCTTCGACCAGATCGCCCCCAAGGTTGAAGAGCGGCGCTACTGAGCCACAACGCCAACCCGTTCGAACGTTTTGGAACAAAACAGGAAAAAGAGTGTCCCCCCATTCCGGTGAATGGGGGGACACTCTTTTTCCCGGTTCGGATGGTCCGCAGGGGGACCCGCATCCACAAACCCGGTCTTACGGCTTGAACGCCGCCAGAATCTCCGTGTCGGTCGGCATGCCCCGCTGCGCAAAAACGATCTTCCCCTCCTTGTCTATCCCATAGACGGTCCGCTTCGTGAACAACAGTCCCTTGGCGTTGTACGCCTTGGCCACTTCGCCCTTCTCATCCACCAGCAGCGGGAAGGGGTATTTCTGCTTCTCGATGAACGCCTTGTGCGACTGGGCGTCGGCCGGGTTGACCCCGAACACCGCCGTGTCCGCCGTTTTGAAATCCTCGAAATCGTCGCGGATGGCACAGAGTTGTTTGGTGCAACCGGGCGTCTGATCGCCGGGGTAGAACACCAGGACCACGTTCTTTTTCCCCCGGAAATCCTTCAGGGTCACGGTGGTCCCTTCCTGGTCCTTCAAGACAAACAAGGGTGCTTCGGTTCCGACTTCCACGGGACGGGGTCCCTCCTCTTCTTCGGTTTTCACGGATGTGTTCTCCTTCTGTTTCTGTTGTACCAGGGTCTCCTGGGTCAGATCGAGAATCGCGGACCCTGTGCCAAAGATGTTACAGGTCGCCTTGACCTTGATCTTGTCCCCGGCTTTCAGAGCGCCCACGTCGAATGTCAGGGTCCACTCCTTTTCCGAGGGTTGCGACGTGTACTCC
>Ga0116170_10003338_pt1 | contig 15043 bp, 12 predicted proteins | sample AD_JPNHW1_MetaG_FD_89797 | JGI IMG/M metagenome (GOLD analysis project Ga0116170, IMG submission 89797) | Active sludge microbial communities of municipal wastewater-treating anaerobic digesters from Japan - AD_JPNHW1_MetaG | ecosystem: Engineered > Bioreactor > Anaerobic > Digestate | place...
ACAAGAGCGTTAGTTCCGCGGGGCAGTGGAATTTTGCCAGCGGCATGCAGCTGAAGGTGTCGGTCGACGTTACTTTGCAGGTAAGCCCTTCCGGCGCCGTACGCACCTTGGCGGGCGGGGTATATTTTTTGTCGGGGCTGAAATAATGGCAAAGCAAGTGTTCCATCGGTGCTGTCTTGTCCCCGTTAGGAGAGCCGTACACCTCCATGCCGGTGAGTTGGAGCGAACCCAGCCCCCATTTCCCCAGCGTACAGCCGTCCGGTGGCATCGGCAGGCTCCAATCCGGGCTATCGTCGATGATGTGGGTATGGCAGGTATGGTCCTTGTCCAGCGCCACCTTTAGTTCCGGCGGGCAGATGTATGCTTTCGGCACGGTGGAATGGGCGATATCCGCAGGTTTCAGCTCGGCCAGCGTCTTTATCAGATAGTCAGGCGGGCTTTTCCTCAGCGATGCCGGCGGGTCTGCCGCCAGCGCGCCTGCGGTCGACGCGGGGTTTACCCCCAGCTTCGCCAGTGTTTTCAACGCGCGGCTCTTTATTTCGTTGTCCGCAGAGACGGCTTTCCGCTGCAAAGCCGGGACGGCCAGGCCGGCGCAGTCCCCGGATTTCGCTCCGGAGGCTGAACAGATCTCGCCCAGGGCGGCCATCGCCTGCCGCTGTACCACGCTCTTCTCGTCCTCCAGTGCCTCGACCAAGGGCCTCACCGCATCGATATTCCTGACGCTGCCCAATCGCATCGCGGCTGCCGCTCTTTCCCCGGACGTCCGCCCGGCCCGGAGCTGGACCAGGTCCTTGCCTGCCTCGTCCTGGGCGGCCGCCGGCCGAGTTAACGCGAAAAAACCTGTCAGTAATATCGTCGTGATTTTCATTGCGGTGTTCTCCGTTCGCTTGTGCCTACCGCGGAGCGCTGCGCGGTCTCTCTTTAAAGTTCCGCAGGGCAGACCCTTACGGGCCTGCCCTGCGGTATTACTGGTCCCTTACCCTATTCAGTTCTTGGAAAACAACCCGTTGTGAGAGAGCGCGACGAAGAAGATGTTCTCGCGCACGCTCAGCCCTTCGAGGTTGCGCGACGGGCGCAGCCGGCTGGTATAGTTGGCGTCCATCTCCAGGTGTTTGCCCAGGTTCACGGTGAGACCGCCGATATACCCGGTGCCCGTGGAATCTTTGCTGTCGAGTTTCATACCGGTCATCTCCACGCCGCCGCGCAGCGCCAACAGGCGGCTGAAGCGGTGTTCGAAGGCGGGCATCAGCTTCCACATGCTCGTATTGTCGAGATCCGAGTAGAAGTAGTTGGTCTGTTTCAGGACCAGCGAGGTCCGGCGCTGGTTCAGCAGCCAGGTCAGCGTGTTCTCCTGCACGGCGGGCAGCGTGTAATCCACGAAATGGCCCTCGTTGAGCTTGAAGTAGGCGCTCTTCTGGCTGGTGTTCGTGTAGTAGGCGTCCAGGAACAAGGTGTTGGCGCTGTTCTTCAACATCAGCGCCGCGGTGAAGGCGGACGCGGAGAAGGATTCCTTCTTGTAGTCCCCAGCGGCAGTCCTAGTCGTGTTACCAGTGTTTGGGGTACCGTCATTTCTGAAATTGCTGACGTAATACTTGAGTTTTTTGCTGAACATGGCCAGCGTGCCGCCGACCGAAACGTTCTCCGAGACTTTGTAGCCAGTGGAAAGCATCCCGCCGGTGGTGCTGGGTTCGTAGTTGGCCAGGAAGTCAAAATTCTTGCCGTTGTTGCCCCTGTTGGCCGTTTGACCGCGCCAGCCCATGACCGCGTCTTTGGTTTCGAAGTTGGCGAGCTCGAACGAGGCGCCCCAGCCCTTCCTGATCGGGAAGGAATAACCGACGCCCAGGCGGGTGCTCTCCTCGTCCACGCCTTCCGTGTCGTTGAGCGTAACGGGGTTTTCCGAAGGGGAGGCCCCGCTGCCGAGAAGGAAAAGTTTCCTGTTCTCCTGCAGCCCCAGGTAGGCCGGGTTCTCGTAAGGCACGTAGTATTCCGGCATCACCTTGAATTTAGCCGTGGTCGTGAAGAGCTTGTCCATGTAAACCTTGACCGCGGCGTTCTGCGGGTCGAGCTTCTTGGCGTCTTCCAGGTCCGTCTTGGCCGCTTCGAAGTCCTTCTTGTCGTAGGAGTCCACGGCCTTGGCGAACTTAAGCACCGCCTCTTCCGGCTTATCCACCTCGGCGGCTACCGCGACCTGCAGACTGGCGTCGAAGTTCTTGACGATCTTCTCCGCGCATTTGGAGGAGATATAATTATACTTGCTCAGCTTGCCGCTGACCTTGTCTTCGTAGATCACCAGCCCGTTGGTGGTGCTCATCACTTTGAACGTGACGGTAAGGTCGCCCAGCATGTCGAAGATCTTGCCGGTCACCAGGTAGTCGGCGGCCAGCATCTTGCCCAGCGCGATGCCGTTCTTCTCGTCGACGGCGCCGGAGAGCGAGAAGGCCTGTTCCTTGAAGGCCGCCTCCCGTTTTTCCCTGTCTATCAACGCCATCCCTTTGGCCTTGGAGAGGTCGATGCTGATGAACTCCGAGAAACCTTTGCCCAGGTACTTGTACTGGGGATTGTCGGACTGTACTTCAAAGTCCAGTACGGAAAGCCGGTGCGCGGCCTCAGCGTTGATGGCTCCTGCCGCCGCCAGCAACAGCGTCAAAGCCGGGATGAAGATAGCGCGGCCTGGAAAGCGGCGCGGGACGAACGATGAGCTCATGGGTATTCTCCTTAATTAAGCTGATATTTGAACTTACTTACGAACTTAAAACGCGCCTGCCGCATTACAGGCTTCACTGTATTTCCGCGTCCAGGTCGTAGGACGAGGTCCGGCCTATCCTGACAGGCATCTTCTGGTTCTTTGACAGCAGCTGCGACAGGTCCGGCGCGCCGCCTTTGCGCATTCCCACGTCGAGAGTGGCCGTGCCGCCGGTGTAGCTGCGCACCCAGGAATCCCTCACCGCCGGCATGTTCCGGAGGATTTTTATGAAAGCGCTGAGGTCGTTCATGCTTTTGACATTAGCGAGATTTAACCTCACTACGGTCTTTTCCCGAAGGGACTTCAGCATCTTTTCCCTGAGCGGCCCGGCCGCTTTTTTCGCCGCGTTTATCAGTGCGGCCCTTGCGGCCGCCGTGTCGTTGAGGTCCAGGCCGCCGGCGGCGTCCTGCTGCGCGCCGAGCGAGTCGGCCGACCCGGTTTTGACGGCGGACAGCGAGATCCCGGCCCGGTAAGAAACTAAACCGCCAAGTCCCTCCCGTGTGTTGAAGGAGGCGGTGGCCTCGCCCTTTATCACGATGTCGGCTTTGTCCTTCTCCCCTGTCAGGAAGCCCGCTTCGGTGAACGCGGCCTTGAGCTCGGTTTCCGCGTAGACGGTACCGGTCGCTTTGGAATCCGCGACTTCCGTGATGTCGAAACCGATCACCGGATTGCCCAGCTTGCGCGGTTCGGTTTCGAGCGTACGCAACTTCGCAGTGAGGTCTTCTTTTCTTACGTGGGCGCGTATGCGCGTCTTGTAGAACTCTCCTTCCCTGACTTCCTTGAGGACCGCGTATTTTTCTATATAGCCCTCGGACTGGGAGGTTATGTTCTCATCTATGAGCACCGATTGGGAAACGAGCGCGTCCTGTGAAACGTAGATCCCGACCACCAGGCCGAGGGCCGATTTCATGGCTTCCGCCAGGGCGGTCTTCTTCGCTCCGTCCAGGTTGCCGTCCACGATCGGGGCCAGGCCGTCCGCTTCCACGACCTCGGTCTCATAAGCCGGGTTGAGCGCGCTTTGCCGCGTACCGGAACACCCGGCTGCGAGCAGCGCGCATGCGGCGATGAACAGGGACAGTTTTTTCATCGTGACCTACTCCGGCAGATTTACGCCGGCCTCTTTAAGGGTTTTCTTGGACAGGCGCAGCACCACAATACAGCCGTCGTCGGCGGTCCACTCCGAGCGTACCACCTGCGCGCCCTTGATGACCGAGTTGATCTTGGTGGCCAGTACTGAATCGGTCTCAATGGCTTTCTCAACGGTTATGCCACCTTCCAGGGATACACCCTTAAGGAAGGCCAGCATGTTGTATTGCGCGTTCACGATGGAGGCATTGCGCGAGGTGGCCATGCGCTGCGTCTTGTTCTCCAGGGCCTGATCGGCGGCGCCCATGCCGCGCGCGAACACATAGTTCTTTGTCACCCCTTCCTCTACCCATTCCCGCTCTATCTCTCCGGAGCCGGAAACATTGCCTTTGTCCGGGGCGCTGGCACATCCGGCGACGATCATGGCGGCTGCCGCTGCGAGTAATATGTTTTTCATTATCTTTGATACCTCATTCATGGTGTACGCACTGTTTCTGATCCCGTCTGCAGGCGGTCCGCCTGCTGCAGCGGCGCCGGCCCTCCTGACGGGCTCGTTCTAAAAAAATATCATATTATGATTGTGCCGCGCCAGTCGCATAACTATCCCACAGAACTATCCATTGCAGGATGAGCCGGAAAACCCCTGATCTTCCCCCGAAAACCAAGCCACTGCCAGGCTTAGTTTTTTCTGGCGCTGACCTTCCCCCAGCGTTTTAACAGAACTTGCTTTAAATAGTCCAATAGTTAAGAACGTCCCCTGTCTTCCCCACGCTGCTTCTCGTTCTAACCTGTAGGGAACATAAGGCAGATTATCGGAATCTCCTTACAAAAACCTGCTTTTCCAGCGGCTAAAAATTTTAAAAAGGCTCCCCCTCCGTCCAATTTATCTATAACAGCAAAAAACCGGCGTATTTTCCGGAAAAAGAACAAATCCGCCGCGGCGGCTGGGCGGACGGGCGGCGGAATTGTCGGGAGCGGAGGTCAATCGTCAGTTGGCGGAAGGTCTATTGAGTTATGTGAACTTGTGTTATGCAAATTTGTTGCCGGGCCGCGCTCATTTTTGTAGTATTCTGAGGATGCGTTTTCTGATCGTTTCCTTATTAGCTCTTTGCGCCGCGGCTCCCGGCTGGGCCGGCGAGGGGTTGCTGTGGCCGGATGCCGCCGCCTTCGCTGAGCGCGCGGTACCCGCCGCGGGACGACCCGTGGACACGCTGGCCGGCTGCCCTAAATATTCCTTTAAAGACTGGGAAGCATACCCGGACTCCCCCGCCGCCGTAAGAGAAGTGTCGGAAGTCGGCGCGGAAACGCTGCCCCTGCCGGCGGACGACCTGGACCGGGCCGGTATCATTGAAGTCCTGAAGACCAGCCTCGATTACTGGAACGCGCGCCCGGACGGCGCCAAAGTGCAGCTGGGCGGCGACACCTTTGACGCCCCCCGCCTGCGCCGCAGCATGGCCGCGCTGCTGGAAATTTTCAGTTCCGCCATGCCGGAAGCAGAACTGCGAAAAACGCTGCAGGAGCGCTTCCGCGCCTACCGCGCCTCCGCCGACGACGGCACGGGGAAAACAGTGATCACCGGCTATTACGAGGCGGAAATAAAAGTTTCAAAGACGCGCAGCGAAAAATATAACTACGCGGTGCATCTCAAGCCGGCCGACCTGGTTAAGACCACCCCCGAAATGGGCGTGGATTTCGATTACGGCCGCTACGACGAGAGCGGCGCGCTGTTACGCCACTATTCGCGCCAGGAGATCCACGCGGGGGCGCTGGCCGGCCAGGGCTTGGAACTGGTGTGGGCGGAACATCCTTCGCACATAATGCTTTTACAGATCCAGGGCTCGGGCGTGCTGCGCCTGCCCGACGGCGACTACCTGCGGGCCGGCTTCGACGGGGCCAACGGCTGGCCTTTCCGCAGCGTGCAGAAGATCCTGATGGATTGCGGCGAGATCCCCGCGATGTCCTTCAAGACTTTCATCAATTATCTTTCCGCCCTGCCCGCGGACAGGGAAGAGCGCATCGCCGACCTTAACCCGCGCTACATTTTCTTCCAGTCCAGGCCCAAAGACAGCCTGCCTTACGGGGCCATAGGCCGGCACCTTACGCCGGGACGCTCCATCGCCATAGACCCGAAATATATCCCGCTGGGCCTGTTCGGCCTGCTGAAATCGAAAAGGCCCGTGGCGCAGGGAGAAAGCCTGGAGTTCAGGGACTTCACGCGCTTCATAGCCACCCACGACACCGGCTCCGCCATACGCGGCCCCGGCCGGGTGGACCTGTTCTGGGGTTCCGGCGCCGCGGCCGAAACGGAAGCCTCATCGATGAAGGCCTCCGGCGAACTCTACCTGCTGATAATTAAATAAACCGGCGCCGGCCCGCGGCTCCGCTGCGGTTCAGCCAGCGCCTTGACATGTCAAGGCTTACCCCTTGACAAATACATATAATCTGCTATACTCTTCTTGGAGCGGAGGACCTTATCAACGGTTACTTTCCGCTCCTTCTTTTTGAGGGAGACAGCACAACGCGGGCAAAGGCCCGCGTTGTTGTTTTATTTCAGAGCTTTTTGGAGATTTCATAGAAGACTATGGCGGCGGCGTTGCCGGCATTGAGGCTTTCCACGCCGCCTTTCTGGGGGATGGAAACTATCACGTCGCAGTGTTCGCGCGTCTTGGCGTGCAGGCCCGAACCCTCGGAGCCTATCACGATGAAAGCCGGCAGCGTGAAATCAACTTTAGGCAGCGCCTGGCCGGCCATGTCCAGGCCGTAGATCCAGAAGCCCTTTTCCTTGAGCTTGATGATAGTGGCGTTGAGGTTCACTACTTCCACGATGTTAACGCGCTCCACCGCCCCCGAAGCGGCCTTCTGGGCCGTGGGCGTAAGGCCCGCCGAACGGCGCTCGGGCAGCACCACGGTGGAAACCCCCAGGCAGGCCGCGGAGCGGATGATCGCGCCCAGGTTCATGGGGTCCGTTATACTGTCCAGGCCCGCCCACACCGTTTTCTTCAGATCTTTTTCAAGCCCGACGGCTTCGTCGATGTCCAGCTTGCTCATCGGCTCGGTCTCTATGATCACGCCCTGATGGTGGCCGCCGGCGGCCAGCTTCTCCAGCGTGCGCGGGTCGCAGAAGTCCACGGTCACGCCCTTGCCGCGGGCGAGGCTCGCCAGCTCCTGCACGCGCTGGTTCTTTTCGCTGCGCGCGATCACCAGGCGCAGCACCCTGCGCCGGCCCGCCTTTAAAATTTCCTCGGCGGTATTAATGCCGTACAATAATTCCGTAGCCATAGTTATTCCATCCGCCCGGGAGCCGGGCCGCCTAGCCCGTTATCCGGGAATTCCCGAAGCTGACGCCCACCGCCAGCGCGGTGCGCACTTCCTGCGCCGTCGGGGCCACGCGGCGCAGCTTACCCACCGCCTCGGCGATACTGACCCCGGCGAAACCGTAATTCCTGAAAGAGACCATCTGCCCGTACTTCTTTTTCGCCAGCAGCTCGGCCGCCTTCACGCCGAAACCGGTGGCCAGCCAGCGGTCGAAAGGCGTGGGCTCGCCGCCGCGCTGCACGTGCCCCAGCACCACCACGCGGCTTTCGAGCCCGATGCGGCTTTTATCCAGCAGCTCGGCTATCTTGTAGGACACGCCGCCCAGGCGCAGCGGGTCGGGAGAACCTTTCACCACCCTGGTAACGGTCATCTCGCCCTTCTCGGGGCGCGCGCCTTCGGCCACCACTATGATCGAAAATTTCTTGCCGCGGCGCTTGCGGTCCTGCACGGCCTTTACGATATCCGCCGCCCGGTATGGGATCTCCGGCAGCAGTATGATGTCGCCCCCCCCGGCTATGCCGGCGCGCAGGGCTATCCAGCCGGCGTAGCGGCCCATGGTCTCCACTATCATCACGCGGTTGTGGGATTCCGCCGTGGTGTGCACGCGGTCCACGGCCTCGGTGGCCACGTTAAGGGCCGAGTCGAAGCCGAAGGTGACGTCGGTGGCGGAAAGGTCGTTGTCGATGGTTTTCGGCACGCCGATAACGGGCATGCCTTTTTTGTAAAGCTGATTGGCCATGGTCAGCGTGCCGTCGCCGCCTATGGCCACCAGCGCGTCGAGCCCCAGGTCCCTGAAATTTTTAAATGCCAGTTTTGAAAGGTCGGCTGGCTTTTCCGAAGAACCCAGCGGCGGCAGGGTATAGGCGAAGGGGTTGGCGGTATTGGAAGTGCCCAGGATGGTGCCGCCCCGTATTATTATGCCGGACACGTCGTTGTCGCGCAGGAGGACGAAATCTTTTTCCACCAGCCCGCGGTAGCCGTCGCGGAAGCCGATCACTTCCCAGCCGCGCCTGAGCGCCGACTTGGTTACCCCGCGCACCACCGCGTTAAGGCCGGGGCAGTCGCCGCCGCCGGTTAGGATTCCTATTTTCATATCAGCCTCGGGAACGGCCGCAGCGCCGGGCGGCCGGCGTCAGAACGGCGAAGGATAGACCGGGTCTTTCTCCATGGAGATCACGTACAGCAGCGCTATCAGGATCTGGGCCGGCGGCGCCAGGCGGGAGAAAGCGTAATCCATATGCACCTGGAAGCGGTCGGTGGAGGAAGGGTCCAGGAAGACGAAACCCGCCCGCCTGTCCTGCACGAAAATACCGTAGCGGGCCCGCAAAGCCCCGCCCAGGTTCCCGAAAATTTTCCGCAGCGTGCGTATCTTGGGACAGTCGTCCTGGATGGAGAAGATCACCAGATTGTCGGTGTCGACGAAATCCCAGCGGCGGACGCCGCCGGCCTTGGGTACCAGCCGCGCCACTTCCTTGCCGGCCCCGTCGCGTATCAGGCAGTAAGTTATTTCCTTGCGCCCTTCCATGATCAGGTTCGACTGCGCGTCGTAAAGCATCATCACCCGTTTCTTGGTGATATACTGCATAAGGCCTATCATGAACGGGACCAGGAAGAAGATCTCCGGGATGGACGCGAAGAAGCGGCCGCCCGGCAGCCACAGGAAAGCGCCTATCACGGCGGCGCCGCGGCCGGTGAATTCGAACAGGCTCCAGGCCGCGTGGAAGAAGGCGCAGCCGTAGACGGCGACTACCAGCGCAAATTCATGCTCGTACGGGAAAGAAGCCATCAGCAGCTGCTTCTGCCGGGTGCGGACATTGTAGGTGACCTCTTTGAAAGTGGCGGTTTTCGACACCACGAAAGGGAAGAAGAAGTCCGGCGGCACTTCGGCCGGCGGCGGGCCCAGCCTGGGGTTCTGGTAAGCGGCGGCCACGCCGCGGGCCGCAAAGGAGCCCAGAAGCCAGAAGGCCAGCAGCGCGCCCCAGAACAACAGGGGCAGCGGGTGGCGCTCGTAATACGGGGCGGCCGATTTGTCCCCGGTCTTTTTGGCCAGGTCGTCGAACAGGTTCTGCGCCGCCCGCCCGGCGGAATCGGCCATCGCCTGCGCGGCGGAAGGCCCCTCGTCCGCCACGGCAGCGGCGGGCTGCTCCGGCGCGGGAGCGCTGGCGGTAACCGCGGCGGCCGCGGCGCTGGAGACTTTCGCCTCCTCATCCTTGAAGATCCCCACGTCGGAATCGGAGTCCGGCTCCTCTTTTTCCTTCTCTTTCTTTACGCGCACGAGCTTGGGCTTTTTGGGCAGCTCTATTTTTTCGCCGGGCTTGCGCACGCTGGAAAGGACGCCGCGGAAATCCCCCTCGTCCATGTTCAGCGCGGCCACGGAATAAGAGGCCCCGTTATAGGTGAAGAAAGCCATGCAGGCGCGGCTGCCCAGCAGTTCGTAGGCGGCGTAGTAGGCGGACGAAACCCCGTGCAGCGTTATCGGCTTCACATCCCCGGAAAAGGAGGCGCCCTTATTGCGCAGGGACTCGGCGTTCTCCTTCACGCGGGCTTTAAGGTAATAATCGCTGAGCTCCGAATCCTGCTTGGCGAACTCAAAAGTGGATTTCCCTTTTTCCAGTTTAAGGGTAACTACGGGGTCATCGCTCTTGCCCTGAACCCAGCCCGCCGGGAAATCGACGGCGATAGTTTCCCCCTTGTCACGGAATTCCCCCGCAAAAGAAGGAACGGACAAAGCCAGGAACAGAGCCGCGCAGACAAAAGATGACTTTTTCATAGCGTCCAGCGAAATGGCGACGGGCCACGATTTTAAGGACCCGGGAACACGCACCGCGTATTTAAAGTATAGAACATTATAGGGATAAAAGTCACACCGCGCGGCGCGCGGGCAGCCGCCGGCAGCGCGTCTCAAGCCTCAAAAACGGCCTGCGGCGCCGTTTTTTTATTAAAGGGGACATGAGTTGACAACCCATATTTAGGTTTGTAATATAAGCTAACAGGATTTTGCGACTGTTTTCGGTTTCAGCCACAAAAAATAAAAAACAAGGAAGGAACTTATGTCTAACACCTCAGCGGTTGCAGAGAAAGGCAAGAAGTCCGCGCATGACTACGTCAACGGTCTCCTGACCCACGTGATCAACAAGAACCCCGGCGAGAAGGAATTCCACCAGGCGGTCAAAGAAGTGCTCGAAACCCTTACCCCCGTGCTGGAAAAGCACCCCGAATATATCAAGGCCAAGATCCTCGACAGGCTAGTGGAGCCCGAGAGGAGCATCACTTTCCGCGTGCCGTGGACCGACGACAAGGGCGAGGTGCAGGTGAACCGCGGCTTCCGCTTCGAATTCAACAGCGCCATCGGCCCGTATAAGGGCGGCCTGCGCTTCCACCCCTCGGTCAACGCCAGCATCCTGAAGTTCCTGGGCTTCGAGCAGATCTTCAAGAACTCCCTGACCACGCTGCCGATGGGCGGCGGCAAGGGCGGCTCCGACTTCGACCCCAAGGGCAAGAGCGACGCCGAAGTGATGCGCTTCTGCCAGAGCTTCATGACCGAGCTGTTCCGCCATATCGGCCCCGACACCGACGTGCCTGCCGGCGACATCGGCGTGGGCGGCCGCGAGATCGGCTACCTGTTCGGCCAGTACAAGCGCCTCAAGAACGAGTTCACCGGCGTGCTGACCGGCAAGGGCATCACCTGGGGCGGCTCGCTGATACGCCCCGAAGCCACCGGCTTCGGCGTGGTGTACTTCTGCGAAGAGCAGCTCAAGACCAAGGGCACCAGCCTTAAGGGCAAGACCGTGGCGGTATCGGGCTTCGGCAACGTGGCCTGGGGCGCGGTGAAGAAAGTCAACGACCTGGGCGGCAAAGTCGTGACGATCTCCGGTCCCGACGGCTACATTTACGACAAAGCCGGCATCAGCGGCGAGAAGTGTGAATACATGCTGCAGCTCCGCTCTTCCGGCCAGGACATCGTGGCGCCTTACGCGAAGAAATTCGCCGGCTCCGAGTTCCACGCCGGCAAGAGACCCTGGGAGGTCAAAGTCGACGTGGCGCTGCCCTGCGCCACCCAGAACGAGCTCAACGAGACCGACGCCAAAACGCTGCTGAAGAACGGCGTTATGTGCGTGACCGAAGCGGCCAACATGCCCTGCACCCCGGAGGCCGTCGAGGCCTTCCAGAAGGCGGGCATCCTGTTCGCCCCCGGCAAGGCGGCCAACGCCGGCGGCGTGGCCACTTCCGGCCTGGAAATGAGCCAGAACAGCATGCGCATGAGCTGGTCCGCCGAAGAGGTGGACAAGCACCTGCACAACATCATGGTGAACATCCACAACGCCTGCGTGACCGCCGCCAAGGAGGCCGGCATGCCCGGCAACTACGTGGCCGGCGCCAACATGGCGGGCTTCAAGAAAGTAGCCGAAGCCATGATGGCCCAGGGCATTGTGTAAACCGCAGCACGCAGTTAAAGAACGGGCGGAGCCAAAAGCTCCGCCCGTTTTATTTTCGCACGGCAAAAGATCTTAATGACGGTTAAAGGGAACAGGGAGAAGGGTCCGCGGCCCCCGGGGTTTCCGCCCTGGAGAGGGAGCTGAAGAAATTCTCGTAAAAATCGTCGGTCAGCATTTCGTGAAAAGTCGCGTAGAGGTGCTTGTCGCGGAAGTCGCTGCCGCTTTTAAAATGCGTGGTGTGCGTTATTTCCACCAGGTCCCCGTTCTGCCTGAAAGCTATATCCTGGATGCCGATGGATTTATTGGTCTTAACATAGCTGAAAGCGAATTCATGTTTTTTGATATCGTTCTTCACCACTTCAAAAACCACCGGGATCTTCAGATGCAGAGGCAGCGTCAGCGTTAAAAAGAAGATCTGTCCCACCCGGATCCGCGGAATATCCTTCGACGCCTTGGTGAATTTCCCGCGGGTATGCCGGTCATAGCCCATCTCGAACTTTGAAGTCCCGTTCCAGGCGTCCCGGGGGTTCTGGCCGACGAAACGCCGGAACACGTCGGCGAGTTCGCCTTTGACCGAGTACACTTTCCGGTGCAGATTATAACCGTCAGCCGGGCCGCAGGCCTCCAGGCTGGCGCAGCTGGGGGCGTAGGCGTCGAAATCCTCGCCGTTAGCGGCCAGGAATTTAGCGATCTGTTTCGAAACCCCGCCGGAGCCGCTTTTTTGGCAGGGCGCCGACCGCACGTCCAACCACGGCTCGCCGGGAACCGGGATCACGGCCCCGCCGGCCGCGCCGCCCGCCTTATCGCTCAGCGCGCCCAGGGCGGCGCCGCCGTTGGGAGCGTCCCTGAAACCGGCCGCGCCGCCGGCGCGGTTGCGCGGCCCCGAAACGGCGAAGGCGGTAAGGGCCAGCAGGGCCGTCAGGATAAGAACGGAGTTTGTTTTCATAGGAGCAGGTCCGGCCGGATCATCTAAAGGCTTATACGCCCGCCGTCGAGCCGGCGCTCTTCCATTTTCGTCTTGCGCGTATAGATCTCGTTCCAGCTCCTGTAAGTTTCGCAATACTCGCGGTTAACCGCCGCGCCGGAGCCGGCCAGGCAGGCGCCGTTGAGCTGGCGCACCAGCTGGTCGTCATATTCCTGTTTTATCAGCCAGGCCGTATCCTGGTAAAGGCCGCAGCGCAGGAGGATCTTGTCCTGTTCCGCCGGGGAAGCGCCCTTGAGGCGCTCGAACAATTCCGCGCTGGTAGCCCCGCACAGCGGGACCTTCCAGGCGGCTTCCAGATCGGCCAGTACGGCCGCTTTGCCCCCGGCGCCTGCAGCGGTCTTGCCCAGGATCTCGCCCAGCCTGGCCTTGGCGCTGCGCAACTCGTCTTTGCCCAGCGCCGCGAATTTATCCGAGTCGAACTTGTCCCCGGCCTTTTTTACCAGAGCGGCTTTCAGCGGTTCAAAATAAAAAGCCTCCCACGCGGCCAGGCCGGCCCGCGCGGACGCCTCGCCGCGTTTCTTCTGCGCGTTCCGATCGGCGCAGGCCGGGTCCAGCCCGCAAACCTTTTCGGCGGGCGTCGCCGCGGTGTAAGACTCGTCCGCCTGCGAATCGAACCGGTACTGCACCTTGAAGTCCTGGCCGCCGCCCGGCGCCGTCTTCAGCACGATGAAATTATGGAAGGAAGGCAGGGAATGGTCGTCGACCTGCACCAGCAGGTAGCCGGACCACCCGGTCAGTTTGTAGAAGCGCAGATCCGCCATTTTATACGGGAAGCGGATCTGGCCGTTCATTTTATAGCCGAACGCCTGGGTGAATTCCGCCAGCAGCGGGGCATTGTCCAGCACCGCCAGCGAGGCGCCGGCCTCTTTAACGGGCGCCGCGGCGGGCGCGGGGACCTTTACCGCTTTAATGTCGCCGGCTTTTATGCCTGGCAGGCCGGAACGCTCCGGCGCGGGCGCGTCGGCGGCGTACAAGCCCGCCGGGAAAAAGAAAAGCAGCGCGAACAGCGCCGGGCACGGATATCGTTTTTCAGTATTCATGGTAAAGTCCTTAAATTCCCGCCAGCCTTAAACTCCCGGGTATATCCTTGCAGATGAACCGGCCGATGTCAACACCGCGGCCGGGGCGGCGCGCGCGGCGGCGCCGCGGCAAACAGAACCGTTTCTTTTTTCACCGCGGCTTTTTCCCCCGCGCTGCCCCCGAACCTCCCCGGCCCGGGGCGTAAGCGCCAACGGTTCCGGCCTTTTTTGCTAATATTATCCCGGCGGCGCCGGCTGGCGGCTTGCTGATTTCTATACTTCGGTTACGGGAGCGGCTATGAAAAAGAACGGGAAACTATTGGGGGCGGGGATCGGCCTGGCGGCGATAACCGCGGCGGGAGTCTACTTCCTCTACGGGAAAAAAGGCGCGAAGAACCGCGCGAGGATCACGAGCTGGGCCCTCAGGATGAAAGGGGAAGTCCTGCAGAAGATCGAGTCCCTTAAGACCATAGACCGGGCGACCTACCTCAGGCTGGTGGACAAGGTCGCGGAGCGCTACACCAAACTGGAGACCGTAACGCCCTCGGAGCTGCAGCATTTAACCGTCGAGCTCAAGAACGCCTGGTCGCATATCAATAAAGAATTGAAATAGCGGCGCAGCCTCCGCGCGGCGCGCGGCCGGCAAAGGGCGCAGCCTCCGGGCCGCGCCCTTTGTGTTCTATGCGGCGGGTTGCGCCGGCGGGCCCCTGCCGCTATAATACAGGCATGCGCTTATTCCTCGCCTCCGGCTTTTCGGCCCCCGTCATCGAACGCGTTAAGGAAATACAGGCCTACGCGGCCCCGCGCCTGGGCAAGGCGGTAAAATGGGTGGAACCGGAAAACATCCATCTCACCTATATTTTCCTGGGCGAAACGCCCGAAGCCCTCGCGCCGGCGGTGATCCGCGGCGCGGAGCGCTGCGCCGGGCTCTTCAAGCGGCTGGAAGTCAGCCTCGCCGGGCTGGGGGCTTTCCCCTGCCTGGAGAGCCCGCGCGTCCTGTGGCTGGGCCTTAAAGAGGACCGGCCCGGGACTTTAAAAGAGCTGGCGCTCAGACTTTCAGAGGCGCTGGCGGCGCAGGGCCTGAAGTTCGAAACCAGGTTCGAACCGCATATCACCATAGGCCGGCTGAAGGCGCGCCCGGACCCGGCGGTTATCGCGGAACTGCGCGGCAGGGCCGCGGCGCTTGAAGGCCGGAGCGTGATCGGCTCGGTGGAAGTGATGGAAAGCCGGCTCACGGCGGCAGGGCCCGCCTACGCGGCGCTGTCCTCAGCACGGCTGCTGTAATTCCCGCCTCCGGGCGGAGCCGCGCCCGCTGCGCGGCCGGAACAGGGGCCCCGCCCACGAGTTCAAAACGCTAGTGCAACAAAATAAATAGACCTGCTGTAGAATATAGGCAGGTATGACATACACGCATCTAACGAAGGAAGAGCGGGATAAACTGGCTGTGTTGCGTAGCAGG
>Ga0116170_10003339_pt1 | contig 15041 bp, 10 predicted proteins | sample AD_JPNHW1_MetaG_FD_89797 | JGI IMG/M metagenome (GOLD analysis project Ga0116170, IMG submission 89797) | Active sludge microbial communities of municipal wastewater-treating anaerobic digesters from Japan - AD_JPNHW1_MetaG | ecosystem: Engineered > Bioreactor > Anaerobic > Digestate | place...
GGAGGGCAAGCATTAGCTGCTGCCGGACTTGATCAGCGTGTTTCGGCAGTAGTCGCAACTGTTCCGGCCATGTGCGACTGGGGAGGAACCTTAATAACCCGCAAAGGAGGTTGGCCTCAGCCTTTTGAACAAGCTGGGAATAAAGAAAATATGAAAAAAGTTTTACCTTATTTCGATGCCGCTCATTTGCTCAGCATGTCGAAAGCCACAATTGTTGTAGAAATTGGGCTGGTTGACAATACTTGCCCGTCAACGTCAATTTATGCTGCCGTCAATCAGGCAAAAGGCAAAAAGGTAATTTATCCTGTAACCTACCGCGAACACACCTGGCCGACAACCGAACAACGGGCCGAACATTGGGATAAAATGGTTTTCGGGCAGAAAAACAAGTTCATTGAAGACTATATAAAATAAAGAATTTGAAGCAATTGCTGCTGCGTGAAACTAAGCGGGCAGAAAACTCTGTTTTTTCAGGGCTTCCTGAATTTGTGAAGAAAAATTAACATTCAAGAAAAAATTTTAAAAAGTTAATCAGTTGATTAATTTTTTCAACAAATTTGGTCTTTGGTTCGTTGCTCTCACATTGAACCTTTCTTTCGCTCAATCGGAAGAAATTTTTACAGAAACAGAAAACAGAACATGTTAAGAAAAGCAACTATAGTTGACAGTCGTTATAGACTAAAATTTCAACTATTATTTATACTTCTATGCACACTCAGCTCGGCTTTTTCTCAGCCTACAACGGTGAAAGGGAAAGTTGTTGACGCGGAAACAGGGAAACCCATTCCTTTTTGTACCATTGTTTTTAAGAAAACTCCCCTCGGAACAATTACCGACTCAATTGGGAATTACCAGTTAATCAGCAAAGTAAAGGTAGATTCCATTCAGTTTACTACCGTTGGTTATTATGCCCAGGTTTTCGGAGTAAAACCATACGCTGTAAACGAAATTCAGGTTAGGCTTAAACCCGAGGTAATAAACCTTTCGGAGGTAACAGTTCAACCCGACGATGGACCGGCTCGCAGGGTTTTAAAAGAAATGGTCAGAGCCAAAAAGAGAAATAATCCGGCTAAATATGATCGGTATTCATACCGAAAATATACCAAATGGGAATACCATCTGAATAATGTTGGCCCGAAAATGATTAATTCCAAAGCGTTTAAAAACAACCAGAATGTTTTTAAAACTGCCGAAGACAGCACAAAATTTCTTCCTATATATTTCTCAGAACAATTGGTTTACAACGAAGTACAGCGAAGTCCTTCTAAACAAAAATCGACTGTTTTGGCTGACAAAACTTCGGGGGTTGGAGTACTCGACGACCTGGAAATATCGGGTTACACCAGTGCGCTCGACATGGAAGTAAACTTTTACGACAACTACATAACCCTCTTCTCTCAAAACTTTGTAAGTCCGCTGGCCGATAACGGGTGGTTCTATTATAAATATTTCCTTACCGACAGCACATACGTGAATGGAGTGAAAAATTACCGAATACGGTTTATTCCTCGTCGCGTTGGAGATAAGGTTTTTAAAGGCTACATGACAACCGAAACCAAAGATTTCTCATTGATTGATATCGACGGTGAATTGTCGAACACCAGCTACCTTAATTTCCTTAAAAGCATGAAGTTATCAGGAAGTTACCAGATGGTAAAAGACTCGGTTCCTTTCTTCAGGAGAAACCAGATTGACGCGGTTTTCAATTACGTACCGCTAAAAAACAATCCATCAAAAAAGCCGGTTAGCTTGTTCTTTACGCAATCGTCGGTAATAGATAGTGTAACCGTTAATCAACAGCAGGATGTAAAACTTACCGCCGGAAACGGGCGTTTCGAAACAGTTACGCTGCCCGACGCCAAATACCGCGACAATACCTATTGGGAAACTCATCGGCTGGAAGAACTGAATCATCGCGAAAAAATGGTGACAGGAACGATAGACTCGGTCAGCAATATTAAGGCTGTGAAATTTGCCGACAACCTTACCCGGATGAGTATGACCGGTTATTACGACCTTGGGAAGTTCGAATTTGGACCCTACGCAAGCACAATAAATACCAATAAAGTTGAAGGGCTCCATATTTTCGCCGGAGCCCGAACCAGTAGCGAAATAAGTACCCGCTATATGATTTGGGGCGGACTTGGATATGGATTTAGGAACAAAAGACTGAATGGCATGGGCGGTTTTGGATACAAATTTCCGACAATTCATCGCCAGATAGCTAAAATCTCGTATGACGACAAAATTGTACGCTCGGGCGAAAATGAGAAGATTTTATTCTTGTACGAAAATGCCCTGTCGCCAACCGAAAACAACCTGATCTCACAAATTTTTAAACGCGACGAGCTCGACGAGTTATTTCGTGAGCAAAAACTTTCGGCGAACTACGAATACGAATGGCATCCGGGTTTGATGAATAGGATAGGTGTAAGTTACATCCGGCATTTCTCTCCTGAATTTTACCCGTTCATGCGGGCAGGGTCGCCTGTTAGTGAAGTATCGGCTGTTGATTTTAACATCGATACCCGCTTTTCATGGCTCGAAAAAGTAATCGACGATAAATTTCTTCGCGTTTATATGAATACCGATTACCCGATTATCCACTTTAATGTTGGCGGGGGTCAGGTTTTTTATTCAGGAAAATCGAACTACTACGGAAAAATTTTAACTACCATTGAGCAGTATTGGCGCATTGGGCAAACAGCTTTTAATTACGCCATTGAAGGCGGGATGTACTTTGGGAAGATGCCTTACACGATGCTCGACATACCACGCGGAAACGAGACTCAGGGTTATTTTTCATACGACTTCAACATGCTCAATTACATGGAGTATGTACACGACAAATACCTTCATGCCTATCTCGAATATCATCTCAACGGGTTCTTTTTCAACAGAGTACCATTATTAAAAAGGCTTGGCCTGCGCGAAGTTGTTTCAGGGAAAGGAATGATTGGATCGTTTAACCAAAGTAATCAGCAAGTTGTTGAATTGCCATCGAGTGTCACGAAAATGAGCAATCCCTATATTGAGCTGGGTGCAGGCGTTGAAAATATCCTAAGGTTATTCCGCGTAGAAGCAGTTTGGCGAGTGAAACCACAATCGGTTCTTGGTGCGCCATCATTTGGTATCAGAGCTAAATTCGAAATTAAACTATAGGTAAATTTCATTGTCAAAATAATGATTTTGAAAATCAGTTGCCCCTAAAAAATCTACATTTGTAAACAAGGGTATCTTTTCAAAAAACACTATGAATAAAATTTACTTCACTTTGTTGGCGGTGATGTGCTCACTGCTGGCGTTTTCACAGCCTCAAACCATTGCTGAGAGTTCTAATTTCGAATCAACCTCGCGGGAAAGCGATGTTCTGAGCTTCATCAGCAACATCAGCAAAAAATCTCAAAACATAAAAGTTGAAACAATTGGCATTTCAACTGAAGGAAGGCAGATTCCGCTCATGATAATTGCCAACCCGATGATTAAATCGCCGCAAAGCCTTGCGAACGACCCACGCATGGTTTTATACATTCAGGCAAATATTCACGCCGGCGAAGTTGAAGGAAAAGAAGCCACGCAAATGTTTGCCCGCGAGTTGCTTTTCGGTACAAGGAAAGACCTTTTGAAAAATATTATTTTCCTGATTTGCCCCAATTTCAATCCTGACGGGAATGAAGCCATTAGTACAAAAAACCGCACTCACCAAAACGGACCGAAAAATGGTGTAGGATTGAGAAGCAACGGACAAATGCTTGATATTAACCGAGATGCCATGAAACTGGAAACTCCTGAAATGAATGGGTTACTAAAAAATGTACTGCTAAAATGGGATCCGCAGGTAACTGTTGATTGCCACACCACGAACGGCTCATACCACGAAGAACCGGTTACTTTCAGCTGGATGATGAATTGTGCAGGCGACCGCTCGCTGATGGATTACATGGAAAAACAAATGATGCCTAAAGTTTCGGCTGTTCTTTCAGACAAATACAAAACAGAGAATTGCTTCTACGGCGAATTCATCGATATGAAAAATCCGGAGAAAGGCTGGATTGAATATGCCTCGGAGCCTCGCTACCTTACCAATTATATTGGCGTTCGCAACCGGCTTTCCATCCTGAATGAGAACTATGTGTATGCCGATTATAAAACAAGAGTGCTTGGTTGCTACAGCTTATTGCAATCTATTTCTGATTATTGTGCCGGGCATAATACTGAAATTAAACAACTTATTGCCACAAGCGACAAAAGAACGATCTCCCGAGGAGAAAATCCTGCACCGAATGACTCGTTCCCGATTGAGTACGTTGGCAAGCCGCTTGACAAGAAAATAACGATCAAAACCTTTGAGGTAGAGCCCGCAAAAGATACAACTGGTTATGAAGATTACGTGCCAACCAACCGAAAAAAGACTGTTGAAGTTCCGTACATTGCAACCTATGTTCCGACGAAAAGTGTAAAACTACCATTTGCTTACCTCATTAAGTTGGCCGATCCTATTGTTGTTAATCTTCTTCAGCGTCACGGCATATCAGTGAGCAAACTATCTAAAATACAGCAATTTGAAGTAGAATCGTTCCGAATGACAGGACTTGTTCCTGAAAAAAGACTAAACCAGGGACATTACCTTCATTCGGCAACTGGAAGCTGGAAAACGGAAAAGAAGGAATTTAACGCCGGAACCTACGTGATCAGAACCTCACAGCCTCTTGCAAACCTGGTCTGTTATCTGCTGGAGCCACAATCGAATGATGGCATTTTAACATGGAACTTTCTTGACAGATACCTCTTGCCACAATGGGAAAGAGGATTTAATCCCTACCCAATCTATAAAATTCTAAAGCCTGTTAAAATTGAAGATACTGTATTAACTTCGTTGTAATTAACAGAAACTTCATGGAACTGGTCATTTTAGGATTATTGATTTTGCTTAACGGTTTTTTTGCTTTATCAGAAGTTGCGCTGATTTCGAGCAAAAAAGCCCGTCTCGAACAACAAAAAGCCAAAGGAAAAAAGGGCGCCCGAATTGCCTTGAACCTGCTGGAAAATTCAGAGGACTTCCTATCGGCCATCCAGGTGGGAATTACGCTCATCGGGATTGTAACCGGTGTTTACGGAGGGTTAAGCATTGCAGAGGATCTTGCACCATACATTCAGAAATACCCTTCTCTTGCACCATACGCGAACGAAATAGCACTTTCGGTAACAGTTCTGGTAATTACTTTTATTTCAATTGTTATTGGCGAACTGGTTCCAAAAACTATAGCATTGAGCAATCCTGAGAAAATATCGGTTTACGTTTCGCCTGTAATTTATGCTTTCGGAAAGATATTCTTCCCTTTCGTAAAATTATTAGCCGCTTCAACAAGTCTTATCAATAGAATACTGGGAATCAAACAAGATGAAGGACAGATGACTGAGGAAGAACTGAGACATACGATAAAAGTTGCATCGCACGAAGGTGTCATCGAGAAAGAACAAAACCGAATGCACGAGAAAATTTTCTACTTCGCCGACAAAAAGGCGAAACACATAATGACCCACAGAAAAGACGTAGAATGGGCTGATTACGAACTGGATAAAAATGAATTTCACACCGAAATACTTACCTTTAAACATAGCGTTGTTGTTGTCGGGAAAAAAAGCATTGACGACTTTGTTGGCGTTTTGAAAATAAAAGAATACCTGGTTAATTATTATTCTTCGTCGCCCCGTAAACTTGAGAAATTGCTTCATAAGCCGATAGTTGTTCCCGAAAATGCCGACGCGCAAAAAGTACTTAATTTATTCAGGCAAAAGCAAAATTACATTGCTGTGGTTGTTGATGAATATGGCAGCTTTGAAGGAATCATTACGCTGCACGATATCATCGAAAACATTATTGGTAACGTGCCCGAAGAGGGAGAAAGGTCTGAACCGGAAGTATTTGTTCGCGAAGACAAATCGGTTCTGGTGAGCGGCGATGCGCCAATTGAAACGCTGGCTGATTTGATAGAAGACTTTCAAATCAACTTCGAAGAAATAGATTACTCTACGGTTGCTGGTTACATGTTCAACCAGCTTAATAAATTGCCTGAGCTTGGCGATAAGATAAAAGTATCGGATAGTGTAATCGAAGTTGTGGATATCGACGGAAATAAAATCGACAAAGTATTGATCACAAAAGAAAAATAAGAGCGTTTAGAAAATAAATTAGCCCCGCAGAACCTTATCTGCGGGGCTTTTTATTTCATTAAAAGCAATTTCAAACTTTCTTATTTTGCCAAACGCTTTTGTTCTTCAACCTGTGCATCAATTACTGCAATAGTAACCATGTTTACAATGTCGCGAACGGTACTTTCTACATTCAAAATGTGAATTGGCTTGTTTAACCCCATTTGGATCGGGCCGATGGTTTCACTCATTCCAAATTCAAGTAACATTTTGTAGGCAATGTTTGCTGAACTTAAATTCGGGAATATCAACGTGTTTACATTCATGCCATCAATCCTCGAGAATGGGAATTTCTCATGACGCAAATCTTTATGTAATGCAAAATTCAATTGTAATTCGCCATCAATTTTCATTCCCGGCTCATTTTCATGCAGATATGCTACTGCATCATGAACTAATCCCGGACTTCCTGCTGCTCGGGCACCAAAGTTTGAATACGAAAGCATCGCCATCACAGGATCGGTGTTGAACAGTTTCACTGAATCGTGTGCAAGTTTTGCAATGTCAACAAGTGTTTCTCGAGTCGGATGGCTATTCACCATTGTATCGGCAAAGAACAAAGTTCCCATCTTGGTATTAACAATATTCAAACCTGCAATGTGGTTCAATCCTTCGCGCATACCCACAATTTCGATGGCAGGCGTGATTGCATCCTGGTATTTGGTATAAACTCCGGTAATGAATGCATCAGCATCGCCGGTTTCAACCATCATCATACCAAAATAGTTGCGATCGAACATTTTCTCATAAGCTTCCTCGTAAGTCATCCCCTCACGTTGGCGCTTTGCTGTGAATATTTTGGCATACTTTTCACGTTTCGCAAATTCACGGTCGTGACGAAGATTGACGATTTCAACTCCTTCGAGGTCAATATTGTTATTCGTAATAAGTTTACCGATGATCTCTTCGTTACCAAGTAAGATCGGGATGCAAATACCTTCAGCCCTTGCTACTGAAGCAGCTTTCAGCATATTGATATGGTTTGCTTCGGCAAAAACCACTCGTTTGGGGTTTTCTTTTGTTTTTTCGGTCAATCCACGGATCAGTTTATTGTCGAGCCCCATACGCTGGCGTAATTCATCTTCATATTTGGCCCAATCGGTGATCGGCTTGCGGGCAATGCCTGATTCGATGGCAGCTTTGGCTACTGCTGGAGCAACTGTAACCAACAAACGTGGATCGAGTGGTTTCGGAATGATATACTGACGGCCAAAACTTAAATGGTTGGCATTATAGGCAGCTGTAACCACTTCAGGAACTGGCTTCTTGGCCAATTCGGCAATTGCAAGAACAGCTGCAACTTTCATTTCTTCATTAATTCCGGTTGAACGTACATCCAATGCTCCCCGGAAAATATAAGGGAATCCAAGTACGTTGTTCACCTGGTTCGGATGGTCGCTACGTCCGGTGGCAAAAATAATGTCGGGACGAGAAGCCATCGCGTCGGCATAGGAAATTTCAGGATTTGGGTTAGCGCAAGCAAACACAATTGGATTTGAAGCCATGCTCCGAACCATTTCTTGTGTAAGACATCCTTCCACCGAAAGACCAAGGAAAACATCAGAACCGTCAACGGCTTCGGCCAACGTGTTGCAGGGCAAATTGGTTGCAAATGGTTTTTTACGGCTATTTAAATCGGTACGGCGAGTTGAAATAACTCCCTTACTATCAACCATCACAATATTTTCGAGCTTGGCGCCAAGTGCCATATAAAGAGTGGTGCACGACGAAGCTGCTGCTCCTGCTCCATTCACCACAATTCGAATATCTTCAATTTTTTTGCCAACCAATTCGAGTGCATTAATCAGTGCGGCTGCCGAAATAATCGCAGTTCCGTGCTGATCGTCGTGCATCAACGGAATATCGAGGGCTTCCTTCAGTTGTTCTTCAATTTCAAAACATTCAGGAGCTTTAATGTCCTCAAGATTAATTCCGCCAAATGTTGGCGAAATGGCTTTAACCACTTCGATAAATTTCGCAGGGTCTTTTTCATTAACTTCAATATCGAAAACATCGATATCGGCAAATATTTTAAACAGAAGACCTTTCCCTTCCATTACCGGTTTCCCGGCAACAGCGCCAATATCGCCTAAGCCAAGTACTGCGGTACCATTCGAAATTACAGCAACCAAATTTCCTTTGGCGGTGTAATCGTAGGCTGCTTGCGGGTCTTTTTCAATTTCCAGACACGGTATAGCAACGCCAGGAGAATAGGCCAATGCTAAATCGCGTTGGGTACTGTATGGTTTGGTTGGCACAACCTGAATTTTTCCAGGCCGGCCTTCCTTGTGATAATTTAAAGCATCTTGGTTTTTTGAGTTATCCATCCCGTTAAATTTTGTTAGTTAATATTATAAATCATCTTGTCCTACTACTTCCCTTCCTGTTTTGTACTAGCGGGATTAATAAAAGAACATTCGACTAATCTCTCCAAATGTATTGTGAAATCTGTTGCACTGATGTTAAGGAGATGTAAACGTCAGAAAAAATTAACATTAATCATGGTTTGCTAAATAAAAAGAGTCATTGACATAAATCAACACTACAAATCAGACACTTATAAAAGTAAATCAGCCGCACTTTCCTGCAAGTGCGGCTGATTCAAATCAAAAACTGTGAAGTAAATTTATTTTGATAAACTTTTAATAATATCCCCAGTTTTTCATGATATCAAAATCTTGTTCCACGCAATCCAGTGGAGTTTTACCCTGATATGATTCTTGTTCGATAATATAAACCTTAGTCCCTCCTGTTTTTCTGCAAAGTTCGAGTACGTCTTTCACTGGAATGATACCTTTCCCAAGAATTGCACTTTCAAATTTTTCCGGTGTATTGTTTCCAATCTCGTCCTTCACATGTATCAGTTCAAATTTCCCGGGATACTGGTTGATTACTTCAATTGCTTTGGCACCGCCAATATACATGTTGCCAATATCAAGCTGCATAACAACCTTATTTGCATCAAGCTTTTGCATCATGATGTCAAATAGTTTTACCCCGTTCAACTTTTCAGTAAACTCGGCCCAATGGTTGTGATAACCAAACTTCATTCCATATTTATGGCATAAATCACCACATTTATTAAACACATCAAGATAGCTCACCAGATCATCGTATGATTTTCTCATGCTTTCGTCCATCCATGGGCTGATAACATACTTTTGCCCCATATAAGCGGCGTCTTCAACAGTATATTTCCACGAATCAGAAAAATCCTTCTTCGCAGCAACCCAATGATCTCTGCCCATAACAGTGTGACCACTTGGCATTTTCATTCCGAGATCGTCCAGCACTTTTTTAAATTCCCTGGCAGTATAACCATAAAATTTTCGATCAACATAATTGGCATGTTCCACATACCTGTAACCAATTTTTGCAAGTTGCTTCAATGTCGCGAGTGGATCTTTTTGCATATCATCACGAACAGAATAAAGCTGCAGTCCAATTATTTCAGAGGGTTTAACAGCAGCAAGTGCTGATTTTGATACTAAGGCAGCTCCGGATAGAAGCGCCACATTTTGAATAAATTGTCGGCGTGTCGTCATAGGTCTTCGTTTTCAATGTTTAGGTATAAATTAGTATATAAAAGATGTTACCGATCAAACAGATTAGGTGACATCTTTTATTTTGCAAGTTTTCTATTCTTCTTCGTCGTCCTTCATAAGCATTTCCTCAATCACTTTAGGATAATGCAGATATTCAAGTTCATGAACCCTGGCTGAAAGGGTTTCCGGAGTATCGCCAGGTAATACCGGGCAAGTCACCTGTAATATAATATCTCCCTGATCGTAATTTTGATTTACATGATGAATCGTTATTCCCGACTCTTTTTCTTTGGCCGCCAGAACAGCTTTGTGCACATTCTCTCCGTACATTCCTTTGCCCCCGTATTTAGGTAATAAAGCAGGGTGTATATTAATAACTGTAAACAATTCTGTAAGACTACGCGGAACCAGCCAAAGGAAACCAGCCAGAACAATCATATCAATGCGGTGGTCATATAATCTGTCCAAAACCTCGTTACTACGGTAAAATTCATCCGAATCGAACGTAAATGTTTCAACTCCCAACTTCTCCGCCCTTATCAATGCATACGCACTTTCATTGTTCGACCAAAGTGAGTCAACAACAATATCCTTACTTGCTGAAAAGTACTCTATAATCCTTTGGGCGTTAGTTCCAGACCCTGAGGCGAAAATTGCAATTCGTTTCATTTGCTGTTGTATTTTTATAATTTATGATCAATGGAATTTTAGAATAAAAGGTTCAAATATAGGTCAGAATTACCTGTAGTTCAATCTTTATTCGTCCATTTAATTCATTTTTTGTTTGAAATATCAGGGGTAAATTTATTACTTTGCATCGAATTTTTTGAAACAATTTTAATATTAACCAAAAATTACAGAGTTATGTCTGACGTTGCAGCAAAAGTAAAAGCAATTATTGTTGACAAATTGGGTGTTGATGAAAGCGAAGTAACCCCAGAAGCATCATTCACAAACGATCTTGGTGCAGATTCACTTGATACAGTTGAGTTGATCATGGAATTTGAAAAAGAATTTGACTTGGCTATTCCAGATGATCAGGCTGAAAAAATTTCAACTGTAGGTGAAGCTATCGCTCACATCGAGGCTAATTTGAAATAATAATAAAACAACATTATGGAATTTAAACGGGTAGTTGTTACCGGACTAGGAACTGTTAACCCGCTTGGCAATTCTATCGAGGAATACTGGGAAGGTTTGAAAAAAGGGGAAAGCGGCGCAGGCCCTATAACCCATTTTGATGCCAGCACTCACAAAACAACTTTTGCCTGCGAGCTTAAGAATTTCGACCCAACTGTTTACGTTGAAAAAAAAGAGATCAGAAAACATGATCCCTACACATTGTATGCTTTTGCAGCAGCAGAACAGGCAATTGTAGATTCAGGTGTTAATCTCGAAACACTAAACAAAGATAGGGCTGGAATTATTTGGGGTGCCGGAATCGGAGGTTTACAAACTTTTTTTGAAGAAACGTTGAGTTACAAGCACGAAATGCCTCGTTACTCTCCTTTCTTCATTCCTAAAATGATTGCCAATATAGCTGGAGGGTTACTCTCTATCCGTTACGGATTTAGAGGACCAAACTTTACCACGGTATCAGCTTGTGCATCTGCTTCCCATGCCCTTATCGAGGCAATGAACTATATCAGAATGGGGAAAGTTGATTTTTTCATTACCGGTGGTTCAGAAGCAGCAATAAATCCCGCAGGCTTAGCCGGATTTAATTCCATGCGGGCTCTTTCTACCAGAAACGATGATCCAACAACTGCATCAAGACCTTTCGATGTTGATCGTGACGGTTTTGTTATGGGAGAAGGTTCTGGTGCTCTTATTCTTGAAGAATATGAACACGCAGTAAAAAGAGGGGCTAAAATTTATGCAGAAATGGTTGGAGGAGGAATGTCGGCTGATGCCTATCACATGACAGCTCCCGACCCTGACGCAGGCGGTGCAACATTAGTAATGAAATGGGCACTCGAAGACGCCGGAATGAACCCAGAAGACATTGACTACATTAATGTTCACGGAACTTCAACTCCACTGGGCGACATTGCTGAACCAAAAGCAATTCAGAAAGTCTTCGGAGACCATTCCTATAACCTTAGCATTAGCTCTACCAAATCAATGACAGGCCACCTTTTGGGAGCTGCCGGAGCGGTAGAAGCTATCGCATCGATCCTTGCAATCAAACATGGTATCATTCCACCAACAATTAACCACTTTAACGACGATCCGGAAATCGACCAAAAACTTGATTTCACATTTAATGTCGCTAAAGAACGTAAAATCCAAACAGCTTTAAGCAACACGTTTGGCTTTGGTGGGCACAACGCTTCTGTTATCTTTAAGAAAATTTAATAAAAGTGATACGAACCATCGTTCAAAGAATAAAACTCTTTTCTTCTTCTAGAAAAGAGTTTTATTTATTTTTAAAATCGTTACTTGGCTTTTATCCCACAAACCTGAGGGTTTACGATATTGCCGTTATTCACAAATCGGCTTCTAAGCCTGATTCCCAGGGAAACTTAATTAATAACGAGCGACTTGAGTACTTAGGAGATGCCATTTTAGGAGCTGCTATCGCCGATTTCCTATACAACCGGTTTCCAAATCAGGATGAGGGTTACCTCACGCAAATGCGCTCAAAACTTGTCAACCGAAGCTTCCTGACACAACTTACTTACCAGATTGGACTGAATCACTATATCCAATCAAACACAACTTCGACCATCGAATCGAGTCACATTTATGGCGACACCCTCGAAGCACTCATAGGTGCCATATACCTCGATAAAGGCTATCCGGAAGCTAAGAAATTTATCACCAGAAAACTACTGAACAACTACGTAAATCTGGTAGAAGTTCAAAATACAAATTCGAACTACAAAAGCCAGCTAATTGAGTGGTCGCAGAAAAATAAAAAAGCTGTATCGTTCGAAACAACCGACGAGAGCAAAAACGACGGCAAGCAACCGTGGTTCACGGCAACAATTGAAATAGACAACGGGCTTATTGGCAAAGGCTCGGGAGCCTCCAAAAAAGAAGCTCAGCAAAATGCATCAAAAGCTGCACTCGACCGGATCAAAGACCTTTATCCTGAGCAAACAGAGCAAGAATAGTCGAATCTTGTACCTCTGTAAAGTTTCATCAACTTCTATTCTTTCTGTAAAAGTCGCCTTTTAGTTGTACATTACTGTCAATATTTTACCGAACCAATCACTATCAGGCTCATAACGAGCTGTGTTAAATATTGTTAAGTATTTATTGACAGCAAGTTTAAAAATTATCTTTGCAACATGAGCAGGAAGGTAATACTTACATTGATAGTTATAATGGCATTGGTTATGACGGGATTAATCATCGTCCAAACCAATTCAATTATTAAAGCTCTTGAGATTAAAGAAGAGCAATTCAATACTTCTGTAAAAAATGCGTTGCTCGGTGTTACAAACCGGCTTGAAATGGAGGAAGCCTCAAGCCTGGCAATGGAAGAACACAGTATTTTTTCTCAACGCGATATAAACGACCTTTTGCCCATCGGAGGTTCTGCCCAAATCAGTTCAAAAGACCTGAAAATATCGATGCAATATTCGCAACAGGTAGCCAATGGAGTGCAAACTCAGGAACTCAATGTTGAATACGGACCTGATGAAAATGAACAAAACGAAAGAGGTCAGCCAGGAGATTATCCCAACGCATTTGAGCGAATTCACGAATACAATGGCTTTGTAAGCAAACAATACCAGGACAGGCTCGATCAACAAGCACGTTTCCTATTGCTATCGCAAATAAGAAGTATTCGGTCGGCGTTGCCAATCGAGGAAAGATTACCCTCATCGTTGGGAAGAATCATTCGCACCGAACTTAAAAAACAGGGAATTCCTCTCGATTTTAAATGTGCAGTGAAAACATTCTCCAGAGGCAAAGAACGCTTTGCATACGGAGATAAAGATTATAGTCCGAAGGAAAAAAAAGAATATCCTGTTTTATTGTATCAAAACGATATAGAAGAACAATTAAAACCAAACTGGCTCTATATTTATTTCCCCAAACAGGATACTTACCTTTTGAAGGAAACCGGATTTTTGGTTATTCCTACAGTTGTATTAACGGCCATGTTGATTGGTATTTTTGTGTTCACAATCCTGATTATATTGCGTCAAAAGAAGTTGTCTGATATCAAAAACGATTTTATCAACAACATGACGCATGAGCTGAAAACGCCGATCTCTACTATTTCGCTTGCAAGTCAAATGTTGCGCGATAACACGGTAACCAATACACCAAAAACTATTGAACACATTTCGGGGATTATCTTTCAGGAAAGCAAGAGATTGACCACCCAGGTTGAAAAAGTACTGCAAATGGCAGTCTTTAATGAAGGCAAACTCAAGCTAAAGTTCAAAGAAGTGAATATTAACGCATTAATCAATTCAGTAGTATTAAACTTTGAACTCAGAGTGAAGTCTAAAAACGGAGTACTGGTTTCTGACTTAAAAGCTGATCCGGCAATTATACGGGGCGACGAGGTGCACATTACAAATGTTTTATTTAACTTGCTTGACAATGCAGTGAAATACAGCAAAGACGAACCCCAAATTGCCATTTCGACAGAATCGGAAGACGGCTATGTAGTAATTTCGGTAAGAGATCACGGAATTGGTATATCGAAAGAATATCTTGGCCAGATTTTTGAGAGATTCTACCGGGTCCCAACAGGTAATGTTCACGATGTGAAAGGCTTTGGATTGGGACTAAGTTATGTCAAAATTATAGTTGACGCCCATAAAGGCAAGATTAAAGTTGACAGTGCCGTTAATAAAGGAACAAAATTCATGATATATTTTCCGATAAATACAGAAGAACATGGAAAAAAAAGTAAGATTGCTTTTGGCCGAAGATGACGAGAATCTCGGTCTGTTGCTAAAAGAATACCTGGTTGCAAAAGGTTACGACACAGACTTGTATCCCGACGGAGAGGCAGCATACAAGGGTTTCACTAAAAACCAATCGTATAACCTTTGTATTCTTGACATCATGATGCCGAAAAAAGACGGCATTTCTTTGGCAAAAGACATCCGGTTACTGAACATGGACATCCCGATCATTTTTCTCACAGCTAAAAACATGAAAGAGGATGTTCTCGAGGGGTTTAAAATTGGCGCAGATGATTACATCACCAAACCATTCAGCATGGAAGAGCTTATTTTCAGAATCGAGGCGATAATGAGAAGAATCAGCCAGGACAAAAGCTCTACCGAAAACGCTGTTTACCAGCTTGGA
>Ga0116170_10003340_pt1 | contig 15028 bp, 7 predicted proteins | sample AD_JPNHW1_MetaG_FD_89797 | JGI IMG/M metagenome (GOLD analysis project Ga0116170, IMG submission 89797) | Active sludge microbial communities of municipal wastewater-treating anaerobic digesters from Japan - AD_JPNHW1_MetaG | ecosystem: Engineered > Bioreactor > Anaerobic > Digestate | place...
CGAGGCTTTGGAGAACAGCGCTATGATGAACGGTCTCTACATCCAAGCGGTCCAAAGCGACCTTTTCACGGACGTAGAAGGCAGGTTCGACCTGATCGTTTTCAACCCCCCTTACCTGCGCGGGGACGTCCAGGGGCAGGAGGACCTGTGCTGGGCGGGCGGGGAGGACGGCGTTCAGCTCACGTCACGTTTTCTGAAAGAGGCGAAGGAGCACCTGGAACCTGACGGCAGGGTGCTCCTGCTCGTCTCCGACGACATGGACCCCTCGGCCCTGGATGAAGCGCTGTCGGAATGGAAGGTGCGGACCGTGGCCTGTAAGACGCTGTTCTTCGAAGAACTGCGAGTGTTGACGCTCACCCTCTGAGGAAGGCCTGCACCCTTTCCCGGAGCAGGTCGGCGGCCTTCTTGCCGTCCACTTTTCCGCGAAGTTCCTGCATGGCCACGCCCATGAGCGGCCCCACGGCGCCTTCGCCCTTCTCCCGGACGAAGTCAGCTCGTTCCTCGATGATCGCGTCTATGATGTTGGCGGCGTCCCCCTGGTCCATGGAGCCGATGCCCAGGGAACTGACGGCCTTTTTAACGTTCGAACCTTTGGCCAGCTCCTTGAGTACGGCGGGCAGCGCCTCCTTGGCGAACTCCCCCTTCGAGAGCGACGCGAAGGCCTCGACGATCTCGTCGTCGCCTATCTTCGACGTGTCCACCCCTTCCTTCTCCAGCTCCGGCAGCGTGTTCAGGAACGTCCGAGCGGCGATGGCGGCCATGCCGTACCGTTCGGCTAGGTCCTCGAACAGGTCCTCATAGCCTTCCTTCACGATCTGCCTCGCCTGCTGCTCGTGTATGCCATATGCCTTCACGAACCTCGCTGCCTTCGCGTCCGGGAGCTCCGGAAGGGAAGAACGTATCGCTTCGAGCCTCTCTACGCCGATCGTTATCGGCCGGACGTCGGTCTCAGGATACATCCTTCCCGCCCCTGGCAGAGGCCTGCTGTATGCGGAGCCGCCGTCCGGCAGCGGGTCTCTCGTCTCCTCTGGCACGCCGTTGAGCGCGCTGTAGGCCCTATCGGCCGCCATCTTCAACGCCGATGATGCTTTTGTCCTTTCGTCCGCGCAGATCGCGAACGCCTTTCCAGGCGCGAGGCCAAGCTTGTCCCGGAGAGCGTCGACCTCCTCCTGCGTTATGCCGTATCCAGGTAGTTCGTCGGTATGGAATATCCCGGCGACGCCCTTGGTCTTGGCATACTGCGCCATCTCCGAACCCAGCCTGAGCTTCGAGTCAGGGCTTTTCATGAGGCCTTCGAAACCCGCAAGGGCGACCCCGAACACCTTTCCGCCCTTCGATAGAGCGGACGAAATGACCTTTGACCTGCATCCTTTCAGGACATCTGAGCAATCGATGATGTCCGGTTCCACCTTCGTCACGCCCCTCGCGACGAGCTCGTCCCTGATCTTCAGAAGACCGCTCTGTCTCTCGATCTCCCTCTCGACGTACGTCGGAAGGAGCTTGAGGTCCTGAGCGCCCTTGATCTCGACCCTGGCGCCCCCCGGAATGGAGACGTTCAGGTCCTCTCTGATGGTACCCAGCCCCCTTTTCACCATCTTCGTCGCGCGCAGTATCGAACCGATGCGAACCGCGACTTCCCTGACCTCCTCCGGATCATGCATGTCGGGGCCTGTCGCTACCTCTATGAGCGGGATCCCTAGCCGGTCAAGCCTATAGGTTATCTCTGAGCCCTTGGTCTCCACCTTCCTCGCGGCATCCTCCTCGAGGCAGACGGTCTGTATGGCTATCTTCTTCCCGTTGATTTCGATATCACCGTCGATAGCGACCAGAGCCGTTCTCTGGAACCCGCCGGTGTTCGAGCCGTCGATGACGATCTTCCTCATGAAGTGGACCTCGTCGACCGCCCGGCACCCCATCATCTCGGACACGATGAGCGTGGCCTGCATCGCGTTGACGTTAGCATCGTGAGGAGGCTCCTCATCCGCCTCGACGAGGCAGCACCTCGACCGGGGGGACTGATATCGGAAGCTCATCTTCCTTGCGGCCTGGGCCAGGACGGCCCGGTCTATCTCTCCGAGCTCGCTCTGGGAAGGCCTGAGCTTCCTGAGGATCGTCGCTCCCTCCTCCTCTATGAGATCGCAGGGGCAGGAGCAGAACAGCTTGTTAGTGTTCAACTGCTGATGTATCTCAATCCCGCAGGTGACCCTCTCAGCCATCGATCTCCCTCCTTTGAGATATCTCTCCCCTGAGGTTCTCGGTCATCATCCTCGCCGCTTCCTTCATATCGCTTGTCTGACCGAGCACCCACATGAGCTTGACCAAGGCCGTTTCGGGAAGCATGTCCCCGACCGGTACGACGCCTGCGTTGATCAGGTCCCTTCCTGTCGCGTAGACGTTGAGATTGACGCTACCGCTCAGGCATTGTGAGGTCATGATCACCGCCGTCCCTGCCTTCACGACCTCGCCGAGAGCCTTTACCATCGGCGTGGAGACATGACCGAGGCCGGATCCGGCGATGACTATGCCCCTGTGCTTGAGCATGATCTCTTTGAAGAGCTCAACGTCCATGCTAGGGTGGAACTGAAGGAGAGCGACCTTCCTCTCGAGAACATCCTTTACCACCAGGGATGCCGCGGGTTTCGGCGTCTCGTCGCACAGCATCTCGATCTTACCTTCGAAATTGATCCTAGCCACGGGCGAGCTGTTGATGCTCTTGAAGGCGTCCCTGCGACTTGTGTGCATCTTTCTGACCCTGGTTCCTTTGTGCACGACCGCGGTCGTGTCCGATAGCGTCTCGTGCATCAGAACGAAGACGCCTGGCATGGATGTCTCTATACAGAACCTTGCGGCGGCGATGAGGTTGGTATACGAATCGGAAGAGGGACGATCCGAGGACCTCTGGGCGCCTACGAGAACGACTGGCTTGTCCAATCCATCTAGCATGAAGGAAAGCGCGGCCGAAGTGTATCCCATCGTGTCCGTCCCGTGCGGTATGATAACTGCGTCCGCACCGTTGGACAGCTCTTCCTTCACTGCCTTGGCTATGGCGACCCAACACTCGGGGTCCATGTTCTCGCTGAAAATGGAGAATAGCACGCGGGCCTTGACGTTGCAAATTGACGATATCTCAGGAACCGCGCCGACCATGTCGTCCGCGGACAGTGCTGGATGCACCGCGCCTGTCCTGTAATCCACGTAGGAAGCTATCGTCCCGCCCGTTCCTATCACTGCGATGGTCTTTAAGTTATCATCAGATCTTTGAGGCCTTGCTGGCTTCATCTTGGCCTCCCTCTTCTCGATGACCGAGACCTTGGACCCTGCAGATAACTTAACCCCGATGTTGTAACCGCTCTTCATTTTGATCACAATGACATCGGGATGGCTGAACTCGTGATGAGGCATGAGCACCCCTTTGTACGAGCGTTTCCCCGATACGATCTCGAGCGTGTCCCCTTCCTCCGCACCAGCGGTCTCGAGGGATGTCATTACGAACTCGGAATAGCTCAATTCAAGGCACCGAGCGGTGATGGCATTTACAACTTAACTCTTTTTTGAGAAATAAAATAAAAAAAGGAAAAAAAAGGAAGAAAGTTGGAAAAGGTTTAGGCCTTCTTCTTGCGGCGCATCACCATGACCACTACGATCAGTAGGATGACCACGATGATGAAGACTATGCTCACATACAAGACGGTGTTGTCCTTGTTGGCTTCTATGGTGAGCTCAGTGACCGAGCTGTCACCTAGGGTGACCTTCTTGCTGACCTTGCCGTTATCGAAGTCCGCGGTTACCTTGTACGCGTCGGTATAGTTCTTACCCTCGCTGGTAACGGTATACGCAAGGACGCTCGCCCTGTAGACACCGTTGTCATCGCTCTTGCCCTTGGAGATGAGCGTGCCTGCAGAGTCCTTGATCTCGACGGTAACGCCGGACATGGTTTCGTTGTCATCATTCTTGGTGATGACGTCCAGCCAGTTGTATACCATCAAGGTTGAGGAACCCTCGACCTTCAGCTCTCCGTCCAGGGTCGTGCCGGATAGCGACACGTCGCAGTCACCGGTCAAGTACACATCGAATCTCTCGGCCACCAGTTCACAGTTCGTGATCGAACCGGTGCAGGTGTCCAGGAAGACCGCGGTCTCCATGCATTCTATCCTGGAGTCCTTGATCTCGACCGCAGAGTTCGAAGCGTAGATGCCGTTGAACAGATAGGTCGGCACCGATATGTTCACCTGCTCGAGGTTGGCGTTCAACAGTGAGAGCACGATCTTGTTTGATGTCAGGTCATCACTGAACGTCACTGTCGAATCCTCGGCATAGAAGGCGTAGTACAGCATCCCATAGGTGTTGCCGGACGCCTTAACTGTCGAGCTCTCCGCAAAGATACCCATGTGGTTGAACATCGATTCGGATGAAACCTCAAGGTAGGTTGACATCAATCCAGAGACGATGTTCCCGGACATGTTGTTGAGCAACTGAGAGACCGGCCCAAACTTGGCCAGAGCACCTATCATCCTAGCATATCCGATCTCATTGCTTTGGATCGATACGTCGCTGTCCTTTACGTATATCTCGATCCTGTTCATCAGGAACGTGTTACCATGGATCGCACCAGTTACGTTTTGGGCGTACAATCCTGCAACATCGTTGCCCACGAAGATGTTACCAATGACCTGGTTCAGATCACATCCGCGGGCACTGATGCCACGGCTGTTTTCAGTTATGAGGTTGTTGGTGATCCTCGGCGAAGCAGATGCTCCCTCGATGAATATGCCATCCATATAATTCCCTGAGATCGTGTTCAGGGATATCCGGGGTGAGCAGCCATCGATGTGGATACCGTTCTTGTCGTTGTCGCTTATGTAGGATGCACTGATCGAGCCAGTTGCAGTAGGACCGAGATATAGCTCAGACCATTGTGTTAACCAGGTGTTGGACATATCCAGATCACCGTGGATAAGGAACCGTCCATCCCCGTCATCTGACTCGAGCCATGAGTTCCCGACTATCAGCTTTCCTCCCTCGAGCACCTTGAGAAGGGTGACCCCGTCATAACCATCTCCAAGCAGGAAGGATTGAACGCTGTCTATGGTCAGAACCCCGCCGGCTCTAACCTCGACGTGGGCGTAGATCTCGGCGTCGTTGTTGACGATCTCAGACGCAGCGTCGACTACCCAGTATACACCCTTTCCACCATAGATGTAGATGCCCATGTAGGAGTTGTCGTCATACACGCCGTTATAGATGGTCAGATACTCGCAACCATAGTCGACATAAAGTCCATATTCCCCATTCTCAGAGAACGTGTTGTTTCCGATCACCGAGTTCACTAGATACTCAACATACGCACCATCGCCCATGTTGTTGGAGAACACGTTGTCCTCGACATACAAGTACTCGACATCATCGACGTACAAGCCATAGTCGGTCGTCTCAGAAACGGTGTTTCCGGTTACGAATACCTGTACACCATCGGTGCTATCGTAGATATAAATACCATCGTATCCAGCGACAACAACGTTATTGGAGATCACGATCGGTATATCCAGTACATATTCGCCAATATAGGTTGGATCGGCGAGATCAAGATAGATAGACTCGACGTCCAGACCGTACGCGTAGTCGTCATTCTCGATGTACTCGACGGTGTTGTCAGATATCTCCATCGGGGCGATCAACGTCGCATACGAATAGTCGTAATAAACGTCGTAGTCCACATAATAGAGGTATATGCCATAGGAGGCCAATCCCGTCTGGACTATGCTGTTGCCCGAGATCGATATTGGTACGTTCACAGTTGCTTGGGACCAATAATCATCGGAATACACATAGCGATACACATATTCCAAATAGAGCGCATAGGTGTAATCGCCGACCATTGATATTGTGTTGTCATCGATGTTGAAACCGTTGGTCGCCTCGAGAGTGGCCGTGTTCAGATACCACCAATCTCCACCATACACGTAGCATTCGAAATCCGGCTCATAGACATAGATGCCATAAATGGAGTCACCTAAGGTGTCTATGCTGTTACCTACAACATTGATCGAATCCAAGGTCAACGTTGCATTACCATTATCCGCATATACGTAGAAGTACGGATAATAGAGATAGATCCCATATCCGTCATAGGTATCCAGGCTTATGGTGTTCTCAGTTACGCTGAACTCACTTAGCACCAATGTTGCATCCCCACCATACGAATAAGACTCGGCGTAGATGTAGAGATAGATGCCATAGAGATACGACTCTCCGCTCATGCTGACCGTGTTGCCCTCGATCAGGACATCACCGACCGTGAGGGATGCCGCGCCCATGTCTCCATCCGATTCCAGATAACAACCGAGGTATGCGTAGATACCGTATGTGTAATCCCATGCGTTGTCATTGAAGACGGTTATTTCGTTATCCTGGATGACATAGTTCACATCGTAATTGGCGATGGCCGAGGTGTAATCATCATCGGTCTCGACATCGATATCAACATAGAGATAGATGCCGTCGCCAGATATGATGGATATCTGGTTGTTCTCGATCGTCACATCACCGGATATTGTCGCGGTGTTGTTGAAGGACGAATACGCATCCAGCACATCATAAACGTAGATCGCATAATAATCATCCCCATCATCGACGCTTATGACATTGTCCTGTATCGTGATCGGATACAGAACGTTGAATATCGCGTCATCCCTGACGTCCATATACCTCTCGATGTACGCGCTCTCATCATAAAGGCAATTCACATCGTTATCGATGAAGTCGATCTTGCCAGATACGTTCAGGCTCGCATCATCATAGCTCTCATAATATAGGTATGCATATAGGCTATAATCATAGAGCTGGCGGGCAGTGTTGCCAGTGATAACAACGTTTTCGTTCGTGATGTTCATCACGGACTCATCGTACGCATAGTAATACGGATATATGTCGATGAGTTCGTCAGCGATCACCACGTCGTTGTTGATCATAGAATACGGACAATCGCTTGAAAGCTCGCTGAGATCGTATGAATAAAGTTCGCGTTCGACCTCCATGACATAGCGGTCAATGTTCCTTATTACGTTCTCTGAGAAGATCGTCTCGCCAGAGATGCTGATGGCACCGTATCCGTCCGATTCGAAATAAGTGTATTCATAGAATGCATCACTGCTGCAGTTCCAGAACTGGTTGTTGTTCACATATGAGCTGACGTCCATGTTGGTGGTCGAGTTCTCATCGCGTGAGCCTCCCTCTTTCTCAACATAGATGCCATCGTCCCCGCATGATTCAAAATAGTTGCCAGTTACGGTGACGTCCCCACTTATCGATCCTGTTCCGTTATCATCCGTATCTATGTACAGTTGATAGTAAAGTCCATAATCGACGTTCTTGATTGTGTTGTCGACGACAGAGATGCCGCCAGAGATCGTGGCCTCAGCGTCATCATACACATATGAGTTCCAGCCGATGTACTTCTCGCAGTAAATAGCAGACCCGCCAATATCCTCGAAAGTGTTGCCGCTTATCGAGATGTCTCCGAGAATGCTCACTGTCGCTTCGTCATAGACATACTCAACTTGAGTGTTAAGATATATCGCATCATCAACGAGGTCCTCGAACGTGTTGTTGACGATCGAGATGTCGCCAGAGATCATGACATCGCTTGTGTCTTCGGCTCGGATGTCATTATCATTCTCCTTCTCAAAGCCATAGTTAGAGGTCTTGATCGTGTTGCCCTTGATCAGAATGTCGCCGGCGATGACTACCGTCCCATTCTCAGAGATATCAACATTCAGGTCGTAGTAAATCGCTGCCGAATTGGAACCTTCAAAGGTGTTGTTCAGAATAGAGATGTCGCAGGTCATCTTAGCAGTGGCGTTGTCTTGCGCATTTGCCTCGAGCCACCAGATATCAACGCCATACCCGTTGCCATCGAAGATGCTGTTGGTTATGGATATTGGTACCGTTATATCGGTCACGTTGCTGTCAACGGCCCATGCATATCCGTTGATCCTAACACCGAAATAATCCATGTGCGTGAAATTGCAGTTGTCCACCGATATGGATACTGCCTTGTTCTCAAACTGATAATCGACACCGGAGTATGAATTGTTGACTGTCACATATGTCATTCCCACGGTGGCATTCAGGACAGTGATACCTGCATTTCCTCCCGCCTTGTCGATGAATACGTTGTCGAACAAGGAACCGGTTGAGGTATACTGAATTTCGATGCCGTTCCATCTAACGAATGTTACGGTATCGTTCGTAGTGAATGTGATCGGCAGAGCGGCCGTCCCGTCCGCTACGATCGTTCCCTTGACAATGATCATATTTCCAGGCTGCACCATGACGGTCACATTGGGACCGATCGTCAATGTCGCACCGACATTGACGGTTATAGTGTCGTTCACAATATACGGCGAACCTGCCTCGGTCCAAGCCGTGTTCGTAGTAATATCACCATATTCATAGGTCGGCCCTGCCGCGCTGGCGTTCGGAGCGCCAATAATTAAAAAAGCAGCGCAAACTAAGAGCAATGCCCCAAACAAAAACAAATATTTTTTACTCGTCAATGTTTGAGCAATTGACCTATTTTGATTAATCCCCTCGTTTGACAATTGTTCATCCCCCTTGCGAAAATTGATTAGGTCTTGAATTTATTGGGGAAATATAAATGTATTGTAGGATTCGTCAGAATCTCCCACTTCAATTTGATCATATTAACCAAAATATTTCTGTGGATTCGTTTTTTCTTGCCCCTAAATCCAGGAGATATCAATATTTAAATAGTTCCCGTCACACCTTCGATGCGATCTTTGGAAATAATTAAGTGAATAATCACCGTTGTTGAAAAGGTGCATAAGATCACCAATATTTCCATGGAGACAGATGTTCTTGCCGAGAACAAGCATCTGGCAGATCACAATCATGAGAACCTCCGTTCCAAGGGCATTAGGTCCCTAGACATCATGGGCTCGATAGGTTCGGGCAAGACCGCCTTGATCATCAGACTCGCAAAGGAGATGAAGAAGAAAGGCATAAATGTGGCCGTGATCGCCGGTGATGTTACCGGTCAGGATGATTTCAATCGATTCCAAGAAGCTGGAATCAAGGCGTTCAACATCAACACTGGAAAGGAATGCCATTTGGATTCCCTGATGGTCGACAAGGCCCTGGACCACATGGACCTTGAAGGCGTCGGATTCCTGTTCATCGAGAACGTCGGGAATCTCGTATGTCCGGCGGACTTCCCGCTGGGCACGGACAAGCGCATGGTCGTGATCTCCGTGACGGAAGGCGATGACATGGTGCGCAAGCACCCCATGATCTTTCAGGGGGCGGACGTTGGCGTCATCAACAAGATGGACCTCGCGGAGTACATGGGCATTGACATCGCTAGGGTGAAAGCGGACTATCGCAAGCTGTCCGGCGGGCGCGAACTTTTAACGGTGAGCGAGCGCACCGGCGAGGGCTTGGAAGCCCTGGTGGAAGCGCTGCTGGTCTGAGAATCAATTCATTTAATAATGCTCAGCGCCATCCCCGAAACGCATGACCGCGAAGGTGCTGGTTGTCGGCGGAGGAGGGCGGGAGCACGCCATCGTCGAAGCTCTGATCAGGGATGGCGCGACCGTTTACGTGGCAATGAAGAACCACAACCCCGGGATCGCCCGCTCGGCCCAGGAGTTCAAGCTGCTCAAGGAGACGGACGTCGCAAAGGTAGCTGAGTTCGCCTCATCTTGCGGCGCCGAGATCGCGGTCATCGGCCCAGAGGCCCCGCTGGAAGTGGGGCTGGCGGACGAGCTGTTGAAGAGGGGCATCGGATGCGTCGGACCTTCGCAAGCCGCGGCTCGGCTGGAGACGTCCAAGCGATTCTCACGTCGGCTGCTCAAGAAGCACAACATCCCCGGGAACGTAGCCTTCGGCACCTTCCAAGATTATGATTCGGCGAAGCTGTTCGTGGATGATTTCCCTGGCGAACTGGTCGTCAAGCCGGAAGGCCTCACCGGCGGCAAGGGCGTCAAGGTGGAAGGGGAGCATCTTGAGGGAAAGTCAGGAGTCCTCGCTTACGTCAAAGAGGTGCTGGAACACAAGATCGGCGGCGCCGGGGTGGTGCTCGAGGAGCGCCTGGTCGGGGAGGAGTTCACCCTGCAGGCCTTCTGTGACGGACGAAACGTTCGGGGTATGCCGCTTGTTCAGGACCACAAGCGCGCCTACGACGGGGACGTGGGACCGAACACCGGTGGAATGGGCTCGTACACCGACGCCGACCATCTATTGCCGTTCGTCACCGACGCGGAACGCCAGAAGGCATTGGAGATCATGCAGCGAACGATAGACGCCATGCGCGAGGACGGTTCTCCGTACCGTGGCGTACTATACGGGCAGTTCATGCTCACCAAGGATGGCCCGAAGGTCATCGAGTTCAACGCCCGCTTCGGGGACCCGGAGGCGATGAACGTTCTGACGCTTCTGCAGAACGGCTTCCTGGACGTCTGCCAGGGTGTCGCTGATGGAAAGCTCTCCAAGCAAGTTCCGTTCCTCAAAAAGGCCACCGTGTGCAAGTACGTGGTTCCCGCCGGTTACGGCACGGAGTCAAAGGCTGGGCGACCGGTCATGGTGAACGAGAGGAAGCTGGCAGATACCGGCGCCCGCCTGTACTATGCGGCGGTGGACGAGAAGGACGGCATGGTCCTGACGACATCCTCGCGCACCTTGGGCGTGGTGGGAATGGCCGATTCCATCGAGGAGGCGGAGGCCATCTGCGAGGACGGCCTGAAGCACGTGCAGGGCGAGATATTCGTCCGTCACGACATCGGCAAGAGGGAGCTGGTGCGCCGAAGGGTGGAGCACATGCAGCAGGTCCGAAACTGAGCAAACTTATCATATACCCAGACAATCTCCCTTCATGCAGAACCTGGAGCACATCGCCCAGAGGATACAGGACTCCCTGGAAGAGAAGGATACGGTAAGGGAGATCGCCATCAAGTCCTCCCGCGCGATCATCAGAATGTCGAGCGGAGTGGTCCACGGTATGCACAAGGGCGTCGACGGCGAGGCCGCCCTGGCCGAGGCGATTGACGAGGCGCATAAGCTGAAGAGCGTTCTTTCCGAGCACGTGGAGATCTGGTACTCCGGAATCGTGCAGGACGCCCTGGTCGAGGTGGCCGAGGCGGCGATCCTGAACGCCTTGGTCAAGGGGCAGGAACTGCCGGACCCGGAGCACCTGGGAATGCCGGGCACCTCCTATCTTCTGGGAATGGCCGACACCATCGGTGAGCTGAGACGTTTCTCGTTGGAATCGCTGCGGCGGGGCAGCATCTCCGAGGCCGAGCGGTACCTGGACCTCATGGAGGAGCTGTTCCTGGTCATCATGAGCTTCGATTATCCGGACGCCATCGTTTCGATAAGGCGCAAGCAGGACATCGCCCGCTCGGTATTGGAAAAAACTAGGGGAGATGTGTCCCTGGCTGTGATGAGCGAGAGGCTGCACGGCCGCATGGGCGACCTGGAGAAAAGGTTGTAGGGAAGGGGTTTAGCGCTTCTTCTTGCCCTTGGCCGGTCGTCTCCAGACGAAGAAGATGGTCACGCCTAGCGCCACCACGAGTACCCACAGCAAGGTGTTGACCCAATCGTAGCCGGGCATCTTGTAGTATATTGTCGTCTCGTAGACGGACGAACCGCCCTCGAAGGTGACAATATCATTGTTGGGGTCGAGGACCATACGTACCTTGTGCTCGCCGGAGGCCAGGTCCGTGGCGGTCCAGTTGTACTTGAACTGGTACGATTGCCCTGCGGCCAGGTCCACGGTGGTCCGATGGAACTCCACCCACTGACCGTCCTGGTAGAGCTGCAGGCTGATCGGCACGCCTACGGCAGCCACCTCACCGGTGTTCTTGATGGTGGACCGCAGAGATATAGGCTCGACCACCTTGACCTGGAGGTCGATGGTGGTCTTCACCGTCTGACTGAGACCTATGGACATGCACTCTATGTGAATGCTCAGCGTCTGCGGACCCGCCGGCGCGGTCAGATTGATGTAGAACGTGCCGTCCGGTGACGGTTGTACCGTTCCCGGTATGAAGGACGCGCCGTAGGTGTTCCCGGAGCCGGTCATGGTGGCCTTGTACGTGTAATTGCCAACACCGACCTCGGCCGGACCGCCGAACATCACCAGGGTGTACATGGTCACCGAGTTGGTGGCCACTACCCTCGGACCGTCGATCTGCGCGTACAGCGGATCGTAGGTATCCGCCTGGGCGATGGGCATCACGGTCAGCAGCAGCAACGCCGCCATTATCAGCATCAGCGCTTTCTTCGTGAGAACACCCCCTTCTGCATGCTGAGGACGATAAGCACCGCCATCAGCGCCAACGCCAGACCTAGAAGGACGATCGAACCCTGACCCAGGGTGGGCGTGCTGTCCTCGACGTTCACGCCGGTGACCGTGAGACCGTTACCGTCCAGTCCCACGAACTGCGGTTCAACGTCCAAAGAGCTGCGGACCGCCTGATCGGCGGAGGACGTCGTTACCAGCTGCACGGTGACCGTGGGGCTGGGGTTGGAGCGCAGGGGCACCATGGACACCTCTATCTCCGAGCTCTTGCTGGCGGCGACGGTCACGGACAGGGAATCGGCCAGGGCGGTCTTGTTGACCAGCCTGACCTCCCAGCCCAGGTCCCGCAACGCCTGCTGGTTGCCTATGGATATGGCGTACGTATCGTCGACATTGCCGGCGTTGGTGACCGCCACGGTGTGAACGTATTCATCACCTTTCGTGGAATCTCCGCCCTGGTAGGCCATGCTTACCGCGCGAGCCGGGGCGATGACTGCGTCCAGGCTGACCGAGGCGGCCGCCGAGGAGTTGGTGATCGAGACCGCCCGGACTATTACGGCGGTGTGCTTCACTAGTACGCTAGCAGAGGGGGTCAGCTGCACGGTCACCGTCTGGCTGTTGGAAGCCCCGTAACCAAGGGTGACCTCGGTCTGGGAGAGCACAACCGTCCAACCGGTGGCTGTGGATGTCAACCGGAAGGTGTCCTGCAGGTTACCGTCGTTCACGATCCGGATGGTGTAGGTGGCGGTCTCGCCAGCGTTCAACGTGACCTTCTGAGCCGGATCCCAGGTGAGCGATACCTTCTGCTTGGCCACCCGCTGCATGTAGATGCCCTTGCTGGTGACGTCGCTTAGCGAGACGGACGCGGAACCCTGGTAATCGACGAGCAGCCCGTTCTCCAGTAGAGCCGTCTCTGCGTACAGCGTATAGGAACCGCCGGGCAGATAGATCTCATAAGCTCCATCGCTGGAACTGGTCATGCTGATCATCCCGTTCACGCTGACCTCGGAGCTTACGCCGTCGTTCTGGGCGAACGTAACCCCGGAAAGCCGGAAGGCCTCGACCAATACTATGTCGTAGGTGACATCATCAAGGTCGGTGATCGAGAGCTTGCCTAGATAGGCCCGGGAGCTGTCCTGGTTGATCGCATAAACCGTATAATTGCCCGGGGACAGACCTACAGCGTAACTTCCAACGGCGCTCACGGTGAGGTCCTGGGCGGTGGCCGACATAGCCTGGAACTCGATCTGGGCGGTGGCCGCCGAACCGTCTGCGGTAACGATGCCGCTCACGGTGGCGTTCTCGTAGGACATGACGGTGCTTATGGCCACGTTACGGCGGGAACCGGACATGGTGAAGTCCTGCTCTCCGACGTACTTCACGAACCTCGACTGCGATGCGGTGGTCAAGATGGTGGAATGCTCCACGGACGCGACATAGGAACCGACGGGCAGATAGACGCTGGCCTGTCCATTGTCGGGAGTGGTGACGTTGTAATAGGCCCCCGCGAGCTCGATGGATATGACGATGCTCTGGGCCCTCGCCCCGCTCATGGTCGCCTGTATGATGGCCGGGGCGGCGTCGCTGGTGGTGATGTTTAGCGGCGTGGCGCCGGTGACGTTCACCCGGCTGAGCGCAGCGTAGTTACGGGAGCCGTTGGACACGGTCGCGTACAGGTTGTAGGAACCGTCCTGCAGATACAATGAATAGGTCTGGCCGGCGGTGACGCTCACCTTGTCCGGCCCATCGAAGACCAGTTTGGCCGTACCGCTCGGACTGACCGCCCCGCTGACCAATGATCTCTTCACCAGCTCGATCTGCAGGGACGAGGGGTCGCTGCCGACCAGGACCTCCAGGTCCTGGTCGCTCAGGGATTGGTAGCGCACCGAGGGGTCCCCGGCGGTGACGTTCTGGTTAACCAGGACGATGTACTTACCAGGATAGAGCATGGCGCTGAACGTGCCGTCGGCGTTGGTGACCGTTTGATTGTCCATGGCCGGGCCGCTGACCGCGACGAACTTCACGGTCAGGTTACCCTTGTCCCCAGGGAAGTCCATGGAAACGCTTCCGGTGACCGTCCTCTGCAGGGCGACCATCTCTAGGTCGTCCGTGACGCTCAGGGATATGGACGGATAGTTCCGCGCCAGGGTCTGGAAGCCATCCTTGACCGCGGTCAGGGCGTACGTTCTTCCGGAGACCAGCACGAAGGAGTATTGACCGGTGGGGCTCGTGCCCATGTTCACCGAGCGACCATCCTGGTCGGTGACGGTGATCACGGCGCCGTTCAGTCCCTCCGCGGCGGAGGCCGCGTCGTTACCGTCAGCGTCATACCAGGCCTTTCCGCTGACCTTGACCGAGGTCAGGAGCTGGAAGGTCATGGACATGGAGGAGACGACGTTCACGTCGCCCCAATAGGCCCTGATGCCGTCGTTTATGTACGTGAAGTATAGGCCCGAGGGCAGTACGGCCCTGAACTTGCCTTGCGAGTTGGTAACGGCGGTGAGCGTGGCCCCTCCGCTGCGGTCCTGCAGCACGACATCGGCCCCGGACACCGCGGCGCTGGAATACTGTACCGTTCCGGAGAGTACCATCCCGCCTGTCAGGACCAGGTCGATCACGGCGCTGTCGGTGGCGATGACCTTCTCCAGGAACACTACCTCCTGGCCGTTCACGGTGGCGGTGGCGTATAGGGATATGTCGCCCTTAGGAACG
>Ga0116170_10003342_pt1 | contig 15014 bp, 9 predicted proteins | sample AD_JPNHW1_MetaG_FD_89797 | JGI IMG/M metagenome (GOLD analysis project Ga0116170, IMG submission 89797) | Active sludge microbial communities of municipal wastewater-treating anaerobic digesters from Japan - AD_JPNHW1_MetaG | ecosystem: Engineered > Bioreactor > Anaerobic > Digestate | place...
CAAACTGATCAAGGAGATCGAAGACATAGCCTTCAGCCTAAAATTAAACGAGATCAGCCAGCCTTTCCAGACAAAACATGGATACCATATCCTGATTCTGACGGACAGACGAAAATCAAACAGCATCAAGTTCGAAGATATCAAGGACAGCCTTCGCGCCAGATTGATCCATATTGAGCGTGAATTCCTCATCATCAAACACATCACTGAACTCCGCAAACAAGCCCAAGACCACATCGTTATCCTCGACCCTTCCTATCATCTGTAGATACTTCCCGATCAGCGTTCATCATGCCCTCAGGATAAATAAATCTTGACTATCTATATCTGATTGAGGAACTTGGTTCCGTGATATCTTTACCGGATTTGAATTATCCCAAGGGAGTAACGATGACCGATAAGCTCTTCAATGTTCCGGCATCATTTATATTGCCGGCTTTACTTGTTCTGTTCTTTGTTTGTGCGCCTCTGTACTCGAAAACTAACTCCCCTATAGACGGAAACAGATTCACAACTATCGAGGATTTCGAAAGTGGTTTCGTTAGTCTGAACTCCTGGCCAACGGAGGATATCAGCCCCAATTCCTGGAATCTGGACACTAGCGTCACTTATGCCAATTCTTCATATTCACTTAAGCTATACGGCAACACCTGGAAACAGCAGTTCATCACCCCCATCGTGGTCGATTCCGGCTATGTCTTTGAAGCGCAGATCTACTACACAGGAAATCCGAGGATACAGGGAATCGGCTTTTCTGACGGACAACACACTCTTTTCTATTCAACTGCCGGTTCTGCCACGCTCGACATCGAAGTCTGGATACCGGTTTACCAAGGATCCGGATCAAGTTCCAGCTGGAACACCTTCCAATTCCCAATAGCGGATGACTGGTATGCCTTTTTCGACACCCTTCCTGTCATCACCTCAGTTATCTACATCAATGATCTCGATGGCTCAGCCAGTGGCAGCATCTGGTTCGATTCGATCCGTGACATCAGTTCTGACATACCGGTTCCTCCAACGGTCTCAATTACATACAATACCACTTTCAACAACCGCATCAGTGACCATACCAGAGACGTAGGAATCCAGTTCAATAGTATCGTCCAGGATCCGGACAGCTTCAGCTTCAACTATCTCTGGTCTTTCGGGGATTCTCTGACAAGTACCGACGCCAATCCCTTCCATCTTTACACGGTCACGGACGACCATCCCTACCGGGCAACTTTGAAAGTCACCGACAGCACTGGACGCTGGGGCATGGCTACGGCTGACATCGATGTTGATCCGGGCGAAGGAAGCCTCCCTCTGACCCTGAACTTCGTGGGAGACACGATGCTCGCCAGAAGATATGATCAACCTGGAGGGATCATCCCCACCATGGGTGTCAATGCGATCTTCCAACCCACTAAGTTCATGCTTGGGGACGCAGCGGATATTACCGACGCGAATCTCGAAGTAGTCCTAACCGATCAGGGAGTTCACCACCCCACAAAATCCGTTTATTACCGTGGTAATCCGGCTAACGTCCAGGGTTTGACCTATGCCGGAATCGATCTTGTATCCTTGGCAAACAACCACGTTATAGACTATGGACTCGTGGGACTGCAGCAGATGCAGACGAATCTGACCAACAACGGCATCCTCTTTAGTGGCGCAGGCGCTAATTCTTACGAAGCCTACAAACCCGCCTGGATAAATAAAAAGGGCTTGAATCTTGCCTTCCTCAGAAGTTGTGACCGCACCGGACAGTACAACCACGCGGAGCCCTATCTGCAAGCCGGATACAACAAATATGGCTTCGCCTATATGACACCCTATTATGTGTCTCAGCAGATCAATGCGGTTCGCGATTATGCCGATCTGATCGTGACAGAACTTCATGGAGGAAGCGAATATTCACTCAGCCCTGGAAGCGGTTATGACAAGAGCAACCCTCTGCTGGAAGACACCCAGGACGAGGAATACGGTTATCTTTCCGACATTCCGCATCAGTGGGACATCGACCTCAGGCACAGCGTCGTGGATGCGGGAGCGGATCTTGTCATTGTTCATCATCCTCATATACTTCATGGCCTCGAGTATTACCATGGGGTTTTGATCGCGCATTCACTGGGAAACTATGTCTTTGATCTAGACTATCCTGAAACCATGCCGACGATGATCCTTTATGCCGATGCCTATGAGGATGGATTTACGAACTTCACAGTGAAGCCGGTATTCATTGATGCTTATATCCCCAAGCCGGCGACTGGCCAGCTTGGAGTCTATATCCTGGACTACCTCGCCATGCGTTCGCGAGAGCTAAATACGACTCTGATCGTGGACAAGGAACATATCAGAGCCAAGGTCTGTGAGAATACTCTCGATTACTCGGAAATAGTCTCAAACAACACCCTCCCCCTTTGGCTGGAAACGATCAGTACCGGCGTTTATGGAACCAAACCCTTCAAACTTCCCAGGCAAGGCAGTATCTCTGGCGTGAGTGGCATTTCTCCTCTTGATTCTGCCGAATTGAGGCTTGGCGCGGAGACGATCTGGTACGGCAATTTCGAGGATGAAGGCTCCACTCTCTGGAGCGTATCGAACTTTTCGACCACTGACGTCATTGATGGCGCCCGCAGCGCGCTGCTCAATCCTGCCAATGGCCAGACATCCACGGCAACCATTTCTGATCGTTGCAAATGGTATGACAATACTAAAAGTCACACTCTGCATGGTTGGATAAAACTGCGCAACGCCAGCAATGTCAACATCGTCATTCGCTATTACAACTCCCGTACCAGCGGAATTCTCAGCAGCGAAAACATCACTGCAAACCTCTCCGGCACTTATGATTGGACATGGTTCAGCAAGGAACTCACCATACCTTCCAACGCCTGGTACTATGATATCCGCCTCACCGCGACGGGAGCCGGAGCAAATTCCACCGCTCTCTTCGATAATGTTGGTCTGATCGAATGGAGCCCCTGGCAGGATTCCGGGCAATATAACTCCATTGCCTATCCGAATAATTACTATTGGATGCAGCTTCGCACGCCGGAACTGCCCAAATCAGTGAATCTCAGTTTCACCGAAACGAGTTATTGGGAGAATCGTGACCGCTCCGGGCATACCAATGCGCCTGCTACATTCGAACTGACAGTGTATCCGAATCCCCTTTATGGGAATGGCTCCATCAAGTTTGATCTCCCCGGATCGGCTTCTACAAAAGCTGAGATATTCAATCTTCGCGGTCAGCGGGTGTGCAAGATCCTCGATCAGGAATTGAGCAAAGGTTCTCATGAACTCAGCTGGGACGGAAGAGACGATAGCGGGAGAACATGTGGCCAGGGTGTTTACTTTGTAAAGATCAGCCAGGCAGGTCGTTCAGCGACAGCAAAATTCCTGCTGATCAAATAGCCTTTTCTTCCCTTTAGGGATATGGTACGCTACCCGTACGCCTCCCATACGGTGACCGTATGATATCCGTACAAAATTCGGTGAGAATACCGTCGGCGTTCCTCAATTGAACGTTCAGCTCACATCATAGGAAAAGGAGATCCGGCACATCGGAACAATTTCCTTGACGAATATGCCCGACAAAATGACTTGGATTCAAGGTTTTTCATCCGGCTAAATTAGCTCAGTTGGTAGAGCGATTGATTCGTAATCAATAGGTCGGGGGTTCGAATCCCCCATTTAGCTCCATTATAAGGCTGTCTCAGGGCAGCCTTATTCTGCATTAGAGAGGAGAATAATTGCGCACTCGTAAAGCCATTGCCTTGTTTTCAGGAGGCTTGGACAGCATTCTGACCGTGAAGTTTATGCAGAAGCTCGGATACACAGTTTATCCGGTCTTTTTCAACGCGCCATATTTTCCTACAAATAAAGCTGTTATCTCCGCCCGGGATAATGGCATCGAACTTATCCTCAGAGACATCACGGAAGAGCACTTTGCTATGGTCATGAATCCAAAGTTCGGTTATGGCAAGAACATCAACCCCTGCATAGATTGTCACGCTATGATGATCAATCTCGCGGGACGGATGATGGAAGAGCTGAACGCCGATTTCATCATCACCGGAGAGGTCATTGGCCAGAGACCGATGTCGCAGAGACGCGATTCGCTGGCAGTGGTCGCCAATCATTCAGGATTTGGAGACCTGCTGGTGCGTCCCCTCTGCCAGAAATGCCTCCCGGATACTCTGCCGATCCGGCTTGGATGGGTTGATAAGCAGGAAATGCTGAATTTCAACGGTAGAAGCAGAAAACCTCAGATGGACATGGCAGCGGAATATGGTATCACTAGCTTCCCGGCTCCGGGTGGCGGATGTTCACTTACGGACGTGAACTATACTCTGAGGTTACGCGAACTCATTAAGTATGAACATGATACCGGTATGGATCTTATCCTTTTGAAATATGGCAGGCATTATCGCCTTAGCCCCAAGCATAAGCTCATCATCGGCAGGGATGAAAGGGAAAATGACACTCTCTGGGAGTCGTTTCCCGAGTCTCTGTTCCTGAGATCAGACGAGTTTTCTGGGCCTCTGGGGTTGATCTCCGGAGCAGATCCCTCTCCCAAGATAATCGAGCTCGCGGCTTCGATCTTGCTTACCTATATCACCAAAGCCCCGGATGTTTCTCCGGTTATATTCGGTATCGGGGACATGCTAGATCGCACCCTGGAAGCTAGAAAAGCCTCCGGTGAGGTGCTTCGCGCTCTTATGATCACTCAGCCACAGGAGTAAAATATGCTTCACATCGAGAATTATATTCTCCTCCCGGCTTTTCAGACCAATACATGGTTGATCTGGGATGATGAAGGAACGGGAGTGCTCTTTGATCCATCAGCTCCTTCACCGCAGTTGCTCGACAGCATCAGGGATCGCAACCTGAAGATCGAATACATCGTTATCACCCACGGTCACTTAGATCACATCGGAGGAATCGGTTTCTTTAAGAAGGAACTTGGTTCTAAAGTCGCGATCCATGCTCTGGATGCTCCCTGTCTGACCAATGATAAACTCAATCTCAGCACGTTCATGGATGCACCGGTACTAGCGCCTCAGGCAGATCTGCTTCTGGAAGATGGAACAGAATTACTTACAGGGTCGATCCGGATCAAGGTCATTCACACTCCCGGGCATACCAGAGGCGGGATCTGCTTGCTTGTTGGAAAGTTTCTTATCAGCGGAGATACTCTTTTCGAACAGAGCATTGGCAGGACTGATTTTCCTGGAGGTTCCCACGCTCAGATCATCGCATCGATTAAAACGAAGCTATTCATCCTGCCTGATGAAGTGGTAGTATATCCCGGGCACGGTCCCAAGACAACGATAGGGATCGAAAAAATGACCAATCCTTTTGTTTATTAGGAGTTCATGATGGCGCACAATACTGTCCTGATCCTGGATTTCGGCTCTCAATACACACAGTTGATCGCCCGCTCTATTCGTAACTTGGGCGTTTATTGTGAGATACATCCCTACAACCTGGACGACACTTCCATTCTGAAACTGAAACCTCAGGCGATAATTCTCTCGGGGAGCCCGGCAAGCCTCACACAGGAAAACCCGCCGCGACCGACCGACCTGATCTGGGATATGCGTGTTCCGATCATGGGGATCTGCTATGGAATGCAGTTGGTCACAGACCACTTTGGCGGTGAAGTCTCGCATTCTGATCATAAGGAATATGGCTTTGCCGTGCTCGACATCTGCGCAGAAGACGCTATCGTGGAGGGGCTTAACAACCAGGAACAAGTTTGGATGAGCCACGGAGATTCTATTACTTTACTGTCTGATTCGATGAGAGTTATTGCCAGAACAACTAATTCTCCTTATGCGATCATCAGGCATAATGAACTGCCGGTCTATGGCTTGCAGTTCCATCCGGAAGTCGTGCACAGTCCTTGCGGAGACCGACTCCTGGGGAATTTCCTTCTGAAGATAGCCGGGTTAGTTGCTGATTGGTCTGCTAGTTCTTTTATAGAGGAATCAATTGCCAAAATCAAAACACTCATTGGCACTGAGAAAGTCATCCTTGGCCTTAGCGGTGGGGTTGATTCTTCAGTTGCTGCGGCATTATTGGCAAAAGCCATCGGGGACCAATTGATCCCTATCTTCATTGATAATGGCCTTATGCGTTATCGTGAAGCGGAAAGAGTCAGGGAGAGCTTTGCCGATCTCAAGGAGATCAAGATCAACTTTGTTGATGCCTCAGAGCTTTTCGTTGGCAGACTTTCAGGCGTGACAGACCCCGAGACCAAGCGTAAGATCATCGGCAAAACCTTCATCGAAGTCTTCGAACAGGAGGCAAAGAAGTATCAGGACGCGAACTGGCTGGCACAGGGAACGCTGTATCCTGACGTGATAGAGAGCGTTTCTTTCAAAGGGCCCTCAGCTACGATCAAATCGCATCATAACGTTGGTGGTCTCCCAGAAAAGATGAAGCTGAAACTTATTGAACCTCTGCGAGAGCTCTTCAAGGATGAAGTAAGAGAAGTCGGCGCTCGTCTTGGTTTACCGAGAGACCTCGTTAACAGGCATCCCTTCCCCGGGCCTGGTCTGGGAGTCAGGATCCTCAGCAATATTACCAAAGACAAGATAAATCTGCTCCAGCGGGTGGACGAGGTGTTTATATCTGAACTAAGAGCTTCAGGGTTATACGATAGCACCTGGCAAGCATTTGCCGTGCTGCTGCCTGTCAGATCCGTCGGTGTGATGGGCGACGAGCGTAGCTACGACTATGTCTGTGCTCTTCGAGCCGTTAACAGCGTGGATGGCATGACAGCTGACTGGACGGAACTGCCCTTTGACTTCTTGAAAAGAGTCTCAGGACGGATCTGTAACGAGGTAAGAGGGATCAATCGGGTCGTGTATGATATCAGTTCCAAGCCCCCCTCTACAATAGAATGGGAGTAGAGACAATACCTTTGAGAAGATTTATTGCGATTTTGCGGAATGAATCTTGCATAGTGTACAATTAGTTTAAGGGAGGTTCAGATGAAACTGACAATGATATTAACCATACTCTTGACATTTAGCATGTTGCTGGCCACCGGTGTGGAACAATATACTACCACCGGATGGGGTGTTCGTGCTTCGCTTGAGAGCGTCCGCGCAGTACCCCAGACCGAAGACAATAGCGCTGACAATAATGATGGTCTCGATACCATTTCTTCCATAACCAAGACCTTTGCTCTGCCATATCAGAGCGCAGACGTGCAATTGAACCACGTTAGCTGGAATGTCTTTGACTCCAACGGGACTTTCCTCTATAAAACTCAAACTCAACGTGAGAATACTGTTGTCCTGGCAAAGTCATTCACATTTCGTGAGTTTCATGGCTTTACGGTTCGTATAGCTGCCCAATATACCGATAATGATCTTGTCTATACCTTGGATAATATAGACTTTAACCTCGTAGGCTCGGATCTTATTGATATTCCTGCGGGAGTCTCACCGGCATTTGTCGAAGCGTATAAGACCCTCGCAGACAATTGGAATACCTGCTACCTGCGTGATCTTCCGCTTTCAAAACCTAAGATGCTGATCATATCTCACACGCAGTTAGCGAACTATCAGGCAGACTTCATCAAGTGGAAAAAGCAGCTTGGATTTGATGTTTACGTCGCCAATAAAAGTGATATCGGAACAACTTTAAGTCAGTTCAAGACTTTTATCGCCGACCATTACAATCAGTATCATTGCGATTACCTCCTGCTCTTCGGAGATGTAGGCGACCCCACCGCCGCTTACACTATCCCGACTGCCTACTTCCCTTCTCCTGAGTATCAGGAGAATGATGCCGACGACCAGCAGTATGGCATGATCCTCGGAGACGACTACTTACCAGAAATGCTGGTGGGTAGATTCTCTTTTGGCAACGTTTCGGAGTTTATCACCATGGTTAACAAGACCATGGGCTACGAGAAAGCTCCCCTGATGACTGATACAAACTGGATGAGACGTGCCGTGACAGTCGCAGGAAACTACGCCGAAGGTGGATTACGCCCCGTTTCGCCGATCCAGATGTCCCGCTGGCTCCGCAACCGTCTGCTGGATTATGGCTTCACAGCCGTTGACACTGTTTACTACCCCCCAACCTATCCGGGAACATCTCTCATCCAGGCTGCGATCAACCAAGGTGTTCAATACGTCAGCTATCGTGGCTGGGGCGATGCCAATGGATGGCACTATCCCTCGTTCCACCTTGCTGATCTCAATTCTACTTTCAACGGCGCTAAGATGCCTATTGTCTTTTCGATCGTCTGTAACACTGGAGATTTTGCCAACACTGTCAATCCATCCTTCGGTGAGAAGTGGATGAGAATGGGCACTGCTTCGACTCCAGGTGGTTGTATCGCCTTCGTAGGACCATCCGATCTACACACCAAGACCAGGCTCAACAATTCGGTATCCAGCGGTGCATTCCGCTCAATCCTGGATTATGGTGTCAGAGGCTTCGGTTCCAGCGTCCTGAATGGCAAGATGGAGCTCTACAAGACTTTCCCCAATGATCTCGATACAGACCAGTACGTGTGCTTCTATTTCCACGTATATAACGTCCTCAGCGATCCTTCCCTGAATATGTGGACTCTTGTTCCGAACACCATTCCCGAGTCCGTGATCCAGGATTCCGCAACCTTCAGCCAATCATCCAGTTCCCTCAGGATCGTCGCAGAAAACTTGAATGGCGCGACCGTCACTGGAACAAAGAACGGAACGAATTTCACATACACAACCGTGGAAAACGGTTACGCAATTCTTCCTGTCGATCCTCTTGAATCAGGCGATCTTACCGTGACCATATCCAAGCCCAACTATGTCCCGCTGGTCAAGACCATTAGTCCCGGCACAGAATCTCTCGCACTGGTTCATAACGACCTTACCGGCGAGATAATCAATCCCAACTCAACCCGGATCATGGCTCTGCAACTCAAGAACATGACTGAATCACCTATGTCCGGTATACAGCTCGTTCTGAGCACTCCTGACACACAAGCCGTGACGATCAACACTCCGCAGTTGCAGATCACTTCTCTTGCCGCCGGAGCAACCACAACCGTTGAGTTCCCCATCCATTTTACCGGTCATGTGGCACCCCGCCAGCGAATCCTCTTCAATCTGGCAAGCACCAACCCTTCGACGCAGTGTTCTTTCCAACTCGTGGCTGGTGGCGCAGAATTCGAGGTGCTAAGTCACAGCGGAACCATGGAACTTGGGCAGAATAATCAGATAGGCTTCCAGATAAAGAACATCGGTACCCAGGATCTGACTGGTGTTGTGATCACAATCCATTCTTTGGTGACTGCCATGCAGACTCCCAATCCTACCCAGAACATCACGAATTGGGGTGTCGGAGAAACCAGAGCTTTCACATTCAATCTTCAGCTTGCCAATGACGTTTATGAAGGAAGATATCTTCCTCTCTATTTTGAAGTAACCGGTACTCCTGAATACACAACGTTGACTCATTATGCGCTGACCGCCGGATCACCTTCCTCGAACGATCCGACCGGACCCTGTAACTATGGCTACTTTGCCTATGACAGCACTGATCTGGGCTATGGTCAAGCTCCGACCTACAATTGGATCGAGATAGATCCCGAAGAACCGGGGTCAGTTGGTCAAGCATCCGTCTATATCGTGCAGGACGATGGCTCGAGAGTTGTCGATCTTCCCTTCAACTTCAGGTACTATGGACAGACTTATAACCAGATCACGATCTGCTCCAACGGTTGGCTTTCCTTTGGCGCGACGGACATGCAGGATTTCTACAACTGCTATATACCCGCTGCGCTTGGACCCAAGGCGATGGTCGCCGGCTATTGGGATGATCTCAAGGGGCTCAAGACCGGCACTGATAATGAAGGCAACGGTATTTTCAACGATATGCGCCTCTGCTACTGGTACGACGAAGCTAATAACCGCTACATCGTTGAATGGAACAAGGCTTATAACCAATACACCATCGACTTGATGGAAGATGCTTCTCTGGAGAAATTCCAGATAATCCTCTATCCTCAGACCACCAGGGATGGAGACATCCTTATCCAATACCATACAGTTGATAATCCCGGTCTGACGACCAACTACTGCACCGTCGGAATCGAGGATCATTTGGCATCGGACGGCGTGACCTACACGCACGGCAATCAGTACCCGATCACAGCCGCGATCCTTCAACCCGGTCTGGCGATCAAGTTCACGACCGTTCCCCCGGACAACTATGTCGCGAATAATGATCCTGTCGTTCCTGTTCAATTCACTTTGAGCCAGAACTATCCAAATCCTTTCAACCCGACCACCACGATCGAATTCAACGCTGATAAAGCCGGAAAGGCAAGACTTACGATCCTGAACCTCCGTGGTCAGGTCGTGAAGACTCTCCTGAACGACGAAGTTGCAGCGGGAAAGAGCGCCATTGTCTGGGATGGAAAGGATGACAGAGGCCAGGGAGTTGCTTCAGGTTTGTATCTCTATCGCCTGGAGATGAATTCCAAAGCCGAAACAAAACGGATGTTACTGGTCAAATGATCGTTAGATCTTAGGCCAGTAGATCAAACCTCTCTTGCCCGAAGCTCAAGCTTCGGGCTTTTCTTTTTCTCTCCTGATCACTCCCGGGAGTTCTTTGCATTCAATGTGATGAGCTTTTATCAAAGCGATCACATCTTCCCTTTTGCCTGATCCTATGGTGACCGTATGCCTCCCGTACGGTGACCGAATGATATCCGTACAAACATTCGAAAATCTTAGGGGATGGATACCGGCAATTTTCAGGATGATTTCCGGATACTGAAGAACAGGAAAAGAGTGGATTTGCAGGAGGCATTCTCAGGCATATTCCTGTTTGCTTGCCTGCAACCACAAAGAGACTTTATCAAAGGAAACAAAAGCATTGACAAACCTGCCGAACTCAAAAATAAGGTAGCTACGAAATCTATACTAAACAACACTGGAGATATTAATGAAGAACATTTTAGTTTTAGGCGCAGCTGGTCAGATCGGTTCTGAGCTTGTTCCTTTTCTGAGAAACATTTACGGAAGCAGTAAAGTCGTTGCTGCCTATCGCAGCACACCTCTCCCTCTCGACGTTATGGAAGGCGGGCCAAGTGAAAACATGGATGCTTTGGACGCGAATCACCTTCACGAAGTGGTCAAGAAATATGGTATCGATTCAATTATAAATCTTGTCGCGGTTCTTTCAGCCAAAGGTGAAGCCAATCCTCCTCTCGCCTGGAAGATCAATATGGAAAGCCTCTTCAACTGCCTCGAAGTATCTCGCGAAACTAAGGGCGCGGTGTTTACCCCGTCTTCGATCGGCGCTTTCGGACCCACCACGCCGATGGATCACACTCCTCAGGATACCGTAATGCGGCCTACGACTGTCTATGGCGTCTCCAAAGTGGCTTCAGAACTCTTGGGTGATTATTATGCCTTGAAATTTGGCGTCGATGCCAGAGGCGTCCGCTACCCCGGGATCATCTCCAATGTGACCCTGCCCGGTGGCGGAACTACCGACTACGCCGTCGAGATCTATTACGACGCGATCAAGAACAAGAGCTACACTTGTAATCTCAGCGCCGGCACATTCCTGGACATGATGTATATGCCGGATGCCCTTAGAGCTTGCACCGAGCTGATGGAAGCCGATCCCTCCAAGCTCATTCACCGCAACAGCTTCAACGTCACTGCGATGAGCTTTGATCCTGAAATGATCGCCGGTGCCATCAAGGCTCACATTCCAGAATTCAGACTTGAATACAAGGTCGATCCGATCAAGCAGGCTATCGCGAACAGCTGGCCGAACTCGATGGATGACAGCACCGCGACCGCGGAATGGGGTTGGAAGCCTGAATATAACCTCGCCTCAATGACAGCCGACATGCTGGAAAAACTCAGCGCCAAACTTCAATAACATATATGTAGGCGTGGCTCCGTGGGCTGCCATGGAGCCACGTCAATAATACAATCGCAGACAAGGGAGTAGTCGTGGATCAAGTTTTCGTAAAAGACATAAAAGACCATCTTGGACAGGAAGTGACGCTTAAAGGCTGGGTGAGGAATATCCGTCATAGTGGAAAACTGCTGTTCATCATCTTCAGAGACGGGACCGGAGATATACAGGCAGTGGCATTCAAACCTGAGCTTGGCGAAGAGCTCTTCGAACAAGCAAAACGCCTTACTCTGGAATCATCTCTGATCCTTCACGGCGTACCCAAAGCCCATGAAAAGCTCGAAGGACAGTTTGAACTCTCGATCAAGGGTCTTGAAGTCGTTCAATATTCGGAAGAATACCCGATCTCCAAGAAAGAACACGGTCCGGACTTCCTTCTCTCCAATCGCCATCTCTGGCTGCGCTCATCCAAGCAGTGGGCAGTTCTGCGCATCAGGCACACTGTCTATTTTGCCATCTGCGATTTCCTCAATCAGAACAGTTTTATCAGGTTCGACTCACCCATCCTCACGCCAAATGCTTGTGAAGGCACGACGACACTCTTTGAACTGGAGTACTTTGACGAGGGCAACGCTTATCTGTCCCAATCAGGACAACTTTATCTCGAAACAGGCATCATGAGTTTTGGCAGGGTTTATGATTTTGGTCCCGTCTTTAGGGCGGAACGTTCAAAGACAAGAAAGCACCTCACCGAGTTCTGGATGATGGATGCTGAAGCCGCATACGTCGAACACGCGGAGAATATGCAGATCCAGGAAGATCTGATCCGTCATGTGACTAGAACGGTGTTGGAGAAATGTGACAACGAATTGACCATCCTCGAACGCGATAAAGAAGCTCTGAAAAGGGCTGATGCGCCTTTCAAGAGGATGACTCACTACGACGTGATCGAGTATCTTCGCGGTCATGGCAGTGAGATCGACCATGGTAGTGATCTGGGCGCTGCGGACGAAGTCCTCCTGACCGAGGGCTCAGATACACCTATATTTGTTGAGAAGTGGCCCAAGGAGATCAAGGCGTTCTATATGAAGCGGGATCCAGAGAACCCGAACGTGGTTCTGGGAGACGATCTTATTGCTCCCGAGGGATTTGGTGAGATCATAGGCGGAAGCCAGCGTGAGGATGATCACGACCTTCTCCTGGCTCGTATGCAGGCAGAGAAGATGCCCATTGAAGAATACCAATGGTTCCTAGATCTGCGTAAGTATGGCAGCGTTCCACATAGTGGTTTCGGTATAGGACTGGAGCGTCTCGTGACTTGGATGAGTGGTATTCATCACATTCGGGAAACCATACCCTTCCCCAGGATGATCTATCGAATTTATCCCTGAGGTCAGTCAACACTCCTGGTTCTAAGCTCCAGGATCTTTTTCGCAAATTAAGCACTAAGGAAATAGATATGAACTACCGTGAGTACTTCTCCAAGACGACTTTGACCATGAAGTCTTCTCTGATCAGAGAACTCGTTGCCACGACCAAGACAATACCCGGATTGATCTCTTTCGCGGGTGGTTTTCCTTCACCGCAGACTTTCCCCAAGGACATCCTCAGCGACATATACTATGATGTGGTCAAGAATGAAGGTTACGACGTCCTGCAGTATGGACAGAGCGAAGGCGACACCCAACTGAAACAACAGCTGATCAACTGGGAAGGCTACAAAGGTCTGAGCCATGACGAGATGCTGGTGACAGTGGGTGCCACCAATGCCATATATTACTACACGAGAGCCATGATCGATCCGGGAGATGTTATCATCTGCGAAGCACCCAGTTTTCTGGGATGTCTGGTAGCGTTCGAAGCCGCGGGTGCTGATCTTCAGGGGGTCGGTATGGACGCGGAGGGTCTTTCCATCACGGAACTGAAAGCCAAAGTCTCAGAGCTCAGAGGACTTGGTAAGAAGATCAAGTTTGTCTATACCATCCCGGATTTCCACAACCCGGGAGGGATCACCATGAGCCTTGCGAGACGGAAGCAACTCATCGACTTCTGTACAGCTGAGCACCTAGCTATTCTCGAGGATAATCCTTATGGCAGGCTTCGTTACAGTGGAGACCAGGTTCCTACTCTTTACCATATTGCCAGGGAAGACTACAACAACCATACCTTGGTCACCGAGGTCGTCTCTTTCTCAAAGATACTCGGTCCCGGTATGCGTCTTGCCTTCGTAAAGGGAGAGTCCGAACTCGTCAACAAGATGGTATCATGGCAACAGAAGATCAATGTCTCGCCCGACTGCGTGACAGAGAGAGTCGCCGCCAGATTCCTTGAAGAGGGATTCCTCAATCCCCATATAAAGACCATCTGCGGGTTCTATCAGCCATATTTGAAGAAGATGTTGGAATGCCTGGCAGACGAAATGCCCTCCAATGTCACCTGGACACAGCCTGAAGGTGGGATCTTCATTTGGGTCACCCTCCCTGAGCATGAGAATACGGACACACTGTTCAATAAAGCCATGGACCACAAGGTTGCCTTCATTCCCGGCTCAAAGTTCTACCCCTCCAATCAGGAGAAATACAACTCCCTGAGGCTGAATTTTACTTATTCCACTCTTGAGCAGATCGCCGAAGGCACAAAAAGGCTCGGCACTCTGATGAGATCACTATAATTCTAGCAGTTTCAACCGGAGTGATTAGTATATCTTTATGAAGCAAGTTTTTCCAAAGGAGACCAGATGAACAGGATACTTCTTTTGACTGTCATAGCGCTGTTCCTGACGCTGCCACTCTTGGCACAGACGGGATACGCCCCGATCGACCTGAATCCCTTCCATAACAAGGGCTTGTTCAATAACAACAAGCTCCAGATGTCACATTCTGTCGGGTTTGAAGCAGGTTCTTCCTCCTCGGGTTATGGCTACTATCTCTCTCGCTACACAAATCATATCAACTACAGATTCAGTTCCAAACTGGATCTGGATATAGACCTGAGCCTTGTGAATTTCGGAAGCGCTACAACCGGTAAGGGAATAAGCTTCAACAGCGATAACAGCAGCAAGATCATACCAGAGTTCTCTTTGAAATACAAACCCAGCGACTCTGTATCCTTTGAGATCCAGTATCGCC
>Ga0116170_10003344_pt1 | contig 15011 bp, 7 predicted proteins | sample AD_JPNHW1_MetaG_FD_89797 | JGI IMG/M metagenome (GOLD analysis project Ga0116170, IMG submission 89797) | Active sludge microbial communities of municipal wastewater-treating anaerobic digesters from Japan - AD_JPNHW1_MetaG | ecosystem: Engineered > Bioreactor > Anaerobic > Digestate | place...
GGAGGCGCCACCATATCAGGTGTGAGCATGCTGAGCAGGATATTGTTGTCGATAGCACGCAGGTTTCGGTGCAGTTCATAGCCATTTTCGTCAGTAAAAGTGACCGGGCAAAGGGCAACAAGCTTTTCCTGCCGGTGCCTGTAACCGGATGACAGCAGCAGGTTTAGTTCCGATGGACGCATCCCGGTAAATTCATTATCCCGCAATTCCGTGGGCTGAAATTTCCCGAAAGGATAAATCACATAGCAATTATCAAATGCAGGCGGACGAGGGGGCAGGGGAGTGCCATTGATATTGTGATGGCTCAGAAAGTCGTTTAACTCTTTGAAACCCGGGTTATTTTTTGTAATACCAATGTAAAGAAGCTTGTTCCCATCACGAAACTCGATGCCTGCTATAGGTTTAACACCTTTTTTTGCACATTCTTTGACAAAATCAACAATGCCCATGCTGTTGTTGATATCTGTAAGTGCCATTGCCTCAATACCAATATTAGCGGCAGTTTCCACAAGTTTATCCAATGGGAGTGTGCCGTAGCGAAGGCTGTAATATGAATGGCAGTTGAGGTACATTTTAGTGCTTAGTGCTTAGTGCTTAGTGCTTAGTGCTTGGTGCTTGGTGCTTGGTGCTTAGTGCTTAGTGCTTAGTGCTTGGTGCCTGGTGCTTGGTGCTTAGTGCTTGGTGCCTGGTGCTTAGTGCTTAGTGCTTAGTGCATGGTGCATGGTGCGTAGTGCTTAGCCTGCCTGCCGTGGGAAGGTTTGTGTGAAAGGGGCAGGCCAGTTTGCCGTGGGGAGGTGTGTGTGAAAGAGGCAGGTGCTTAGTGCTTAGTTTGATGTTAGATGTTTGATGTGAGGACAGTTTAACAGTTTCCAGTCCAGATAGCTATCGAGACCAGTTTCCAGTTTCCAGGTTCCTGCTCCACCCGATAGCATCAGAATCAAATTTTCCATTATCCATTGTCAATTGTCAATTGTCCATTGTCCATTGTCCATTGTCCATTGTCAATTGTCCATTGTCCATTGTTAATTGTCCATTGTCCATTGTCCATTGTCAATTGTCCATTGTCCATTATCCATCATTCATTCCGCCTCATTTTCTCTTACACTTATTCCAAGGCCTACGGCTCTTACCAGTTTTTCGCGCCCGTAGCGCAGGCGCATGCGGTCGATGGCCTGGTAAAGGTTGATAAGTTCAGGCGTGTCATCAAACAAGTCTATCTGCTGGGTGCCGGTGATAAGGTGGCTGAAACGCACGCCGATAAGCCTTATGAGCATACGGCGCTGGTAAACTTTGCGAAAAAGTTCCTTAGTGACGGGGATCAGCACGTGGTCAAACGAGGTGTAGGGAATTCTCATCTGCATGGTGTGCGTGTCGAAATTGGCATAGCGTATTTTCACCGTCACACACGAAGTGAGTTTTTGTTTTTTACGGAGTGAAAAGGCGATTTTTTCAACCATTTTTACCAGCAGGTCGTTGATCATGTGTATGTCGATAGTATCCTGGTCGAAAGTGGTTTCGGTGCTGATGCTTTTGCGTTCGGAATAGGGAACCACAGGGGTAGGATCGATGCCGTTGGCCTTTTTCCAGATCACCAGTCCGTTTTGCCCAAGCACTTTTTCCACCATTTCGGGCGGTATACGGCTCAGCGTGTCGATGGTGGCAATGCCCATGGAGCGCAGCAGGCGGTAGGTTTTATCACCGATACCGGGTATTTTGCTGATGGAGAGCGGTGCCAGGAATGGAACTACCTGGTTGTAAGGTACTTCCAGTTCGCCGTTGGGCTTAGCCTGCCCGGTGGCGATTTTGCATACCGTTTTATTTACCGAAAGGCCAAGCGAAATGGGCAACCCCGTTTCACTGATAATGGCCTGCCGGAGTTCATGGGCCCATTTCATGCAGCCGAAAAAACGATCCATGCCGGTGATGTCGAGGTAATGTTCGTCAATGCTGGCTTTTTCGTACACAGGAGCCTTTTCGGCAATGATGGAAGTGACCATATCGGAGTAGCGCGTGTAGGCTTCCATGTCGCCGCGTATCACAATGGCATCGGGACAAAGGATACGGGCCATTTTCATGGGCATGGCCGAGTGTACACCGTACCGCCTGGCCTCGTAGCTGCAACCGGCCACCACGCTGCGGTCGGAAAAGCCTCCCACGATCACCGGCCGGCCGATGAGTTTACTGTTAGTAAGCCTTTCCACAGCCACAAAGAATGTGTCGAGGTCCATATGTAATATGGTGCTGGTGGTGATCATGGTCGCTTTTTGTTTCCGCAGTCCAGATTTTTTTTAAAAATTTTCCTTTTTTGTCTAACTGCCTCAAAATCGTATTATCTTTGATCAGAAATTAATCAAAAATGTGATTACAATATAATCATAATATTAATACTACCGACTGATGGCAGATAATTTTTTCGGACAGAACATAAAATTGTTGCGCAAAAGACGCGGACGCACCCAGGACGATGTAGCCGGAGCCCTGGATATGAAACGCCCCACGCTGAGCGGTTACGAAAACGGCGTGGCCGAACCGGGAATAGAGGTGCTGATCTCTTTCTCTGACTATTACAAAATTTCAGTTGATACGTTGTTAAAACAGGATCTTTCGGCGTTGCCCGATAGCCAGCTATCGCAATTAGAACGCGGGTTTGACATTTTTGTCAAAGGAAGCACCCTAAGGGTAATGGCAACCACTGTTGACAGTTCAAACCGCGAGAATATAGAACTTGTTCCTCACAAAGCCTCGGCAGGCTACCGCACCGGCTTTGCCGACCCTGAGTTCATCAGGATGTTGCCTACATTTCAATTACCGTTTCTTTCAGCCGAAAGAAAATATCGCATGTTTCAGATCAGTGGCGATTCCATGTTGCCCATACCCGACAAATCATGGATTACAGGCGAATTTGTCCAGAACTGGCAAAATATACGCGACGGGCTGGCATACATAATCCTTACGATTGAAGATGGCATCTTGTTTAAAGTGATTGAAAACCATTTAAATGATGAAGGCCGGATCAGACTGCACTCGCTCAACCCGCTTTATGATCCGTATTATGTTGATGTAAAAGACATCAGGGAAATATGGCGGTTTATACATTATATAAGCGCCGAGTTGCCGGAGCCCAACCTTCCGAAGAACGAATTTGCTGCAACACTGGCCACACTCAAAAAGGAAGTGGCCGACATAAAATCTCAACTCAGGCAAGGTAAATTATTTGAAGATTGACATCAATAAACAGACCTGTATTAATCAATAATTCAGGCAATTATTAAGGATATTTACTAAAATTAATGCATTTGTTACTAATATGTATTAAATTTGTATATTATCAACACTGTTAATAAGTGCAGACGATGCTGATATTAATAAAGCATAGTTAACTGATTAAAATCTTTAATCATGAAAAAGCTGATACTTTTTATCCTGGCCGTCACCTGGACAATCATGAGTTATTCACAGTCAGTGCTGTTCTATAACTTTAAAAATTCGCTCAATGAAGTGAAGGGCAACGGACCGTCACTAAAAGTTCTTGGAAATGAGGGAGTTTTTGTTACAGATACGCTTAATGAAATTGGCGGAAGCGATAAAACAGTTTACCGCTTCGAAGAAAACAACGGGTTCAAGTTCGACAACAAAGAAGCTGGTAATTTTATAAAAAAGTCATACTCGATTGAACTGTATTTTGTTTTCGATGACCTGACAAGCTGGAAACGGGTTGTTGACTGGAAAAACAGGAAAAGCGACAATGGCGCCTATGTTTACAATGGAGAGCTGAACTTTTATCCCGTGATATATAGTGGCACAGCCCCGGTCATTGAAGGTGAGTACACTTATTATGTTGTTACCCGCGACAGCACAAGCAGTATTGTTAAGGTTTACACTGATGCTGCGGAAATGATTCAATTTACTGATACTTATAACTATGCCCTTTTGGACGCAGATAGTGTGCTGAACTTTTTTTATGATGATCTGTATGTACCCAATGAAGCTTCTGCGGGCGCTGTAGCGATGCTTAAACTTTATGATTATGTGCTTGATTCAGCGACTATTAAGCAAAACTGGGATGATATAGGAGGAACCGTATTTGGCATCGAAGAAAGTAGCGCATCTCTGCCAATAGGCATTTACCCGAATCCGGCAACCGATTTCATAACCATTGACTTGTCAAAGTTTAATCAGCGGGAAAGCCTTGATGTCCTTGTGCTGAACGATATGGGGAAAAAGCTTTATCAAACAAGGGTCCCTAGAGGGAATAGCAATTGCACTATACCAGTTGAGAAACTCGGCAAAGGACTATTTCTGCTTAAAGTAAATTCCGGCTCCGGTCAGGCTCATACTAAGTTTGTTGTGAATTAAAGTGTCATCCTTAATTTACATCATTTCCAGGAAACAATATTGCTTTTACCTGGATTATTGATGAGTATTTGCCTCACTGGTTGCGGGTATTTTCTTGCAGAAATATTCAACGGGTCATTTTCGGACAAAGAGGTATAAAAATCAATTTGCTGATTTTTAACCGGTACTTCAAGCCCGTTTAATTTAAGCTGATCAGAGCCGAAACCGTGAAGCATAAGTGCAATCTTGCTGAATTTACTGGTAAAATTGCCTTCTGGCGCTCCGATGAGTATCTGCTTGTTTTTGGAATCATAAATTAGTTTCCGTGTCATGAAAATGTCCTTTTCATTATCAAATGATACACCATCATCCTCATAATAAACATACTCATTCTCAATGTTTCCTTTGTAAACATGCAGAAAAAGTGTGTCGGATGGTTTTTCGGAAGTGCTCTGCACAAGGCTCTGCATCGCAATAAAACTACTGCCTTTTGCAAAGACAGGCAGTTTATCGAGCGGAGATTCTATCGTTATCTCCTGTGATCCTTCATATTGCTTTCCAGTAAAAAAGTCATACCACTCTCCCTCAGGAAGATATACTTTTGCGAGCTCTTTAGTGCTCTCAACAGGAGCAACAAGCAATGACGGGCCGAACATAAACTGGTTCTGGTATGCGTAGTACCAAGTTTTTTCATCAAGTGTATTGGTGATTGCAAGCGACCGGTTCACAGGTATCCCGCTCCGGTGAGTCTCATAGAAGGCTGAGTAAAGGTAGGGCAGAAGTTTGTACCTGAGTGATATGTAGTTGCGCGAAATATTCTCCACATCAGCGCCATACGACCAGGGTTCCGACATGTTATAATCGCAATGTTTGTGCACCCTGAAGAATGGTGTGAATGCACCAATGGTTATCCAGCGGGCAAACAACGAACGGCTGGCATCACCATTCATAAATCCGCCAACATCGGTTCCGCAAAATGGCATACCTGTGATTCCCAATGAATTAACCAGCCGGCAGCCCAATAGCATGTGTTCTTCACTGGTAGCATTGTCGCCTGTCCAGATGGCGGTATAGCGCTGCGCCCCTGAAAATGCCGCACGTGTGAGCACAAGCGGGCGCTTATTCATTAATTGTCGAACACCTTCGTATGTGCTGCGGGCCATGAGCATACCATAAACATTTTTCCCTTCGCGGTATGATGCGCACTTTCCTTCCCAGTTGAACCGCACAATCGACGATGTTTTTCCTGCTCCCCATGAGGCGATCTCATTCATATCATTCCAGAAACCGGTGACACCGGTTTTTACATCTTCGCCAAATAATTCACCCCACCATTTCCTTGCTTCAGGCAATGTATAATCAGTGAAGTTGCACCAGCCGGGCCAAACCTGTGCTGTATAATTGGTTCCATCGGGGTATTTGATGAACATGTTTTTCTTTACACCGTCTTCATAAGGGCCGTAGCCTTTCTCAACCTTTATCCCCGGGTCAACGATTACCGCTGTGTGGATTCCCATGTTTGAAAGATCGCCCACCATTTTTGACGGATTCGGGAACCTTTCAGGATGCCAGGTGAAGACCTTGTAAGCATCCATATAATGTATATCGAGGTAAAGCACATCAAGGGGAATTTTCTTGTCTCGGAAGGTTCGTGCGATATCCATCACCTGTGAATCAGGATAATAGCTCCATCTGCTTTGCTGGAAACCCAGGCTCCAGATAGGAGGCATAGGCATTCTGCCTGTGAGATATGTGTAGTTTTGAATGATTTCAGAAACCGAATTGCCACCAATGAAGTAATAATTCATCTCACCGGCATCAGCCCCAAACGAAGAGAAACGGTCGTTCGAAGCTCCAAAATTGAAATAGCTTTTATGGGTATTATCGAAATAGATGCCATAGGCAACATTATGATGAATGCCTATATAAAAAGGGAAAGAAGCATAAATCGGGTCATGGTTTACACCATAGCCCGGCACATCTGAGTTCCAGTTCATGTATCCTTCGCCTCGCCTGTCAAGATTTCCCGTTTTCTCACCCAAACCGATGAATTTTTCTCCTTCCTGAAGTTTTTTAAAAGTAGTTACTTCCTCGCCGACCCAGGTTGTCCCGAATGTATCATCCTCATTGATAACTTGTTTACCGTCATGCGTGGTAAATGTAAACCTTGCCGGATCAGTGCTCACCTGGAGCCTTAATGAGTCAGTAATTACTAGTATTTGCCCCTCAGTTTCCAGAATCTTAACTTTACACTCAACCGGCTGACCGACAACAGCATACGAAAAATCACCGGCTGGCAATTGTTTATTGATCCTGACCCTGATTATTTCAGGAGAATATACTGTAACCTGGGCTATGCCATTGGTTGTCTCAATGATAAGCGAATTTTTGCCTTTCGTTAGCTTTTTTAAATTACCCAGACTGTTATCAGGATATTGCTGCGCAGTTGCAAAATAGGCCATGGCAAGGAGGATGACTGAAACTATTAGCTTTTTCATACTAAACTGAAATTACATGCAAATAAAGTTAAAATTCAAGTTCAATTTTCAACTCTCTCCAGGGGGTCAGTATTCAGAATGTTGTGAATCCGATCTTCATTTTTTTTATCTTTCACCAGAAATTTAAACCACTTTACTATGTTTCGCAACACATTTATTGCGCTCATTTTCAGCTTAATAACTACGGTTATTATTGCACAACCCGGCGGGGTTAGCGTAAAATGGCTTCCTGATGGTAACAGTTTTATTACCATGGAGCCCGGTAAAATTGTCAAAACCGAACTTCCTTCGATGAAAAAAACTTTGCTGGTCGATTTAAAACCGCTGTTTCCTGCCGATGCGCCCGAATTACGAAATGTTGACGGTTTTGAATGGTCAGAAGCCAAACCTGTGATCCTATTAAATGTCAACACTGAAACATTATATCACAAAACAACCGGTGAAGTTTGGGTTTACGACACCGTTCAAAAGAAACTTACACAACTTGGCAAGGGGCTGAGAACCAACGGACTGATGCATGCCAAGCTTTCTCCTGATGGCTCGAAGGCAGCGTATGTTTACCAGTACCGGAGCAATGGCCAGGTGGTGTACAACCTGTATGTCGAAGATCTTTCCAATGGCATGATTAAGCAACTGACTTTTGATACACGTGACCGCTGTATTAACGGTACTTTCGACTGGGTTTATGCCGAAGAACTTTCGTGTGAGGACGGCTTCCGCTGGAGCCCCGACGGGTCACATATTGCCTACTGGAACATAGATGCGTCTAAGATCAGGAACTATCTCATGCTCAATACAACCGACTCAACTTATTCATTCACAGTGCCTGTTGAATATCCAAAAGTTGGTGAAAACCCTTCACCGGCGAAAATTGGTGTGGTGGATATTATAAAAGCCAAAACAAAATGGATGGATATTCCGGGCGATCCCCAGCAGAATTACCTGACACGAATGGAATGGGCAGGAGGGCAGGAGCTTATCATTCAGCAGCTTACGAGGAAGCAAAATGTGTCTAACTTATACATCGCCAATGCTTTAACAGGAAGTTGTAAGCTGCTTTCTACTGAAAGCGATCCAACATGGATTGATGTGGAGTCGGCCTGGAATGGTGGCGACAACTCGGGATGGAACTGGATTGAGAATAAGCAGGCATTCATTTGGGCAAGTGAAAAGGACGGATGGCGACACTTGTACAGGGTTGGAATGGACGGCAAAGAAACCCTGCTGACACCCGGCGATTTTGATGTGATGAAGCTTTATGCAATTGACGAAGCAGGGAAAGTGATATACTTTGCTGCATCTCCTGAAAATCACACCCAGCAATACCTTTACAGCGTTCCGCTGAACGGTGGAATATCCCGGCGCCTGACTCCCGACGGACTGCAAGGGACACATTCTTACGGTGTTTCACCAAACGGAAGGTGGGCAAGGCATTCCTTTACTTCTTATAAATATATGCCTGCTTCGGAATGGATTTCATTGCCGGATCATAAACCTGTTGATGATAAAAAGAGTATAGCCAGTAGCTTAAAAGACAATGCTTTAGCTAAGCAAATAAAGATATTCCAGGTTACCACAGTTGATGGAGTCACCCTGGACGGATGGATGGTGAAGCCGGCTGATTTCGACTCTACAAAAAAATACCCGGTTATCTTTTATGTATATGGTGAGCCTGCTTCTTCAACGGTGCTTGATAATTCGTACATCGGTCGAAGTTCGGTATTTGGAGAAAAAATATTCGATAAAGGCTACCTCTATGTATCGATTGACAACCGCGGCACACCCATGCCGCGTGGCCGCGAATGGCGTAAGGCCATTTACAGAAATATCGGAATTCAGAATATACGCGACCTGGCCATGGGTGCTGCAGAAGTGCTGAAATGGCCGTATTGCGACACAAGCAGGGTTGCCGTCACCGGCTGGAGCGGGGGAGGATCATCTACCCTCAACCTGATGTTTCAGTATCCTGAAATTTTTAAAACAGGTGTATCGGTAGCCTCCGTTGCCAACCAACTCGCCTACGATAATACTTACCAGGAACGTTATATGGGAGTGCCCTGGGAAACAAAAGATGATTTCCTGAAAGGATCACCATACACACATGCTAAGAATTTGAAAGGCAACTTGTTGTACATTCATGGGACCGGCGATGACAATGTTCACTATGCCAATGCCGAGAAACTGATCAACGAACTTATCAGGTATAACAAACCTTTTCAATTGATGTCATATCCAATGCGTTCGCATGGCATATATGAAGGTGAAGGCACACGGGAACACCTGAAAACGACCTGCCTTAAATTCTTACTGGAGAACTGCCCTCCCGGAGGCAGATAGTTGATGAAATCTCACCAAAGTAAAACTCTCCTTAACAGTCCGGCCAATTACCGAACCCGGTATTCTACCGTAAATTATGATAATCAGGGTAATTAAAAGATATACTTGCCTGATATTGTTGATTATATCAGCCAATTTCCACATGGCTTCGGCCCAGGGCATTCGTTATGGGTTACCAGGCATTACCAATTATTTACGCACGGAGTATAAGGGTGGAACACAGAACTGGTCGCTGGGACAGGCACCCAATGGTTGTATGTATTTCGCCAATAACGACGGATTACTTGAATTTGACGGCGGGCACTGGGCAAAATACCGCGATATGGAGCTGATTTACCGCTCATTATGCATCGACGGAAACAAGATCTATGTCGGAGCTTATAACAAATTCGGGTATTATGAGCCCGACAAAAGCGGAGAATTAAAATTTCATTCACTCATTCCGCTGCTCAAGGGCAGGATGAACGATTTTGATGAAATCTGGCGCATCCATAAGACAAGCCAGGGAATAGTATTTCAATCATTCCGGGCAATCTTTATTTTTGATGGTAACCGGATCGATATTGTTTACCCACGGTCAAAATTTCATTTTTCATACTATGTTAACGGCATACTGTGGGTTTATGATGAAGTCCAGGGACTAATGCAGATACGTGATGGCAAAGTTCGGCAGGTGCCGGGCGGAGGTTTTTTTTCAGGTACCGAAATCTGGTCGATCATGCCCCTTAATGATGACCAGGTGCTGATAGGAACAGCTAAACGGGGTGTTTTTCGCTATGATGGAGAGAAAATTGAACCATGGAATAAACCTGTAAATGAGTTGCTTAAGAAGTACCAGATGTTCTCAGGTGCGAAAATCAGAAACGAATATTTTGCTTTTGGCACCATTCAGAACGGACTCATTCTTACCGATACTTCAGGTAAAATTATTCTTGAACTTAACAAGGAACGGGGGATTCTTAACAACACAGTCCTTTGTATCGGAAGCGACAGGCAGGGTGATATCTGGCTTGGCCTTGATAATGGCATCTCGATTGTCCATTTTAATTCGCCGCACACATACATCCAAAACTACTTCGATATTGGCTCGGGTTATGCTTCTGCACTTTACAAGGGCAAACTCTACCTTGGGACTAACCAGGGATTGTTTTGTATTGACTGGGAAAAATTTATTGACCCGCTTAAAAAGAAGGAAGACTTTCACCTGATTGAAGGAACGGAAGGGCAGGTATGGTGTCTTACCAAAATAGGTGACGACCTGCTTTGCGGGCACAACTTTGGAGTCTTTCAGATATCAGGTGAGAAGGCAGTGAAGGTTTCACCAATCAGCGGAGGCTGGAGTGTATTGATTGTCAGCAATAAGAAACCTTTGCTGCTGGTCGGCCATTATTCAGGCATTTCGGTGCTTGAAAAAAAAGGTACGACGTGGGTTTACCGCAACGAATTAAAAGGGTTTAACCAGTCATCGCATTATTTTGCAATGGATGAAACTGGTGACCTCTGGATAAGCCACGGGTATAAAGGAATATTCAGGATTCATGCCGATTCAGCCTGGAGAAGCGTGACTCAGAGCCGGTTTTACGGCGAAAAAGAGGGGCTTCCTTCTGCAATCGGAAACAACCTGTTTAAAATTCAATCGGGTATTGTTGTTACAACCCGCCAGGGCATTTACCGTTACAACGAAAAATCAGGAAATTTCCTGCCGGATGACCAGTTTAGCAGACTTTTACCCAACGGCAAACTGTATGATTATATAATACAGGATAATGATGGAAACATTTGGTACTATTATGACCATCAACCAGGTGTTTTGAGAATACAGGAAGACGGAACGCTGAAGAATATTACAGCACCTTTTCTTGAACTTAAAGGCCAGGTGATTCCTTCCTATGGACATATCAATCCGTTGGATGAAAACAATGTAATTATCGGTGTTGAAGGTGGATTCGCTCATTATCTTGCAGGTAAGTACATGAATTACAACATGATACCTGCTCTTCATATCAGTGAACTTCATTCGGGAGATACATCAGAAGGGCAATACCGGTATAACAGTACAATGCTCAACCAGGATATAATTCCGGAATTCAGGCACGACGGCAATATGATAACCATCTCATTTGCTGCAAGCCGCTATACAGAAAGCGGCATCAACTTTCAGTACAAGCTTGATGGATTTGACAGCGACTGGTCACCCTGGACGGAACAAAACAAGAAAGAATATACCAACCTGCCGGCCGGCGAGTATAAGTTCAGGTTGAAAGCAAGAACTGTGAGCGGGGTAGTTACTAAAGAATTATCTTATAAATTCAGGGTACTTCCTCCCTGGTATCTGACGAATCTCTCATTGGTGATATTCATGATTATTATTGCTGTAATCGCAATGATCGTTTACAGGTTGGTAAACCGGCGGGTCGAAAGATCATTGCAAAAGCAAAAATTGGAAGAAAAGAACAAGTTCAGGGAACGTGAACAGGTACTTAAAGAGGATGCTCTTATCGCTGAGAAAGAGATGATAAGGCTTAGAAATGAGGCACTTAATATGGAGATGATCCATAAGGAAAAAGAACTGGCCAATTCCACGATGCTCATTATTCAGAAAAATGAGATACTTACTAAACTCAAAAACGACCTGAATAAGATACGAAATGCGATTGCTGACGAACCGATGAAAAATGAGATTGGTTCAACAATCAAGCGGATAGGGAAGGAAATTGATAATGAAAAACAATGGCAGGTTTTTAACACGCACGTAGAGCAGGTTCACGAAGCATTGTTTAAAAAACTTATTGAAAAGTACCCTGACCTCACCCCGAGAGAACTTAGCCTTTGTGCTTACCTTCGTATGAATATTTCAAGCAAAGAGATAGCTACACTTATGAATATCAGTACAAGAGGTGTTGAGATCAGCCGTTACAGGATCAGGAAAAAACTAGGACTGGGCCGCGATGAAAATCTCACCGATTTTATGCTGAAATTATAAACGATACCTATGCTGTGAAACCACTTCATCTGCTTTTTTTATTCCGGTTTCTGGTAATTGAGGTTGAGAGCAAAGAGGATGAAGTTAATGATCACAAACCGGAATGCTGTAAGATATGATGAAAAATAATTTTCAAATATTCAATCATAATAATCAGCATTACAGAGTGATAGAATTATGAATCATTTATGCTGATGTATTCATGATGTAATGAATAATGCCATCTTGTTGAAAAAATGATGTACTTTTATTGAATGATTAGCCCGAATCCTGCCATACTTTTACTGCCACATTACCAATCACCGATTGCGGTTGGCTCTTGGCCAGACTTTTAATGAAAAAAACTTAGTTAGAATACATAAAAGTTCTAATGGTAACAGGTTTTAGTTTTTTTGTTTATTTTAGCAGTAATTTCTGACCGATTAATCCTTATAAACCCTAACACAAAATCAACAAACTATGAAACATCTGCTTAAAATTGGAATGGCAATGCTTGTCCTCTTCGCTGTTGCCCAGTCCATGTCGTGTAAAGAGGAAAAAGTACCCGAAGTTATCGCTAGTTTTACCTATGCGGTAGATGCTACTGATTACATGAAGGTAACTTTCACAAACCAGTCACAGAACTTTTCCGCTTTAGCGTGGGATTTTGGAGATGGCACTACCTCAACCGAAGCCAGTCCTGTACACACTTATGCAGCATTGGGTACCTTTACTGTTAAATTAACAGCTACCAATAATGACGGAAGTGGTACAGATATGTATTCTGAAGTAGTTACCATCACTGACCCCAATGCAGAACTAACAAAACTGGTTGGTGCTGGAAATGATGGTAAAACCTGGAAACTCCTGCGTGATGTTTCCGGTGGCGTTTATCCTCTGCAGTGTGGTCCTTATGATCATTCATCAATTTGGTGGGCCATGGGCCTTGGAAATGATGAACTGGCAAACAGGCCTTGCATTATGAATGATGAATTCACTTTCAAGCGTGACGGTTCATTGATCATTGACAGAAAAGGCGATTATTGGGCTGAAGGCGGAATCTATCTTCCTGCTAATATTTGTGCAAGTACTGCTGATCCTATGGTTGGAGAAGCCGGTGAAGACCTGTCTGCCTGGGCAGGTGGAACTCATACTTTCACGCTTGATGGAGCAAACAAGAAAATCACTGCCAATGGTTCAGGAGCTTTTATCGGATTTGAAAAATTAGGGAACGGTGCCGAAGTAATGAATACTCGTCCGGTTGTGCCCCCGGCATCAGTTACATACGATATCATCTCTCTCTATGATGGTACAACTGACACGCTTATCGTTCAGGGCCGTTATCAGTGGGATGCCAGTGACGGCGGATACTGGAGATTCGTACTTGTACATTACGACAATCCAGCTGACGAACCTCCTTTGCCTGGCAATAAACCTTCAATTGGTTATACTCTTGCCTGGGCTGGTAAGCAAGTAACCTGCACAAATACTACAACTGGCGCTGATTCCTATTTATGGGATTGGGGTAACGGTGAAACATCCACTGCTGCTAGTCCGACCTATACTTATCCTGCTGAAGGAATGTACACCATAACTCTGACTGCAACCAACACCAACGGCAGTTCTACAATGTCAACCGTAGCCTTTGTTACTGAGACCGAGATTACAGACGCTCTTCTGCAAGGAGGATCATGGAAAGTTCCGGCAAAGGATATGCGGGTATTCTGTGGTGGTGGTATGGGACTCTCCAACTGGTGGCCATGCCCGAAAGCTAACCTTGACGGAACCAATGCTGGAACAACCGATGACTGGTCATGCATGACAGACGACGAATTTATCTTCAGCACAGGTGGAGTGTTCGAATACAAAACCAATGGCTCAGCCCGCAACGACGGATGGTTCCAGGGTACCAACGGATGTATCACCGATGCTGAAATTGCTGCTTTACCTGCTCCGGGTCCAGCTTTTGGCAGTGGCATCCATTCCTACTCCTTCACTCCGCCATCAGGTGGTAACAGGGCCATTATTGTGCTTACCAATGGTGCAACAGGTGCTGCTTTCCTTGGTTTTATGAAGGGTTATTATGGTGGTGAGAATACCAACTACACTACACAACTACCCAATGGCGGCAATGCTACCAACCAGTATGAGGTAATGGGTTATGCCAATGACGGCAGCATTGAATACCTGTTCGTTACCTGTGATATTACTGCTGATCATACCGGAACAGGCTCCTGGTCAACTATCCTTGAGCGTTCTTCCAAGAAATAAGAAACAAGAATTGCTTGTTCTTTGAAACCGAGAGTGAGTTGCTACAGCTCACTCTTGGTTTATTCTTACATGCTTTTGCTTCATATATCAGCATAATCTGTGCTGGTATCTTCATGTAATTTGAGCAAATAGATTACTGTACATTATTACTTAAAAGATTGATTATGAGAAAATTATTTACTTTACTCATAGCCATAGCTATGTCTCTAACCGTAAATGCTCAGAACAGGAATGTATCAGGAACGGTTAAGGATGTAAATGGCCTTGGCATACCAGGAGTAACAATCCAGCTTGTTGGAACCACTCAGGGCACCACAACAGATCTTGATGGCAAATTCCAGATCAGCATGAAAGCCGGAACTCTGAAGTTCAGCTATATAGGATTTGTAACCCAGGAAGTTGTTGTTACAAACCAGTCACTAATCAATATTACACTGGCAGAGCAGGTTCAGGCGCTCAACGAAGTAGTGGTTGTTGGGTATGGAACACAAAAGAAGAAAGACCTGACTACTGCTGTGGCAACCGTTGGTGAAAAAGAAATAACTGAAAGGCCAATTGTGTCAGCAACACAGGCTTTGCAGGGAAAAGCAGCCGGTGTTCAGGTGGTA
>Ga0116170_10003345_pt1 | contig 15010 bp, 11 predicted proteins | sample AD_JPNHW1_MetaG_FD_89797 | JGI IMG/M metagenome (GOLD analysis project Ga0116170, IMG submission 89797) | Active sludge microbial communities of municipal wastewater-treating anaerobic digesters from Japan - AD_JPNHW1_MetaG | ecosystem: Engineered > Bioreactor > Anaerobic > Digestate | place...
AATGAAATTGAAAGCTTAAAGAAAATTGGAGTTGAAGTAAATTCTAGTGAACAACCATTAGATTTTAATAGTCCAAATTCAATTTTATTATTATCTACTTATTTGGCCATACCTGAAGTCGAACGAAACAATATTTCAAGAAGAACAAAAGAATGCACCTACAAAGCTCAGTTGGCAGGTAAGTGTACAAACAAAGCCCCTATTGGTTATACTAATGACAATACAGATGAAAAAAATAAAAAAGTTGTATTGAATAATGACATTGCACATTTAGTTAAGTGGGCTTTTGATGAAGCAAAAAAAGGAATCAAGTCTATCGAACAGATAAGGCGTGAGGTTAATCATCAGGGTTTGAAGGTAAGTAAATCATCTTTCCCTAGAATGTTGAAAAATCGCTTTTATATTGGTGAAGTGTTTGTTAATAAATGGTTGGATAATCCGAGCCAATGGATTAAAGGCCGTCATCGAGCAATAGTAGATGAAGAAACCTTTGATATGGTTCAGGAAATGCATTTTGGTAAAAAAAAAGCCAAACCAAAAGTAAAAAAAACATCTACCGATGAATTTTACTTACGTGATTTTTTAAAATGCCCTTATTGTGGGAAAAAACTAACTGCTTGTTATAGTCGTGGAAATGGCGGAGAATATCCCTATTACAAATGCGTTGGATGTAACAAATTTAATGCTAATGCAACCAAGGCAAATGAATCATTTATAGAATATATACGAACACTAAAGCCTAACGAAGAGGTTTTAAAACTATATGCTAAAGTGTTTGCTGAAATTAAATCTGACAGAGATAAAAACATCAACAAAGAAGTGGCTAATGTTATTTTGAAGAAACAACACGAAGAAGAAACATTAAAGAAGATTGACGGTGATTTTGCTAATAATAGATTAAGTCCTGAAAACTATAACCGTATAGTTAGTAGCATTCAATCTGATATTAAAGGGTTAGATGATGATATTTACAGGTTAACCACTCTGAATGAAAAGAAAGTTGATGTAAAATTCGATTACGCTATGAACCTACTTTCAAATATGGATAAAATATTGACTACTGCGCCATTAGACGCTAAAATTAATATACTTGGTTCGATGTTTCCTGAAAAAATTGTATTTGACGGTAAAAAACATCGAACCGAATCTTACAACAAAGTACTCGATGTTATATTCAAGGATACCAGTCAATTAATGGCAATAAAAAAGGAAGCTTCAGATGAAAAACCTGAAGCTCCCTCGTTAGTACCCGGGGCGGGAATCGAACCCGCACTCTATTGCTAGAACTGGATTTTGAGTCCAGCGCGTCTACCAATTCCGCCACCCGGGCTTTTCTGGAATTGGGTGTGCAAATATATATTAATTTTCGTTTTCCAAAAGCATCCCTGAAAAAGTTTTGAAAGAAAGAAGGTGGTTATTCCTTTTTCGTTTGTTTTTTTTCTTTGGGTTGTTCTGTTTTATTGTATTCTGTTTCAAAGTCATCAAACGATATCAGATCGGTTTTGTCGTATTTGATGTATCCAATGGCTTTTTCAAGCTCCTCGCAGCAATTGTGATATTTGTTTTTCGGGTCAGCATATTCCTTGTAAAACCATTCGAGATCGGGGAGGGCTTTCACCTCTTTGAGCTTTCCAAGTGCCCAAATTGTTGAACTTTTCAGTTTAACCGAAAGGGTATCATCGTTTAACTGAAGGATTAAGGCTTCGCGGGGCGAGCGATTATACTTTTTTGAAGCTTCGGTGCAAATTACCGTAAGCTCTTTTTTTATCTGTTTTTTCGTCGCAAAGAACCCCGTTACAATTCCGGCAAGGGAAAGCACCGCTACAACCAGAATGAAAAGTCTTAACTTCATATAGATTCCTTTTTCAAATTTGTCGCAAATTTATCTATAAAATTCCGTTTCTTTCTGATATTGAAAATTCCTTTTTAGTTTTGGGTGATAAAATTCAAGTGTATGCGGGTAGTAATTCAGAAAGTGTCGAGAGCTTCGGTAACTGTTGAAGGAAACGTGGTTTCTGAGATTGAGGCAGGATTGTTGGTTTTGGTTGGGATTGAGGATGCTGATGCCGACGAAGATCTTGAATGGCTTAGCAAAAAGATTGTCCAGCTTCGTATTTTCCTGGATGATCAGGGCGTGATGAACCGTTCGGTTCTCGAAACCGGAGGGGATATCATCGTGGTAAGCCAGTTTACGTTACATGCCATGACCAAAAAGGGGAACCGCCCTTCCTACATACGGGCTTCCAAACCCGATTTTGCCATTCCCATGTACGAGAAATTCTGCCAAAAGCTCTCATCCGACCTTGGCAAACCGGTTGGACGTGGTGTTTTTGGGGCCATGATGGAGGTTGCTCTAATAAACGATGGTCCTGTGACTATTTGCATTGATACAAAGAACAAGGAATAAAATGGATGAACTGACGATAAAACAGGCGCAGCAGCAGGTCGACAACTGGATTAAGACCATCGGGGTGCGTTATTTCAGCGAACTGACCAATATGGCAGTACTGACCGAAGAGGTTGGCGAACTGGCTCGGATCATGGCCCGGAAATATGGTGATCAATCGTTTAAAGAGGGCGAAAACGGCGACACCATGGCCGACGAAATGGCCGATGTCCTCTGGGTGCTGATCTGTCTGGCCAACCAAACAGGCGTTGACCTGGAAGATGCGTTCAGAAAGAACATGGAAAAGAAAAGTAACCGGGATAAGGAGCGACACCTGAATAACCCCAAATTGAAAGGTTCTTGAGTAAGGTAAATTAATTGAGCCACCAAAAACAGAAAGAAGAAAAATAGGTTATATTACCGATCAAAAGAGATAAAAATGAAAACTGAAGAATTACAATTTGACCTGAAAAAAATGGAGGATGATCTGAACCAGATCATTGACCGGTCAAAAACAGAATACAATACGTTAGAGAATAAAATGTTGGCATTGTCGCTTATCGACCTTACCACCTTGAATGCTACCGACACTGTGGAGCATGTCCGGAATTTCACCCAAAAAGTAAACGATTTTCCGGCACATTTTGAAGGGCTGGAGAATGTGGCCGCTATCTGTGTTTATCCCAACATGGTGTCAACCGTTGAAACAACCCTTCAACTTCCGGAAGTGAACATAGCGGCGGTGGCTGGTGGTTTCCCTTCGAGTATGACCTTTACACCGGTAAAAGTACAGGAGACCAAGCTGGCGCTGAAAGCCGGTGCTGATGAGATTGATATTGTGCTTGCACTGAATCATTTTTTGGCCGGTGATTTCCAGTCGGCCCACGACGATATTGCGGCCATAAAAGCTTGTATGGGCGATGCGCAGCTGAAGGTAATTCTTGAAACCGGAGCGCTGAAAACACCTGAAAACATTTGGAAAGCATCGCATCTGGCCATTCATGCCGGAGCCGATTTCATCAAAACATCGACCGGGAAAATGGAACCAGCCGCTACACCAATGGCTGCTTATGTGATGTGTTCGGCCATTGCCCTGTATTACGAAACAACCGGCGAACGAGTTGGTTTTAAAGCTGCGGGGGGCATTGTAACCCCTGGCGATGCCTTGATTTATCTTTCGATTGTGAAAGAGATTTTGGGCGATGAGTGGCTGACCCCAACGCTTTTTCGCATTGGTGCCAGTAGGCTGGCAAACAACCTGCTAACCGACATTACAGGCAAAGAGGTGAAGTTTTTTTAATGCCTTTTTGTGGAGAATGAAGTTATCTCGTGGTGCCTGATCCCTTCTTCCGAAACGACATCCACCTGAATAATAAAATCGGAGCGGATTTCGCTGGTTTGTAGCTTGAATGTTACTTTCCCGCTATCATCAACCGGAATGTCATTTTTCCAAAGCAAGGTGGTTTGGTATCTCCATACAGGTTGGGGTATTTTGGATGCATCGAAAACGGTCTTTTCATGATACCCCAACTTGTCTGTTCTCAGGGTGATATTGTTGGCGTCGTGTTTGGTTTTGATTTCGATGATGCCCACCGAGTTGAGCCCTGTATATCGCTGAATATCGATCGGATTTGTACTAATATTGATTGACTCGACATCATACGGAGACAAATCGTTTAGTACCGAGACATCAGTTCCCATTTTCTGGCCGTCGATCACGATGAGTGCCCCCGATTGATAAAGGAGGGAATTTTGAGAACCGACGAAAACAATCTGGTTGCCATCGAGCTTGAACGGTTTGGTCATTCGGATTACTTCGAGAACCGAAGTTCCTGGGATCAATAGTTTTTCGGGGTTCGGATTTCGGGCAGGGGCTTTTGACTCTTTGTTTTCTGAGCCAATCAGTTTTAGCAGCTCTTTATTTTGTTCGGTGTAGCGGATATATTCTTTTTTGTTGAAGGTAGATTTAGGTTTAAATGATTCAAAAAGAAGAATTTCTTCGAGTGTTTCTTCGAATGAACGGTCCAAGTGCACGATGTAGGATTTCTTCCCGGTCGAATTAAATGCTTTCACAATGACATCTTTTGTTTTTGGGATGCCTTTCAGAACAAAACGCCCTTTTTGATCGGTAACGGTGGTTGCCAGTGCCAGATTGTTCGACTGGAGCGCCATTACCGTGGCCTTTGGAATAGTTTCCCGGTTTTTGTTGGTGACTGTTCCGCTGAAAATCCGGTTGGGCAGTTTCTCGTCTTTGCCATTCAGAAAGCTTTTCAGATTATAGTATTTGTATTCATCGGCAATGAGTTCAAGATTTGTGAGATAAATATCGAGCACAGTTTTGGGGACAGGAGTTTGCAACGGATATTTTAAGAAGGATTGAATTTCAGCTTCTTCGGGGTGATTGAGGTTGAATTTGTCGGCAATCGAAATGTCTACCTTCGATTTTCCAAAACGGTCGATAAAGTTATTCAGGTCGATGGTGATTTCGGCTTCCCCGTTTGTCTCCGATGGCTTAAAATTGGTTTCAATGCCAATATTGATATCCTGATTCGGGGTGTTGTATACCAGCCGTTGGGATATCATATCGCCGTTGGATGAGAAAATCACGAAATTCAGAATTCCACGGGGAAAGAGCGAGGTTGCAATCTTGAGGTTATTCTTTTTGCTCCCGTCGAGTACCGAAGTCATCCAGACTTTTCCCCTGGAAATGGCCGCAAGGGTTAGCGTGTCGGAGGCGTATTTCCCTGTTGCGATCACCGATGCCCTCAGTGTGGAGTCTTCGGTTTTGAGCAGCGAAAAGTACGCTCCGTCGATTTTTGCTTCGGGTATTTTAAACTCGAGGTTTTTGCCGTATTCATCTTCAATTTTGAAATAATATTTCTGGTTGGGCATTGGCATCAGGTTGATGACGCCATAGCCTTTTTTCAATATTTTCCCAATTCCCGCCTGGTTTTTTAGTTGGTCATACACTTTGCCTGAAACATCGATGGGCTCACCAAAAGGGTCGGTTGCCCGATAGAGCACCCGCTGAAGGTTATTGGTGAGCAATGTCCCGCCTTCGGGATAAAACTCTACGATGATATTGTCTTCGGTGGTATAGACCGGGAGCTTTTGTGACGTGTTGTTTTTTCCCAAAAGGCTTACTTCGAAATAGAGCCCGTTGTTTACTTTTTCAGGCAGTTTGAATTTCAGTTCATTGGTTTCATCGACGGTGACCATCGCCTTTTCTGAAAAGATTTTCTGGTTATTGTCGTAAAGAGCGATCCCAATTTTTTCACGTTTGATTCCTGAATTGAGAGAGGTTAAGAGAACAGAAAGCTTTGCTTCCTCGCCCGGCCGAAATATTTTTTTGTTTAATGATAAGTCAAAAAGATAGTCGTTGCGTCTTAGTGAGTTAATATAAATTGATTTCACGGCTGCAAGAGAGGCGTCGCTGGCTTTTAGCGCTTTGGGCGAATAGGCTACGAGGTATGCATTTCCTTCGACAGCCCAGTATGGTATTTCCAGCGCGTTATTGCATGCTCCGTTTACGCAAATGTATTTGTTGTCGGCAATTACTTCTCCTTTCTCCCCTTTCAGCATCACAATCAGCTCGAGTTCATTGGACGGGATTTCGGTAAGGCAGTTAAAGATTTCGGCTTTAAACCAGATCTTCTCTCCCTGGCAATAAATATCCTTGTCGGTCTTGATAAAGACCTTATTGATTTGATTTTCTTCTGCCTGTTTTTTAAAAGCTTCGGTCACTTTGACGAGCCCCGGATTTGTTTTCTGTGCGAAAACCGGGGTGAGAATTCCCAAAAACAGGGTTAAATAAAGTAGATATTTCATTTGTCACGTTGTTATTTGCCTATAAACTGCTTTTCAATAAATCGTGTACCTCAGAGAACGCCTATCTGAAGGCTTGTTTTCATTTTTCCGTTTTATTGGTAATGATCAAATCGTGATTTGCCAGTTTTTTTAATGACTGTGTTAGCTCTTCTTCGGGTTTGATTACGTTGTAATCTTCCCAAAATTCTTTGTCGTATCCGTCAATTTTTTCAGTAAAAAATTCATTGGATTTGAAAATATCTTTTCTGCTGAAATGTTGAAGATCTCCAAGTTCAATATTGGTTGTCAGCATTTCGGCGATGCTGTTGAAATGGGTTCTTTGCCTCTTCTCTTTGTCGAGGATTTTTATTTGCATGGTGCTGCGGGCAGAATATAGGTACCACCAGCGACCGATGAGCTTATACTGTACCTGGTATGAAAGTTCTTCGGGAATTGCTTTGCAACCTTTGGGCTCTTTCTCGATCATCATCTGTCGGGCGTCTTTTAAACCCTGTTTGGTGTAGCGAAATTCGACCCTGGAGATGGCCCAGGTTTCGATGTCAAAATAGAGCAGCCCCTCATAAAGCATATCACGCAAATTGGAAATGGGGGTGAACGAAATCACCGCTGTTTCGCGCCCGTCGATTAAGGTTTTACGCTCAAATTCATAGGTATAAAGCTGGATGAATTCGGGGTTGATGAAGCTCTCTTTGTTTTTGATGATGTCGAGCTTGGTGATGTAATAGGGGCCTCCTTTAAGCTTGAACCGGATATCGTCGAATGGCTGGACATCGTTGCTTTTGCGGCCTTTGATAAATTTTACCAGATCGTCGTTGAACTCATTGTCCGACGGAGCTTTCAATACATTGAGTACGGCTTCGGAAACATCGGTGTATTTGGCATTTTCCTTTATGATTTCGCGATAATAGGTGGTGAAAAAAGCGTATTTGTTGTTGTAATTGTTTTGGAGGTTTTCAAAGAAGTTTTGAAGGACAAAAGGCGGAAAATAGTGCACCACATCGATGGTTTTGAGATGGTAGACTGTTTTTCCCAATCGGACATTCAGTACGCTGTCGGTTGCCATTTTTATCGGCAGATCGTAAGCCGTGAAGCCAAGGCAGGAAAAACGCAGGGTGTCGCATTCGTATTTTACAGGGATTTTTATGGAGAAATTTCCTTCGCTGTTACTCATGGTTCCAATGGCTTTCCCAACAATGGCAATGTTGCAAAAGGGGATGGGCTCCTCATTTTTTTCGTCGGTAATTGAGCCATTTATGGTAATGAATTGAACTGGTATGATTTTGCCTTTTCCCTGCTCAACGTTTTTCACCGGGTAAATAATAATCTGATTGTTGAGAACGTGAAAACCCAGGATGCCCGGGTCAATGATTGTTTCTAGAATGGAGAGGATTGTGGTATTCTGAGGGTTGATTTTTACCTTGATTTGCCCTCCCAGGAGATCGGGGTTGTAGGAAAAATGGATGTTGGTTTTCTTCGTGATCGAATCGAGCAGCGCCGCTTTTGTGAGCGAGTCGGAAGCTAGGGATACTTCTATTTCAAGCGGATTTATGCTTTGCTGACCGTTTGCGCAGATGGCCAGCAGAAGCATAAATGTTGCAAGAATATAGTGCAGTGTTTTCATGGCTTCGAAATCACATGCTAATTTAACCGTTTAAAATATCTCATGCAGATAAAAGATCGATTTAAATTCTTCGCCGTTACGGAGAACCGTCATTTTTATTTTTTTATGCTCTTTCTGCCTGAGTAACAGGTTTATTTCGTTTAATGTCAGGTCCTTGTGGCTGGTTGAATTAACCGAAAGGATCTGGTCGTTCTCGCGGAAGCCGGCAACCCAGGCCGGAGAATCTTTCATCACATTGCTGATCGTGTAAAGTGGAAGTCCCGGGACGGGGTTAATAATTTCGAGCCCGCTCATGTTGTAGAAGAACTTGTCGTAGAAATTATTGTTGGCTCGAAGGATCATGCGGCTGTTGAAATAGTCGAAATAGATGGTAAACCTTCTCAGAACTTCTCCTCCGATAGATCCGTTTCGTTGTTCCTGAATGATGACATTGTTTACAAAATCGGATTCCGGATAGGCCACAATGGGTTGATCAACAATTTTTCCACCAAGCATAATGGCTCCCAGTCGGCTTTTTCGCCCGTACAATTCACCGCCAAGCCCGACTCCCAAAAATGCATAGATATTGTTGTCCGGAATTTTTAGTTGACTGTTGGTCGAAGGCGAAAGCCACAAGGCATCGCTGGCACCGGTATCCACAAGCATCATTACCGGAACAACTTCACCGCTGTCCTGTACCACTTCGGCTTGTACAATTGGTTTGTTCCTGATAAACTGAATGGGTAATACGATGTCGTTCCTACGTGGCTTATAATCAAAGTAGTCTGGTTTGATGAGCTCGATTTCCTCCGAGGTGTAATCGACCTTGATGACGTAGTTTTTGAAAAGGTTGAAGCCAATTAACCCATGGACCGGCATCCCCAATATTTGAGAGATTTGAAAATTTTCGTCGATGATCACGTTTAGCTTTTGGTGTTCCGCTTTCAACCCTTCCAGGGTAATGGTGTTATCTCCCGATTGATAAGCCTGAGTGATCAGGTCGTTTCCCAACCCACGGAGTTCAATGGGTTTCATGTAGTTTAAATTCAGCTCTTTAACCAGTGTTAATTCCGTAATAATCGGGTCTTTGATGCCCGAGTCGAGGATGAAATTCATGGTGTCGGAACCATTGATGCTTACCGGAATGATGATCAGATTGCTGATTTGCTTGAATTTGACGGTCAACGATTTCTTTTTCGGATTATCAAAAAGAAACCCTTCGGAAGAAATTTTATAGAGTTTGTCGGCATCGATACTTTCTGAAAGCGGTACATAATCGCGAACAACCAGAATGTTGTTTTCAATTTCAAAAATGAGATAATAATCCTTCATCAGTTTGTCGAGAACCTCTTTGAGCGATTTGTTTGAAACATTCAGATTGACTGTTTTCCCTTTGATGAGTTTGGAGTTGTAATCGAAATCGAGGTTGAATTGGGAACATATCTTTTTGATTACATCTTCCAGGTTTTCATTCTCCGCTTTGATCGAGATGTTCTGATCGAGTATCTTGTCGTTTTTCTGGGCATGTACGGTGCCAGAAAAGGAGAGAAACAGGATAAGTGCAATTGACACAATCTGTAATTTTTTAAAAACCGTTGTTTTCATAATCGTTTCTTTTTATGGTTCTGGCCAAATTGAAAATGACCGATAAATAATGATGAGTCGCTAACGATTAATACGTTGATGTCAGTTTAGAATGTGATATTGATGGTCGCTTTCTTTTTTGAGATTCAGGTTCAACGTCATTGTAATCACTTCCATGATATACTCGGGCTGTTGCTCGTTAAAGGTTGCACTGATGGGTTGGTTCATGTCGATCTTCTCGTCGACGGTAATCTGCAAATTGTAAGCGCGTTGCAAAGTTTGAATTACATCGGATAATTTGGTGTACCTGAACTCAATTTCATGGGTAAGCCACGAAAGGTTGTTGGGATCGAAAGCGGCTTCTTTGACAATTTTTTTACTTTGTTTGTTATAGGTTCCTTTTTCGCCTGGCATCAGCAAGATTTTTTCTTCCTCTTTTTTGTTTACCCCTTCTGCCAATTCAACTTTTCCGGTCCTTACAATTACCTCAATGGTTGAGGATTGATCGTAGGCGTATACATTGAACGATGTTCCCAATACTTTGACCTGTGCTCCGTTCGCCTTGATGATAAACGGTTTTTGTGGGTTCTTGGCTACATCGAAAAATGCTTCTCCCTGTAAGGTTACTTCACGATAATCGCCTTTAAATTTCCCGGGATAGATGAGCTTTGAACCATGGTTGAGCCGTACTCTACTGCCATCGGGCAATACGATTTCCGGGTTGGAATAGTCGAATTGCGATGTGGCAACCTCCTTCAGGCTTTGTTTCCCATTGTTTAGATACCAGACGGTGAACGTGGTTGCCAGCAGTAAAAGAAAAACAGCTGCAACCCGGTAGAACCATGACAGTTGAAAGGCTTTATTCTTGCTTTGATTCATTTGTCCTTCAACTTTTTCCCAGGCTTTGTCGGTATTGAAATCTTTCAGGTGTAAGTATAGATCGGTTTTTGCAAAAACTTCCGACGACTGATCCATGATCCGGTGGAATACCCCATCGGCTTTCAGTTGATCGATCAGTTTCTTTTCTTCGTTGTCCAACTCTTCGTTTGACAGGTACTTCGCAATAATATCATCGTAATTGTTCCTCATCTCAAATTCTTCTCTTTTCACTTTTCTCCGAAATTTATTTGCTTTCTCGTTAATTAAGACAATTGTTTGTATGGTTACCCTGATACGCATTTGATTTTTGAACCCACAGGAAGCTAATCAAAAGTCGCTGGTAATCCTTTAATTTTTCGCGTAACTCTTTAAGCGCTTGCCCCATTTGTGTTTCTACGGTTTTAATGGAGATCCCCAGCTGATCGGCGATTTCACGGTATTTCAATCCTTGTTCCCGGCTCAGCATAAAGATTTCCCTTCGCCTTTCGGGCAAGTCAGCAATGCACTGATCGATTCGTTCAACAAGGTTTACTTCCATGATAAAGCTTGTGGGGTCTATTTGTCCGTCGGGGTTTTTCATGATTTCCGACTGGTATTCCTGTTTAATCTTTTCGTGCTTTATAAAGTTGAGGCAACGGTTCCGTACCGAGCTGAACAAGTAGTTTTTTACCGACTGGTTGATGTCGAGTTCATCTTTCTTGTCCCAAAGCTTTAGAAAAAAGCTTTGTACAATTTCTTCACAATCGTCGGCATCTTTGATGTATTTGCGCGAAAACTGGCACAGAGGGGCATAATAGGCTCGGAACAAAATTTCAAAGCTCTTTTTGTCTCCTCGTTTGATCTGGACAAATAGGTTACGGTCGTCAATCATAAATAACAGGTTTATTCCTATGCAAGTTACGGTAATTATGTTTAGCCTGCATATTAATGACAATTGTTTTGAAGAAAACCTTTATTCAAAAATGTTTTTTTTCGGATTTAACTTAAGAAATGAGCTGGAGAAAAGGAATGGCATTAGAGATTAAATAATCCGGTGGTTTTTTTTGATTTCACGATCGTATTCTTTGGCGTTGTTGTTGGTAATGGTATTGAGGAGTTTCCAGAAGCCGGCTCCGTGGTTATGTTCCCGGGTGTGAGCGAGTTCGTGCAGAATGATATAATCGATCAGGTGATCGGGCAGGAGCATGAGCGAGACATTGAGGTTGATATTGCCCACCGAGGAGCAACTGCCCCATTTGCTTTTCAGGTTTTTGACAAACACTTTCTGGTATGAAAAGCCAAACCGACTGGCAAGTTCCTGTGTGCGGGCCGGGAGATATTCTTTGGCTTCCTTTCGGCAAACTTCAGCAATCACTTTTTTGATAAATAGCTGCACCTGAGAAGAATTTGTTTCCAATTCGGAGGGAATGGTCAGGATTACTTCGACTCCTTTGATTGCTGCACGAAGTTTCCCATTTTCAACTGGAATCAGGTGGATTGAATGGTCTTTTGTTTTAATGATGCTGTTCAGAGAGTAGCAAAACCTCCTTTCTGCCATTTTTTGCTGGTGGGTTTTGATCCAGTCGGTTTGTTGCAACACAAAAGCAATAACCTCTTTTTGCCCGGCAAACCAGGGATGATTGACCTGAACCGAACCATCGGGTTTTACCCGCAGCGAGATCCGTTTAGTTCCTTTACGCCGGGTAATCGTTACCGGTCCGATCCCGTCCATGTTAAATAGATGTGTTTCCAATAGAAAACTGTTTTCTCGAAGAAACGAAAGTATCGAACTATCGACGAATTTCCAACATGAAATGAAAAATGTCTGCTTCAAGGAAAATATAAAACCTCCGCCGAGAAGGGGTACGGCGGAGGAGTATATTGAATGGCATCGCTGAGGGAGATTATATAAAGAGAAGGGAGAGGATATTTATCGTTTCATAATTTTTATCGATTTAGGATGACAATTATCAAAAAACCAGCCCAATTTATTTGTTATCGATTTAGTGTTTTTTAGTCTCGGTTTATCTTAATTATCAAAAGTAAAAGCTTTCTGTCCTACAATTTAACCAGTTTCTTTTCTGTAAAAATCGTGCGGCCTGAAATCCGTATCAGATAAACCCCTTTCGCTAATGTTGCTGCCGGGATGTATTCATTGCCGTTCACTACCGTTTTAAGGTAAACCCGGCCGCTTAAATCGGTAACGACCACTTCGGTCTGGCCCTCAATGCCTTCAACCCTGAACCCTTCAGCTACCGGATTGGGATATACCGAGATTGGTTTGTCTTCGATCAACTCGTTGCCAACTGTTCCGGCCATCTGTACCACCAGGATGGTTCTGGTCTGGTCTTCGCCTGCGGTGATCTCTACATAGACCGGCCGGTCAATATCCGACGGGTTGGCCTGGGCCGTAAATACCAGGGTATCGTTCCCTGTGCCCGTTTGCGGATCAACCGTCAGCCAATCTTCTTCTGAAGCTACATTCCAAGTCGTATTTGATTGTATTTCAATTATTGCAGTATCTCCTTTTTCGGCGCCAATAACCACTTTATCGGCCGACACCTTCAGATAAGCATCTCCGGCAGCCTGGGTCACCTCGATTGTCAGAGGTTCTACTCCCGGTGAGGTGATGGTTACCATGGCAGTACGCGGCAAAACCGTCGGATTGGCTTCGGCCATAAACCGGAGCAACACATTCCCCGACCCCGCTTCCGGGTTTACATCCAGCCACGACTGGTCGGAACCGGCGTTCCAGAATACATTCGACGTCACCGTGATAACCGAAACACTGCCCCCCTCTTTGGGAATATCTGCCCAGTTGCCCGAGGCGACCAGCACGGTGTCGCCGGCTTCCTGGATCACCGTAACCTGTTTGTAACCAATCCCAACACCGGTAAGGGTCACAACGGTTGCCCTTGAACTTGTTGTTGGGTTCGACGTCAGGGCAGTGAACTCAATCGTATCCTCACCTGTTCCCGATCCGGGATCAATGTCCAGCCAGGGCTGTCCGGTGGTAGCTTTCCATGAGACATTGGAACTAATCGCAAGGTATCCTTTGCTTCCCTCTTCTTTGGCTATCCGGATGGTATCGTTGGCAAAAAACAACATAGGTTTCCCCACCTGGGTCACCGTGACGGTGCGGGACAATGCCCCCAGGGCCGTGATGGTGACCGTTGCGGTACGCGGTGTCCCGTCAGGATTGGCGTTTGCTGTAAAAATCACATTCTTGCTCCCCGAGGAAGAAACGGGGTTGGAGGTCAACCACGGCTGGTCGCAGGTTACCGACCACATTGTATTTGAGGTTACAACCATCCAGATGCTGCTCCCCTCGGCATAACCAACCGTCAGGGTGGATGGTGAAACGGTCAGGATGGTATCGCCTGCCGACTGGATCACGGTGACCTGTTTCGATGCCACACCGGTTCCCGATACGATCACTACGGCGCTCCTCAAGCTTACACTCTGATTGGCACTCAGGGCGCTGACGGTAACCTTCTGGTTCCCGGTACTGCTTTTGGGCGATACCGACAACCACAGCTGGTCGGATGCCGCACTCCATGAGATGTTGGAGGTGACATTGAAACTGGCAGTGCTCCCGTAACCAGACCCGATGGTGACCGTATCGGGCGCCAGTTCGATAAACTCCTTACGCGACTGTGTGACAACAATGGTTTTGGATGCCACATCGGGGGAAGAAACCGTGATTGTTGCCGTGCGCGAAACATCGGCGGTATTGGCTTCTGCCGTCAATGTGAGTGTCCCGTTATTCTTTCCGCTCGATGACGCTACTTTCAGCCACGACTGGTCACTCGACACGCTCCAGCTTACATTCGACGTAACCGAAACCGTACTGCTCCCTGCCGCTGAGGCGATGGACAGCGTGGCAACCGAAACATTCAGGAAAGGAAGGATTTGTGCCTCCTGGGTGATGGTCACCGTCCGGTTTTCTATCCCCTGCGAAGAGATGGTCACCGTGGCGCTCCTTGCTGCCCCGGTGGTATTGGCTGATGCGGTAAAGAGCAGGGTATCGTTTCCCGTTCCCGAAGTGGGGTTTACCGTCAGCCAGGGCTGATCGGAGGTGGCAGTCCAGCTTACATTGGAATTTACTGAAATATGATCAGTTCCCGAAGATGCGGTAAAAGTTACCTTGTTTTTAGACAAAGTCAGAAAGTTAGACACTCCCAGATCGAGGATATAAACTGCGCCGGCATCGGTAGCACCGTCGTCGTCACCATAGGCTCCAATGACAATTTCTTTCTTTCCTTTTTCATTAAAACCATCAAAAACAGCCACCGAACTACCAAAACTATCCCCATTTTCCAATAATCCTGAGAGTGCTGGAGTTTGAGAATTTATTTCATTGTAATCTTTAACGGTCGCATCACTGTTCAGATAGATTACCCAAGCTTTTCCTCGGTCCAAACCCCCATCATCAGATCCATAAGAGCTTGTTAAGATATCGTTTATTCCATTTCCATCAATATCTCCTATATTTACGATTCTCTGTCCGAAATGATCTTCTTCAGCTATTGCTCCGCCAAAATTACCATCCAGGGCACTGATTTTTTGGGTGTGTTTTGCTGTCCCGTCTGAATTCAGAAATAAAATATAGATTGCCCCGGCATTTGAAGCTCCATCATCATCACGTGCTGAATAGACCGCAATATCAACGATCCTGTCACCATTTATGTCACCTATGTTTTCTACACAAAGTCCAAGACGGTCCTCATCGTCCAATATCCCTGTAAAACCTC
>Ga0116170_10003350_pt1 | contig 15001 bp, 8 predicted proteins | sample AD_JPNHW1_MetaG_FD_89797 | JGI IMG/M metagenome (GOLD analysis project Ga0116170, IMG submission 89797) | Active sludge microbial communities of municipal wastewater-treating anaerobic digesters from Japan - AD_JPNHW1_MetaG | ecosystem: Engineered > Bioreactor > Anaerobic > Digestate | place...
CTCCAGGTCGAATTATCACTGGAATACTGCCATTGGTAACCCACCGTACCTGTGCCGTTGGACAACGTACTACTGAACACACTTGACCCTCCCGCACAAATCACTGAATTGGTGCGCGTAGCTGCTGATAAGCCAGGATCCGGGACCACTGTCACATAGTTATAACTTGAATACGCAGTACAACTACCCGAAGTGACTCTTCGGATATAATAGGTAGTTTGTCCCAATCCTGCGGGCGGGTCATAAGTGGCCGAGTTGGCCCCGGAAATCGCCGTATAGTTTGTTGGAGGCGATGTACAACCTGAAGTGCATGACATCCATTGATATGATACCGAAGCACAAGTTGCAAGATTGGGGGATGCGGCATTGGTAAGTGCTGCAGGGTCTCCGCCAACACAAATTGTTCCGCCGCCACCACCGATACTACCAGCCGTCAGGCTTGGTGCCGTGGATGAAGTATTGACTGTATATGTGCCACCGGATCCCGAATTTCCGTTGCTTCCCGTACCTGCTTTTCCAAAACCTGCAAGACTACCACCGGAACCTCCGTTATATGTTATTGATCCACCAATAGTATTGGTGCCACATGGATTCTGGAAAATTTTTATTCTGCCTCCGCCACCACCAGCACCGCCACTGCCCTTGCCACCAGAATAGGCGTAACTCCAGTCACTGTATCCGCCATTTCCGCCATTTCCGCCATTTCCGCCATTGGCCTGCAATGTGCCATTCATGGTTAATGAACAATCAGCCTTCAGCATAATGCCACCGCCAGAGCCTCCACCAGCGCCTGTTCCGCCACCTCCCGGAGCCGAAAATGTTTGCTCCTCACAACTATTGCTAAGGTCTGAACAACAATCATCCGTCCAATTATTTTCTCCTCCCTCTCCGCCGTTGCCTCCATTAGTACCATTTGCATATATATAAGCAGTAGCATTTATTGTCATATTTTGATTAGCAATGAGTTTTACAGCACCACCACCAGCACCACCGCTGCCTCCTGCCGAATAACATGTATATGAGCCACAAAACGAACCTCTTCCTCCTCCGCCAGCACCAGCGCCACCTGAACCATATTCAATAGTTTCTGTAATTGCACTGCCATAAGTTGCCGCCGCTGATCCACCACTACCACCGCTTCCACCAATCAAGCTATAACATCCGGAATTATCACACTGAACATCGTCTATTCCGCCTTGGCCACCTGATTTTCCAGCGCCGCCACCGCCACCATACGATCCGCCGGCACCGCCGCCGGCGCCACCGCCACCAAATACGACTCCACCGTCATCATCAAAAGTTCCACAATCTTGTTTTGTACCATATCCACGTCCGCCATTACCGCCAATGCCGCCGCCACCGGTGCCACTGCCGGCACTTCCCCTGACACCGCCATCTTGTCCTAATGCCCTGCATTCATTTTTATCCCAGCAATAATTGACACCCCTGCCATCCGTATAACCACCTTCTGCCCATAAACCGCCATAAGTACCTCCGGCACCGCCAACATTTCCAGCGCCATTCGCATTAATTGTTCCTGAAACAACTACATTATTGGCCGTTACATAAAAATAATGGCAAACAGGATCTACGGTTAAAATAACTCCTGAATTTACGGTGAATGTTCCAACGTTAATATGATTCCCGGCAACTGTAGTACTCGAAGATAATGTCCAGTTATTTCCCCCATGATCCACAGTTGTGCATGCAGCAGTCGGAGTACAATACAAATCCCAAATCGCTGAATAATAATATGTGTGAGTACATCCATCATAAAAACGAACCTGCCAGGTGTTGTGCCCTGTAGCCAATATGGCATTATATGATGTGGCACTTCCTGTTGATACCCATCCACCACCATTCAATTGTATTTCATACCAGGAATTTGGATAAGACGATGAGCCCCACACGCCTGTCCACGACAGGGTATATGTTGAGGTAGTAACCGCACTTTCATCAGCGGGCGAAGACAGGGTAACCGAGGGAGTAGCACAATTTGGACATACGTTTATAGTGTAATTGGATGCCGCACCGCCAGTATAGGTATTAAAAACAACCAGGCCATAATATCCGGTGGTGGAACAAGTAAAACTTGTTGCTTCATCCACTCCGGCTCCATTATTATCAGCAACAACGGTAATAGAGGGGCGATTTATAAAAGTTGTTGTATATCCCAAAGCAAATCCCAGGTTACAAGCTCCTGAAGTTATGTCCAATGTTATGTCATATGTTGTGCCGCCAACAAGATAAACCTCATACATATCAACCGCTTCAGAAGTAAGCATAGTGCCTGCTGTGGGTGTACATTCGTCCAGACCGGTACCTTCTTCATACTCCACAATAGAGGTGCCGGAACTCCCATAGGTTGCACTTGGATAATACGTATCTGTGTTTCCGTAATAGCTGATGACAAAATCAACAGTTGTCCCTCCGAATGTAGAATTACTAATATTGGTACCTGTTTGGCAGCCGCCATCATATAAATATAGATCATGATCGGTGGATTGTGGGGCAATTGCTACAACTGCGGTCATATATGACGAATTGGTAAACTGGTAGTTTGTGGGATAGGTGGCCGTTGTAACAGGAACATCACTTGAAAGAGCCGTCATGGGCGTTACAGTTACGGTAACACCGGCACTTGCCTGGCCCCAGCATCCCGAGCTGGAATAAGGACGTACATAATAAGTTGTGGTAGTGCCGGGGTAAACCACCAGAGTTGTTCCTGAACCTATTGTCGTACTGGTGCCCGAGGGAGATGTTTGCCAGTAATAGGTTACCCCGCTTGGCGGCGTATTTCCCATTGTCAGAGTAGCAGAGCTTCCCGCACAGATAGTTGTAGCGCCTGTTGGTGTGGCCGGAACCCTTATAGTTGTGAAGTTCGTGGCAAATTCTGTCCATCCTGCCTGGTTATTGCAATTGTCGGAGGTGTACATACAGATTTTATTTGCCCCGTTCACTTCGAGATAATCACTATGAGGACGTACAGTAAATGTTACGGTTCGTTGGTTGCCGCTTAAAGAGGTTGTTGCACTTACCAGATCTATTCGGGAACCGCCCCAGCTACTTGCTTTGGAAACATATCCTCCCCCGGTACAAGCCATCTGATTATCGGTATGAACATACGAAGTCGGATGCCAGGCAAAATAGCCACCGGCATTGGGTTCTCCTGAGTTATAATTTACCAGTGCCATCATACCGTACGACCCGCCAAAGCCGCTTCGGGGCTCGGTAGAAACAATAGTTATGGTGTAGGTATTTGTTCCATTAGTAATCCAGCAGTTATCATTCACAGAAGCTGCATCACGCGTTGGGGCTGTATTATCAACTCTTATCCACTTACCCAGAGCGGTATATCCAACTCCATTATTACACCAATCGTATAGGAACGTGTAAGGGTACCAATCCCAGTCAGGACAAGAACCGCTAACGCTGGTTGACCAGCGGTTAGTGATAGTGGTATTTGCCCAACCACCAGCCACTATGCTGGTCCCTGTGATATTAAGATAAGAATCATTCGCCATCCAATCGGAAAAACTACCATTGGAATTATACGATTTGATTTCGTTGGGAGCGCCTCCGCAGCCGTTAGGAGAGCAATTGTCATGACAAAATGTAAAATATTGTGTTTGCACATCGATATTATCAGAGTGTTGAATATCTACAGTGAGCACATCGCCACCGTTCACCCAGTAATTCGTTCCGTCGTAATAAGAATAACCTGCAACATTGGAATATCCGTTATAGGTTGGTGCTGACTGATCCACCGTGATGGTAACGCTTCCGCAACCCGAAGACCAACAACCGCCGGTAGAGTTATAGCCGCGGGCATAATACGTTGTCGTTGAACCGGGTGTCACAGAAAAGTTTGCTCCCGGAGCACTGGTACCAACCTGTGTTCCGCCACAACTACCCGTGTACCAATAAATAGTGGTAGCGTTGGTGGATGTCGCTGAAATGTTGGTAGAGGCCCCGTTACAAATAGTTGCTGTGCCGGAGACCGTAGGATTAACAGGCACCTGCCCTACTGTGATTGTGACACTTCCGCAACCTGACGACCAGCAGCCGCTTCCCATAGAATTATACCCTCTGGCATAATAAGTTGTCGTTGAGCCGGGTGAGACCGAAAATCCACTTCCCGGAGAACTTGTTCCAACACTGGTTGATCCGCACCCTCCGGTGTACCAATAAATAGTAGTGGCATTGGTGGATGTGGCTGAAATACTGGCAGAGCCTCCGCTACAAATAGTTGTTGCACCTGAAGCAGAGGGATCGGATGGAATATTACAAGGTGATGCATACCTATACGCTAAAGTGCCAGAATTTATGAAGGGATCGCAACCCAGGTTATTGACTTGTATTATATAAGTATCCGTTGTCGGACAGGTCCAGGAAATTGACGCTGGAACTCCGCCGCAGTGGGGTCCGTTATCATCATTTCCTGTAATAAATCCCCATGATGAATTATAAATATACAAATATGAATCTTCCGGATTGTCACAAAGACTAAAATCGTAAATATTACCGGCTGTAGCATTAAAATAGAAATAATAAAAGGATCCGGCAGAATAGGAATAATTTTGCCATGAAGTAGTAGGATAAAGATAGGTGTCCATATTACCATAATTACCATCATCTGTGATCCAATATTTCAATGATCCGGCATTCTGGACATTATTACAAGGTCCGCAACAATGACTAGCCATGATATAATATGTTCCACCCGAGGTGCATTGCCAGTTTAAAAATGCATGTGCGCCTATTCCGCCATCATCATTAGTAGCAATTTGAGCACCGGAAGAATTATATAAAGTGAGATAGGTATCCTCAGTGGTATTTCCATCCAGCGAAAAATGATAAAAGTAGTTTGCAGTAGCAGTAAAACTCCAGTAGGGTACTGTATTCGCCGAATATGATGCCGTTGATGGAGCGCAATTTCCAGGGCTTATTGACCCCATATTTGTACCGCAGGGCGGCCCGCACGAACTTGTTGTAAACGTGCTGCTGGTTGCGGTTGAAGACGAAGTCCCATTACAGCTTGTATTAGCATATAATGTGAAATAATAGGATGTACCGCACGATAATCCGCTTACACTGGTTGATGTACCAGTGGTACTACTGCCTGTAACATACGACCCTCCCGACGTATAGACGTTATAATAATAGGTTACTGTTGCTGAGCCTGCCGGGGAGCCTGCCGCCCAGGATAAATTGGCTGTGGTTTGGCCGGTAGCAGAGGCTGAAAGGCTTGTTGGAGTGCCGGGGGTAGTGCAGGCATTTTGATCTCTGTACGCCAATGTGTAAGAACCATAATTACTGCTATACCCTGAGACATACAATGAAGTCCAACCATCCTGAGTTGCCGTAAAGTTATAAATTGCAGATACATTACCACACATATCATCATTTGAAGTAAGAAATGAAGTATAGCCGCATCCATAACCATACCCATAAAGGCATAAATATGAATCAAAGCTGGCGGCACCGCCATCGCCTGAACATAACGAAAAATCGTACGTGTGTCCCGAGGTAAGATAAAAATCATACCTATGGTAATAGGTGCCATCAGGCAATGAATTACTTGGTTTTGTTTGATATGAAGCACTCCATGTGTTATAAACATCAGGGGTTATATAACTACAATTGGCTCTTCCGCATTGTCCAAAAACATTTGTCATGGAACCAAACAGTAATAAAAACATAACAATAAAGGGAAGGAAAGTCTTAAAAAATTTTGTAAGAGTTTTCATGATTATATATTTTATGCCTGTCAAACACTGATTTTTCTAGGGTTTAGAACTAATACGGGTGTTCTGCACTAACAAATTGTTTTTAGTGCTTAGGGTCTATTTGTTGTTGATTCAAATTTTTATTTTCTTCTGGAGAATTTTTTATCCCATCCCCTTTCTTTTGTTCATTGGCAGGGTCATCCCGTTCGGAGGCATGTCCGGCCACTTTATTATTCCGGTTTTCGCCTTGCTTTACAGGAACATTAGTGCCGTTTGAAGGTACATCAACCTTCTTATCGTTTGCATCCGGATATATCATGAAACCTTCAAAATCTCTATCGGGATATTTGTTCTTTATTCTTTGAATTTTATTAACCAGGCTGGGACTTTCATTTAAAGAGCCACTTTCTCCCCCTCTTTCTCCTCCCTGTTTTACCTCATTATTATTCGTTTTTTGAAGTTGAACATTTTGAGCATTTCCATTAAAATTCCAGGCGCTCAGTAAAAAGCAGTAGAAGCAGAAAATGTAAACAATTAAAGTAAGGTTGTTTTTCATGTCTTGTATTTTTTGACTTTAAATAATTTTATTTACCATCGCCAATGACGTAGCAAAATTTTCATCTTTAACAATAAAATCCGTAGTTGGCACCAGAATATTAATCTCCGGAAGTCTCTTTTTTATATCAACTTCCGCATTGACTTGTAAAACAGTTTTTTCCACAAAAAAAACAACTGCATCCTTTTTTACATAGGAATATCCTGAGGAAACTTTTATCCCAAAATCATCAACATATCGTGCAAACAATAAAATGCCAGTTGATATCGTAAAACATACCGACAAAAAGAAATACATGGTATTCATAATATGTGATTTTTCTTATAAGAGACTTTTCGTTTTCTTAAATATTTTATCAGTTTATTTTGAGTATTTTTTTGTTTTTAAATTCATGTTCAAAATTCCTTTTCGTATTTTTTTGAGGTACTTTTCAAGGAATTTTTTCTTTTTATTTTTCTTTTTTCTGATAAGATAACAATGTTCAATACGTTTTTCTTATCAATGGGTTACATCCCTCGCAACATATATAACTCACCATTATTGTCGCCAATATTTGTTGCATTTTTATTTATAATTTATACATTAGGTTGATTAACTTCCTTAAAAACAATCAACTATATAAATATTTAAATCTCTTGCTTTGTCTAAATAAACATACAAATATATAAAAAAAAACATACAAATATATTAAAAAAAATAGGAATAAACAATTTTCTTACTGATATTTAAAAATTTTCAGGAAGCCGTTTTAGTAAATATTTTTTTTAAAATGCTCGCAAAACAAAAAGTTCTTTCACACAAGATTTATTTTATCATAATATACTCATCAGATAAAAACAGTATCGGGGAATGACAAGTTACCGTCAGTCTTCGCCAAGATTTTCAGATTTATCTCTTTTTTATTCGGAAAACGGTTATGACAAACAACAGTGTTGAGTTCGTCATGCCCTCTGTAGAGTTCAAAACCGAAAAAACGCCTATTGACATAATTAGACAATAAATATGTGTTGGAAATGAAGTCGCCGGGCGATACCACCTTCCCTGTTTCAGTAAAAGCCAGCAAGCTAATTTTTTCAGAAGGAAAATTCACGTACCTGAATCTGATAAGCGATAACAGAAATTTATACTGACACGGGTCTTGCGTCTATAAAAAGCCAATAAACAATTTTCTCACAGTGCGCACAATATTGTTTTGTTGGAAAAATTGGCGGATAATTTACAGCTTACCTACTGCTATGACTAGGAATCAGTACTGCCTGACAAATTTCCCATTACAAATTTTATATTTCAAGGGATAATCTTCACAGTCATCGCCCTCACAAGAGATATCCAAAATCAGGTCTTTGCTTAAAGCGAACTCAACAACCGAATAATAATCATAATAAAAATCATCCCAATAATCATACACCAATATCTGATCGGAATAATTACCCCGGTTGTCGTATATAAACAATTTGGTAGAGATACTATTGCCCACAAATAATCCTACATAAGTCTTATCGATAGTGAATTTTCCTTTCAATAAATCAGGAGCCTTGGTAAACTGTTCTGCACTTGATGAGATGGGCAGTGTCACCTCATTAAATTGCTTTAATACTTCAGAAAAATCGACAAAAGATATCTTTTTATGGAACTGGTCAAAGAGGGTCTGTTTGTCGTCTTTGGCTGGTTCCTGTGCAAACATTGGCATACAGATATACAAACAAAAAAATGTCAGGGTGAAAATTTTACTGTTCATTGGGCGTTTTTTTATCCATGCTAATGAAATCTATTTTTCAAAATTATGGTTTTTTGTTTATTTGATACAAAAAAGTTTATTCACAATAATTGGCCTTTATACATTTTTGGAGGCTACCGTTGATATTAATACATAAAAAACGCTGTGTTTTGTGCAGACAAAATTTTTTTACACAGGTTTTTCCCTTGACAGCAGGGCGATACAAAGTATTTTGCAAAAAAAGTTTTTTTTTTATAAAAGTTTCATAATTTTGCAAACTCATTGTCCTGTGGTGTAACTGGCAACACGTCTGACTCTGGATCAGAAGAGTTCAGGTTCGACCCCTGACAGGACAACAAAATCAAAGCTGCACGCAATGGCAGCTTTTTTTATGCTCAAACTTTACTGGTAAAACTTGAAAAAAGTACTTCTGTTATAGAAGTATTTTGAAGATTTTTTATACCTGCAATACTAATTACAATAAAGCTTTATCAGGTCATAGGCTTCTTTACAGCCATACTCGCCGGCCTTACTTAAATCCAGACAGCCGATGCTGCGGTTGCCCGAATAAATCTGAGCCACTCCCCTGCTATAATAAGCCCTTGCATTGTCGGAATCGTATTCCAAAACTTTGGTATAGTCTGCCACGGCTCCTTTATAATCCTGAATCTTCAGTTTGGCTTCGCCGCGGTAAAAATAATAATCCATCTCTCCGGGCAGGCTGTTTATGGCTTCGGTAAAATCAGCTTCCGCACCTCTGAAATCCTCCAGCAACATCTTGGCCCGCCCCCTGTAATAGTAAGCTTCAGGGTAACCTGACCTTATTTCCAGCACCTGCGAAAGATCGTATACCGCTCCGGCATAATCCCCCATATTAATTTTTATTACTCCGCGGCTATAAAATACCATATTGTATTTCGGATTAGTTTCCAGCGCCCTGTTGTAGTCGGCCAGGGCGCCTTCATATTCCTTCAGGCTATCCTTTGCCAATCCTCTAAAATAGTATGCTTTGGAATAGTCCTTATCCAGTTTGGCAGCGCTCGTAAAATCTTTTACCGCACCCGCGAAATCTTTTTTCTTGAGTTTTGCGTTCCCGAGTTTTAAATACTCTTTAGCTGATTGTCCAAACCCGCAAAAAGTAAAAAACGCAAAAACAACGAGTACAGAAAAACGTATCAAAAAAGTGCTTGCCATCAGGATAAATAATTTACACAAGGTCTCTCACCGTGTATTGTTTTACGCAAATATAAGTACATTTATTTAAAAATCAGGAATATTAACACAACGGACAACGGTGCCGGTGTCGCCTTCCGGCTATCGCCTATCTGTTTATTTATGCACAAGTTTTGTAACAAACTTCTCGGATATATTATGAATTATTTTGGCGGCTGCCAGGCGCCTTTTAATCCGGCCGTTTTGTTAAATACGATATGTCCGGCGGTAGTATCCGGGTCAACACAAAAATATCCCACACGTTCAAACTGCAGTTTATCGCCAGCTTTTACACTTTTTACAAAGGGTTCGGCAAAACACCGGGAAATTTTCAATGAGTCGGGATTCAGATTCGACTTAAAGTCCTCCCCTTCGGGCACATCTTCGGGGTTTATCTGTGTAAAAAGCTTATCGTATATGCGAGCCTCGGCGGTTACCGCATGTTTGGCCGAAACCCAGTGTATGGTGGCTTTTACCTTACGGTTACTGTCGGGCATGCCGCTGCGGGTATTTACATCATAGGTGCAATGTATTTCTTTTATCGTTCCGGTTTCGTCTTTTATTACTTTTTCGCAACGGATGATATAGGCATATTTCAAACGCACCTCGTTTCCGGGAAACAGCCGGTAATATTTTGGTGCCGGCACTTCCATAAAATCTTCCTGTTCGATATACAACTCGCGGGAGAATGGTATTTTGCGCATCCCTGCATCGGGATTTTCCGGGTTGTTTAATGCATCCATTTCTTCTTCCTGGTTCTCTGGATAATTGGTAAGGATGAGTTTCACAGGATTCACAACCGCCATAACCCGCTGGGCTTTTTTGTTGAGGTCTTCACGCAGACAATATTCCAGCAGAGAAACATCGATAACATTATCACGTTTCGCCACTCCTATCACCTCTGCAAAGTTTTGTAAGGCTTCGGGAGTATAGCCGCGCCGGCGCAGGCCGCAAATTGTAGGCATTCGGGGATCGTCCCAGCCGTTGACATATTTTTCCTGAACCAGCGACAATAACTTTCGTTTGCTCATCACTGTATAACTCAGATTGAGACGGGCAAATTCAATTTGCTGCGGCACATATATCTCCAGTTCTTTGATAAACCAATCGTACAAGGGGCGGTGCACCTCAAACTCCAGCGTGCATATAGAATGTGTGATGCGCTCAATCGAATCGCACTGTCCGTGGGCAAAATCGTACATTGGATAAATGCACCATCTATTGCCGGTACGGTGGTGTTCGGCATGGAGGATGCGGTACAGTATCGGATCGCGCATGAGCATATTGGGCGAGGCCATATCTATTTTCGCCCTGAGCACTTTTTCGCCATCAGCAAACTCCCCTTGCCGCATACGCTGAAACAAGTCGATGTTCTCTTCCACAGAACGGTTGCGGAATGGACTTTCAAGCCCCGGCCTGTTGATAGTACCACGGTTGGCACCAATTTCTTCCTGCGACATGTCGCAAACATAGGCCTTTCCTTTGCGGATGAGTTTTACGGCATATTCAAAAAGGGTTTCAAAATAATCGGACGCATAATATTCGCCGGCCCACTCAAATCCCAGCCATTTAACATCTTCCTTGATAGAGTCCACGTATTCCGTGTCTTCTTTGGTCGGATTGGTATCGTCAAAACGCAGGTTGCATTTGCCGTTATACTTTTTGGCAAGCCCGAAATTCAGGCATATGGATTTGGCATGACCTATATGAAGGTAGCCGTTGGGTTCCGGCGGGAAACGGGTATGTACACGACTTTCGTTTTTTCCTTTGGCGATATCTTCTTCAATGATCTGTTCAATAAAGTTCAGGGATTTCCCTTCGGAAGAAGACGCTGAATTTTTGGCTGCATTGCTGTTATTTTCCATATATAAGTTGTTGAAAAGAGAGACAAAAATAATCATTTACACAGTTTTTTGGCTAATTTTGCTGCATCAAAAAAAAATATGGGACAGATAATTCTTGACGACATGGAGTTTTATGCTTTTCACGGATGCATGGCCGAAGAACAGATTATCGGCGGGAAATTCCTAGTAACCGTAAGCATCAACACCGATACTTCAGAGGCTGAAAAGACAGATATTCTGTCAAAAACCATCAATTATCAGGAGGTTTATGCGCTGACAAAAAAAGAGATGGAAAAAAAATCCAAACTTTTGGAACATGTGGCTTCGCGCATTGCCATTGCGGTGAAAAACCGTTTTTCAAACATCAGCAAAATCGGAGTAAAAGTTACCAAACTCAATCCGCCGGTGGGAGGAAAAATGGCTGGAGTGAGTATATATTTTGAAAAAACTTTTTAATAACAAAGCTGCCCGCCCCTATTTTCAGAAAACCATGAAAAATCGCACTATGTGGATATTTTTTACTATTGTTTTTTTGATACATTTCCTGGTAAACTTTTACATATTTATCCGGGGATGGCAGTCTTTATCACTATTCCCTTCTGTCCGTCCCTATTTTACAGCTTTGTTTATTTTTTTGTTTCTCTCTTATATTCTGGCACGTGTACTCGAAAAATACATCGGTTTTTCCGTTGCAAATGTCTTTAACCGCATTGGTTCCATGTGGCTGGCGGCCATGTTATATTTTTTTCTGATCATCCTGTTTATTGACCTTTTACGTATGTTCAACCAATGGCTGCATTTTTTTCCAGCCATAATCATGGCCAATTATGCCAAAACAAAATTTATTACCATGATATTCACAGTGTGTGCCGTGCTGCTGTTGATAACCTACGGTTTTATTAATGCCAATATTGTGAGAATAACCACTATGAGCATGCGGGTAAATAAACAAGCCGGCAATCTGAGCAGCCTGAATATTGTTATGCTTTCCGATATCCACCTGGGGACTATCATAGGACAAAAAAAACTCGGCGCCATTATCAGCAAAGTCAATGATCTTTCGCCGGATATAGTGCTGCTGGCTGGCGACGTGGTAGATGAAAACGTCAGACATGTAATAATTCAAAATCTGGGCGCGGAATTTGAAAAAATAAAATCAAAATACGGAGTATATGCGGTGCCCGGCAATCATGAGTTTATCGGCGGCGCCGATGCCGCGGTGGCTTATCTTGAAAAACACCAGGTGCATTTTTTGCGCGATACCGCCGTACTTATTGATAACTCTTTCTGGGTAGCGGGCCGCAACGACAAGGATATGTCGCGTTTCAACGGAAAAACCCGCAAAACTCTTGAAACGATTATGGTCGGTGTTGACAAAAATTTCCCGGTGATTCTGATGGACCATCAACCGTTTTCGCTCGAAAAATCGGCCGAAAATGGGGTGGATGTTCAATTTTCAGGACATACACATCACGGGCAAATATACCCGCTCAACCTGATTACACGCGGAATATACCATCCCGACTGGGGTTATAGAAAAATCGGAGACACCCATTTTTATGTTTCGTGCGGAGTAGGCACCTGGGGGCCACCGGTACGTATTGGAAATTACCCTGAAATTGTCAACGCAAAAATCATTTTTAATTGACCACCAGTTCAAATTGAATACCGCACGCTCACTGATAATAATACCATGCTTATTATTTATCAGCATAAATACTTTGATTTTTCTTCCGGAAAATTTATAACTTTTCCTTATACTTTTCGCAAAAAACTATTATATAAAATAATATTTGTTTCCGAATTTAGGCCTCATAATTGTTTTACTTTTTCTTTTACTAAACTAATTATATACCATGAAATTAACCCATTAAAAATTTAACGAAAAAAAAATTAATTTTTTTTTAAAAAATGTGATATCAAAAATTTTTATAACTTCGTTTTTTAAATTTATTACTTTTGTTTCGTTTTTTATATTAAATAATAAAATTTTATGCTATGAAAAAACTACTTATCATTTGTGTTATTTTTCTCGGGATGGCATACATCAGTAATGCTCAGACAGCCGATAGAAAATGGAGCATTGGGTTGCATGGAGGTTTAACCCAATACAGGGGAGATTTAGGTCAAAGTTTCTACCTGGCCAACAAAGGCGCTTATTGCTTTGGCGGGCTTAGCTTTTCGCGTTATCTCAACCGTTTTCTCGATATTTCCCTTATGGGAAATTACGGAACAGTGGGTTATAAAGAAAAAGAAAGTGACAATTTTTTCAGTGGAAATATGATCCATACAAATATCAATATCCGGCTTAAATTTTTAGGTAACGATAAATACAAATTGTCGCCATACATCTTTGCCGGTGCCGGATTTACAAATTTTAACAAAATCAAAAACAATACTACCGATAATTACATCAAAAAAGAAACCCTGAAATTCAACAATGCTGCACGGCCTGTTTGCGGCGTTGGATTGACATGGCATGTTGGCGATGTAGTCAGTATGCAACTTCAGGAACTTTTTATTTTCAGCGATTTTGACCGCGTTGACGGACAAGTGGGCTGGGAACGTTATAATGACAATTACCTGCAGCACAGCCTGGGTATTTTATTCAAATTCGGAAAAGCAAAAGATACCGATAACGATGGCATTCCAGACAAAGACGACAAATGTCCCACCGTTCCGGGGCTGGCTCAGTTCCAGGGTTGCCCCGATACCGATAAAGACGGGGTTACAGATGCCGACGATAAATGTCCGGGAACTCCCGAAGGCGTAAAAGTAGATGCTAAAGGTTGTCCGCTGGATACCGATGGTGATGGCATTGCCGATTATCTCGATAAATGTCCCGACGTAAAAGGACTGGCCAAATTTGAAGGCTGTCCCGATTCCGATGGTGACGGTGTTGTTGATGGTGACGACCAGTGTCCCAACACTCCCGAACGCGTGAAAGTTGATGCAAAAGGCTGCCCGCTTGACAAAGATGGTGACGGTATTCCCGATTACCAAGATAAATGTCCCGATGTGAAAGGATTACCCATTTATGAAGGCTGCCCCGACAGAGACGGTGACGGTATTCCCGACAATTTAGACAAATGTCCCGATGTTAAAGGTATTGTTGCCAATAAAGGCTGCCCCGAAGTGAAAGAAGAAGTGAAAAAAGTTTTCAATCAAGCTTTACAAGGCATCAAATTTGAAACAGGCAAAGACGTTATCCGCCCGGTTTCATTCCCCATCCTTGACAATGTTGTCAAGATCATGAAAGAAAACAAAGAATACAACCTGATCATTAATGGCCATACCGACAATGTAGGCTCTGACGAATCCAACAAGATTTTGTCCGAAAAGCGCGCTGCTGCCGTTAAGGCTTATTTGATCAATAAAGGTGTGGAAGCCAGCCGCCTGAAATCATTTGGCTGGGGCGAAGAAAAACCCACCGCCGACAATAACACCGCAGCCGGTCGTACTTTAAACCGTCGCGTTGAATTTATTGTTGAATTTTAAACATTCACTTACCTCAAAAAAAGAGGTTGCCACACACGGCAACCTCTTTTTTTATGTACAAACCCCAAAAAATAACATTATAAATATCAATTATACTTTATACTTCCTATAATACCGTTATAGTCTCTGCAAAAAGTTAAATGGTGTATTCGCACTATGAACTCCCACAGATAGTTCATCGGTATAACCATTACTAAATCCCAATTTCATCCTTGACTCATTTTGATTAAGTAATGCTATAACATAATTTTTAGTACTTTTGTGGGCTTTAAAAAAAACTAATCTAATAAATACCCATGAGAAAAATTATTATTTTGAGTGTGATGCTGTTGGCAACAAGCTTCCTTTCCTATGCTCAAACAGCCGATAAAAAATGGAGTGTAGGGATTCACGGTGGTTCTTCGCAATATTGCGGCGATCAGGGACATGGTTTTTACCGCTTCGA
>Ga0116170_10003351_pt1 | contig 15000 bp, 13 predicted proteins | sample AD_JPNHW1_MetaG_FD_89797 | JGI IMG/M metagenome (GOLD analysis project Ga0116170, IMG submission 89797) | Active sludge microbial communities of municipal wastewater-treating anaerobic digesters from Japan - AD_JPNHW1_MetaG | ecosystem: Engineered > Bioreactor > Anaerobic > Digestate | place...
CGCGGGCGATTGCCGCAGGATGCGGCTTAGAGCCCGTGTTCCGGTCGTGCGAGCAGAGTGAGCAGATGGAACTATGAGGGTGCGAAGATCGCAGAGCGTTGCAACGACTGACATGCCGTAAGAACGCTGTTGGAGAGGAAAAGTTTCCTTTTGCCATGCGCTGCTGAACCTACCTGCCGCGCCAAAATACCGGATGCCTGCCAGCCTTACAGAAATGTTATAATGAAGCATGAAGATTTTTTTCTATACTTTTGTGGTCACTTTTATTCTGCTGCTGAGCGGTTTCTATGCAATCGAACATTACATCAGCATCGAAATTGCACGCGAGAATGCTGACATCGCCAGCTTTACCAGCCAACTCCCCATAACTGACAAAGCCGGCGCGACTGATGATTTTGGGTTGCCAGATAACGCAACCACGTCTGACTCTTCGGTTGTTCAACTGCCCCCCCACCCTGCCGCGCCATCAGACCTGGCCAGCACGCCTGAAAGCCTTGATGGGCCGGCTTCAGATTCGGCATCGGCTTTGGCTGAACCAACTCAACCTACCCCTGAAAACACCGAAATTTGCAGGCAACTGCTGGCTATGGGCTACAATTTTGACCGAGCCGCCTTTTTTGGGGCAATCACCCGTGATGATCAGGCTGCAATCGAGCTTTTTCTTAAGGCCGGTATGCCACTTGAACCGCCAATTGCTTTTTCTTATGAACCGGCGGCAGATAGCCCATATCTTTTTTATGCCAGCCAGACAACCATGCTTTATAACCCCTTGTCACTGGCCATAGTTGCCAGTGCCGGCAAATCATTGCCGCTGCTGTTGTCGGCCGCATCAACCCAGAAAAGGCTTCTAGAGCTCAATGAGATAACCTGCGTTGATCGTCGAAAAATTGATCGCTGGGGCTACGATCTGCTTGGCATAGCCATACAGAGCGGCGATATCAATCTGTTGCGCAACCTTATATCGGCAGGCCTGCAACCGGTGCAACAGAGCTACCTGCTGGTGGCCCTTATGAGCAGGCCAAGAGTCGCAAAAGGTGAACTTTCGCCCGAAGTCCGCCGGCAAATTTTCAGGCAAAGGGCAGATCTGATGGTCGAACTGATCAACGCCGGGCAAAACGTTGAGCAGCGTATTCCGACGCCTTTTCCGGTGCCACCTGCTATGGAAATGTTTTTTTCTCTGGCCGGAAAAGAAATCCGCGACGACCTGATCGCCAGAGTCAACTCAGAGTCAGCCCGCAAAAAGTTGCAGGTCTTCGCCGACCGCCTCGACCGGCGACGTTGACCACCCGCAGGTGACTTTTCCGGAGTCTTGCATGCGAGGTTTCAAAATGGGTTGGCTCTGACCTTATCAGTTTAACTTGCTTGCACCGAAACTGTTCTATGATGTATTTTGGAAGAAAGCGCATGTAAAATGTTTGCATTGGGTTGGTTATATCAGGTCGAAGCACTGTAACCCGGATAAAATGTCTATGACCTTCTGCAGGGCTGTGAACGACGTAAAAGAGATTCAAAAGGGCCAGGAATGGATACCAGAGCGATTGAAGAGATTTATTGTGGCATCGAAATCATGGAAACATCGGCTGACCAGTTATCTCAGGACTACATTTCAATTCTGGCCAAACTCGAAGACGCTGAGATTCAGAAACGCCTGCTGCAAGACCTGATTGAAAAATATGTCGATCTTGAAAAAAGAGTCGATGGCTTATTGCGCAACACTTTGCCAGCCACTGTTGCCGAAGAAATTAAATTTAACGGCAATTACCCGACCCGTCAGTTTGTTGGCAGCATATTCTTCTCAGACTGCGCCGGCTTCACGCGCCTGGCCGAAAAAATGCCCCAGGAACAGCTGATTCAGCGTCTTGACGTTCTTTTTTCAGGCATGGATGAAATTGTCAGACGCTACCATGGCACTAAAATCAAAACAATCGGCGATTCATACATGGCGGTTTTCGGTGCACCGCTGCCAGCGGCAGACCACGCACTAATGGCAGTTGAAACGGCTCTAGGCACTGTCAGTTTTCTTGATGAGTTCAATGCCGGCCAGCCGCTTCCGATTGAAATGCGCCTTGGCATTCACTCCGGGTCGTTTATGGGTGGCGTGGTAGGCAAAGATCGCATGCAGTTCGATATTTTTGGCGACAACGTCAATATCGCCTCAAGGTTTGAATCATCAGGTGAAAAGGGCCGGGTAAATATTTCAGAAGAAACTCACCGGCAGGTCAAAGATTTTTTTAACTGTGAAGACCGCGGCGAAATTACTCTGAAGAACAAGAATCCGATGAAGGCATTTTTTGTAACCAGCCGCATCGCAAGCCAGGAATGAGGTAATCAGCATAAACCGAATCAGCTACAACAAACCGGTAGAGGTGGCCGACGGCATCTTCTGGATCGGCGTGCACGACCCCGAAGCAAACCTGCACTGCAATTCGTATATTGTCATTGAAGGCGAGAGTGCCCTGATTATTGATGGCGGCAGCCGACCAGATTTTGCCGGCACCATGATGAAGGTCTTGCAGACCGGCATTCGCCCAAAAAACATTGTGGGTCTCATTTATCAGCATTACGACCCGGATCTATGCGGTTCATTAGCCAATTTTATTGATTTATGCGACAACCCTGAGTTGCGTATTTATTCAAAGGCCAGCAATAATATTTTTCTGCGCCACTATTGCGAAAAAGTGCATCACAAAAAACTCGTCGATATAAATGGCTTAAACTATGAGCTTTCGCTTGGCAGTCGCAAGCTCAAGTTTATTAAAACGCCATACACGCATTCGGCAGGCAGTTTTGTCACTCTCGATGAGCGCACCGGCACCCTGTTTACCAGTGACCTTTTCGGAAGTTTTGCCACAAAATGGGAACTGTTTCTTGAACTCACCGACCAGTGCTTCACCTGCACTAATTTTCATCGCTGCCCCAATCATAAGAGTTATTGCCCGATGCCAGACCTTGAGGCCTTTCATCGTCAGGTGATGCCCTCAACCAAAGCACTCTCACACGCCATGGGTGTCATCGAAAAACTGCCAGTAACCGCTTTGGCGCCTCAACACGGCAGTATCATCAATAAAGAACGCGACATTTCCTGGGTGGTTTCAAAACTCAAAAACCTCGAAGGCGTCGGCATCGACGCGATCGTTTGAAACACCGCTGCGGGTAACGCAAAAAGGAGTTAAAAATGCCTGACAATAAAGATCTGCTCGACCTGATCGATGCCTTCATCGAGAATGAACTGTCTCTGGCTGACTATTACAAGGCCTGCCTGACAACCTACCCCGAAAACGCCGAAAAATGGCAGGCTCTGCAGCGCGAAGAAGAGTTCCACGCCGAGGTTTTCAGAAGAATTCGCGCGTCAGCCGAAGAACACCCCGAGAACTGGCACGCCGGCAACTTTTTTGCCCAGACGGTCAGACTGGTAACAAAATCGGTTAAAGATAAAACCGCAGAACTGCAACAGGGAAAATTGAACGCCAGATACGTGGTGAATTTTATTGCCGACGTCGAGCAGTCATTGATCGAAAGTAACATTTCAAAATCTTTCGCCACTGAACTTGCTGATTTTCAGCAATTGCTGAACCGGGTTCAGAATGAAACGGTCAAGCATAAACAGCTTCTTCTCAGTCTTCGGGCCTGACAGTGTCTTTTGTCAGCTGAAATTTTGCCTGGCAGCCGGTTTATGGCTGTTGATGGCGTCTTTCGACAATCAATGCCGTAAAATCGTCTGGCTGGGGTTGTTGGCCTTTAAAAAATGGATGCTGGTCGAGAATATCATGGCAGGCTTCTCTGATCGGCAGTTTTGGCCTGCTCAGCAAATAGTCATTAAAAGCAATGTAACCATCCTGGTCATTTGTCACCGGCATAGATTCAATCAGACCATCAGAATAAAAAAGCAGTCTTTCGCCGGGCTGCAAGATGCCTTTGTATGGTTCCCCGGAACGATAAGCGGCTTTTGTGCCTAGGAATAGCCCAGAAGCTGCAATCTGCGTGACAGAACCGTCATCAGAAAGTTTATATGGATACGGGTGCCCGCAATTTCGATATTCAAACTCGTGGGTTGCAGTGTCTACCCAGAGCAGCGCCGCGGTCATCATCAACTTGCGCTTCAGAGACTTGAACAGGGTTGCATTCATTCCTTCTATCAGCTCGTCAGGTGAAAGGTTTTTTTCGAGGCTCATCAACACTGTTGCTTTGCCGATCGCCATTGCCAGGGCAGCCGGCACTCCATGACCGGTGGCATCGCCGATTATTACCAGCAGATAGCGGTCTCTGACCACAAAATAATCAAAATAGTCACCGCCCAGAGCGCTTGCAGATCGCGAGATCCCGTAGGCCGTGTAGTCATTGAAGGCGAGTTCCATGGCCGGAAGCAACTGTTCCTGCACCATAGAAGCGGTGGCGGCCTCAAGACGCATTTCCTGAAGACTGAAAAGATTGTTGAAATATCTGGCAGTCGCAATGGTAAGGCTTGTTAATGCCCAGCTGAAAACCATGGGGGCAATCGGAAGATGCCACAGCAGCAACTCGGTGAAAATCAGTGTCGCCCCGAGGATAAGTGCGAAAACCAGCAGAACCGGCAGCAGGGAATAATTTGCCAGGAGCATAACCCAGCTTACTAAAAAGCCGACAGTGACAGCGAATGCCCTGAATATACGGTCTGAGAAAAAGAATCTTTCAGCTCTGCCCGATAGAATTGTATCGACTGAGGCGGCCAATATTTCAACGCCGGCAACGTTACCCAACGCGGTATTATGGTAATCGTGAACGACTCTGGCATTGACTCCGAGCACCAGTATTTTGTCGCGCAGAAAATCTGCATAACTGCTCTCGTTTTCGATGATATCCTGAAGCGAGATAACTGGAATTCCGCCATTTTTGCGAGCAAAAATCAGGGCCGGGCAATCAGGTATGGCGTGCACATCGGTGGCGGGCGCAAAATGTTTGATCGTTGCCATTGCTGCGCTTTGCGCGTTAAGTCGTTCGTCGGCTACTCTAAAGCTTCGTATAACTCCGTCATGGCCCGGCACTCCCCAGACAAAACCCTCAGCCAGAGACGCCTTGCCAAACCTGGGCAGAGAAGTGAATCTGGTGAGAGTGGTGCCCTGGGCGCTCTGCTTTTCTTCGAGTATTGAAATGAGAATGATGTTGCCGGTTGCTTTAATTACTGATTCGAGCCTGGCATCACCGGGTTCGGTATCAGTGCTCTGAAAAAGAACATCAACAAGCACACCGCGAGGTTTTGCCTGAGACAATTTTTGAATTACTGCGGCAACATCTTCGCGCGGCCATGGCCAGCGTTTGGTGCTGGCCGAGAGGGTTTTCATGTCTATGCCGATTACCACCAGCGAGGGGTCTGGCGAGCGAAAATAAGACGCAGTGGTTTGCTTAAAGTCGAAAAACAGGTTGTCGAGCCAGAGGGTGGTTTGCGGAAAAAGAGCGAACCCGGTCAGGGCGATGCAAAAAATGCAGCCAAGGCTATAAATCAGCCGTGGCTTGAATATCTGAATCAGGCGACGATAAAGCAGCAGAGCAGTTTGAAAATTGACCATAAAAGCATACTAACCATATCGACGCCAATTCGCAATCATCTAGCGCCACTATTGCTGGTTTACTGCGCTCTTAAGAGTTGGTTTGCAGGAATAATAGATTTTTAGAAAGCCTCTGACGAAGAGCCCCCTTACAGGGGCTTCATTTTGCGGGTTTCGGGTCGTGAATCTTCAGCGTCCATCACCTTTTCTTTTTTGAAGCCATTGAGGAACGCTGCGATCTTGTCTTCAAAAAGGCCAACCGGGAGTTTTTCCATTGAGGGCAGTCTGCCGGCGTCGTTGCCGATAAAATAGCAGGCCGGCTGAAATTCGAAACGGCTGCGGGTCATGGTCAGGGCAAAACCAACTACTTCATTGGCGTCATAGGTGAATTCAGGAGTCGAGCCGGGCGGTGCAAGTTGAACGCGGCTGCCATCAGCACAGCGCACCGGCTTGCCTTCATTTGGTTCGGCGAAGGGAAAAAACAACTGCTGCCCGTCTTCGAGTTCGGCGAGCAGGTCTTTCCAGGTCGGGTTTTCGGGGTTGCCGCGTCTGGCAACGTTGGCGTTTTCGCGCCAGATGAAGTCAGAAACGGTCATGTCGGTGGTGGCAATCCTCTTGAAATGGGTCAGCATGCTTCTGACGAATTCCTGAAAGTCGAAAGCGGGTTTGTCAAATTTCCACGTGATCATGTTTTCCTCCAGTGTTGATTGGCACGGCGGCCGGGTTATCTCTCAATTATTCTGCCGCTGGCGTTTTTATGGCCATCAACGAAATTCTACGATGCTTACGGTTTCTTTGCAAGGCCAGGCAGGCAAATAAACTTTCAGCTGATACTTTTTGCAATAAATGTGGCGTCTTTATAAGGTTCTTCGAGGCATGCTGCAAGATATGCGCTCTTTTATTATGGGTTTCGCAGAAGTCAGCTTATTGTATAAGCTTGTAGCCGCAACTGTGATAAAAGTGTGTTGTTTTACAGACATTAGCAGTATTATGTGTATCCAGCCGTTTTGTGGGGCTGACGAAGCTTGGAATTAGAGAGACCGCTTTTGAGAATTGCCTTCGAAAGCCTTTTGCGACTGGAGATTCGATTTTGATATTGTGCAATTTTAGAAGTATTCGCCCCAGATATCTGCTCGATCAGGAAACCACTCTGTCATGGCTGGCTGAAGCGCATGCTCGCGCTGAGTCACGCAAAGACGCCTGCATCGGGAAGTCTGACTCCGAAGGTTTGTCTGCTGATCGAATTGCCAGGCTCGTTAAGCGTTACGGGTGTTCAAGTGAACAGATCGCTGTTCGCGGCACCGAAATCTGCGATTTCACCCACACAAACTGGGAAAAGATGGAATTGTTTCATTTCAGGGACGGCCCTTTTGGGCCTTCTATGAGCCAGCGATCAGCGCAATTCAGTGAAATTTCCAGGCGCGTCTGTGCCCAATTTTTCACGCCCGAAATCACCGCCCCCGATCATGTTGTCCATGTTACCTGCACCGGCTACGTTTCACCGAGCAGCGCCCAGGAAATAGCAGCAAAAAACAACTGGCAGCAAAAAACCGTTGTAACGCATGCTTATCACATGGGTTGCTATGCTGCCCTGCCGGCGGTGCGCATCGTCGAAGGCTTTCTCGCTAAAGCACGCCTTAATGCCGGCAACCGCAGCAGTGACTACCGTGCAGATATCTTTCACACTGAGGTCTGCTCGCTGCATGTTCAGCTTCAAGACCATTCACCCGAGCAACTCGTCGTTCAAAGCCTTTTTGCCGATGGCTTTATCGTTTACTCAGCTGTTCACCATGAAGAAATCGGGCGGGCAAACGGTGCCGGGCTGCGGGTTGATGCTCTTCAAGAAGAAATTATTCCCGAAACCGAAACGGCGATAACCTGGGATTGCTCTGAATGGGGAATGCGCATGCGGCTTTCGTCAATTGTTCCCGAGGCAATTTCGGCAAATCTCGTTGCCTACATGCAACGACTCTGTAAGCGTTGCAACGTTTCATTCGAAGAAACCTGCGCGAATGCGGTATTCGCCGTTCACCCCGGCGGGCCAAAAATTATTGATCGAATTCAGGCATTACTCGGTCTGCGAGACGAACAACTGCAAGCCAGCCGCCACATTCTTAAAACCTGTGGAAACATGTCATCGGCCACTCTGCCGCACGTCTGGGAAAACATCTGCGCAGATTCATCTGTGAGTAACGGCACTATGGTGGTCAGTCTGGCGTTTGGGCCGGGGCTGTGCATTTCTGGTGCGCTCATGCGAAAGATCGTTAACACATGAAACTATCGGTCGCCACAAATTTTGACAACCAGCTTCTTGCCGACATGGCCGGTCATAGCGTAGAAGAAGTCTATGGCAAGCTTCCAAGAGATGTGGCCGGCGGCGGCAGGGCAAGCTACTCTACTGGCGCAACTGGTATGCCCCAGCTTGAAAGCCACATTCAGGCAGCGCACGACAATGGCATACGCTTTAATTACCTTTTAAATGCCGTGTGCCTCGGAAATCGCGAGTGGAGCCGCAGCGGAATCAGAGCCATTCGTGAGCTTCTTGATAAACTGGCGATGATAAAAGTCGATGCAATAACCGTTTCGACTCCTTATCTGGCCGAGGTTATCAAAAAGCATTACCCCATGTTCAGGTTAAAAATTGGCATTTTTGCCAACATCGACACGCCAACCCGCGCCAAATTCTGGCAAGACCTCGGAGCAGATACGCTGGTGCTCGAATCTTTTTCGATCAACAGGCGCTTTCCAAGGCTTAAATCTATTCGGGAATCAGTGTCGTGCGAACTTCAGTTGATCGCGAATTTTACCTGCCTGCCAAACTGCCCGATGCAGATATATCACATGACAGGAATCTCTCACGGTTCAAACACCGTTGACAAGGTGCCATTCATCGATTATTGCATTCTTAAATGCTCGGCAGCAACGCTTAATGACCCGGCCCTGCTGATTAAATCGAACTGGATACGCCCTGAAGACACCGATTTATACGAGAAGATGGGTTTCAGCAGCTTCAAATTGCTTGAACGAAATGCGCCATCTGACCTGATGCTCAAAAGAGTTCGGGCCTATTCGAGCAAAACCTCGCCAGCCAACCTTCTTGAATTGATTCAGCCCTTCGGCTTTAATAAAAACATAAAAATGCAGTTTGGCTGGATACCACGACTGATCCTGGAACGCCCGAGACTGATTTTACCTCTTTATCGCCTGCTTAAAACGCGCGGCATGCTTTTTTCCCTGCAAGGAACCCCGGCAAAAATCGACTCGGCCAAAATTCCCGCGGATTTTCTTGATGAGATTTCTCGACGGCCCTGCTCACAAAATTTGTTGTGCCAGAATTGCAACTACTGCGAGCAAATTTCAAAAGAGGCCTACAGCATCGACCCGACGTATCATCACGAATGCACGCGCCTGTATAAGAAAGTTTTTAAACTTTTATGCTGAATTCTGTTTCTGTCAGAGCCATTCTTATCAGCACAAGCACAGAGAATCAAGCCATAGCCGGGGCACCGCAATGAGCATTGCAACTATCTTTAAAGAGATGCGTTCAATAGATGTGCGCAGCACTGAAAAAGAATTCATGGACGACCCTGAATTCAAAGGTGTTGATCTGACTGAAAGTTTCAGATTCATAAAAATCACAAATATGCTCGGTGGCGGCAGACTTGCGGTTATCAACTGCATCAGCAAAGCTTTGCAAGACGCTTCGAGCCAGAGAGAAATCAGCGTTCTTGATGTCGGTTGCGGCATTGGCGATATGGGCCGCGCCATAACCGGCTGGGGTGAGCGCCACGACAGAAATATCAGCTACACCGGCCTCGAAAAAAGCGGCTACATTCTTGATGAGGCCAGAAGACAGAACAAAAGTAATAACATTCGCTTTATCAGCGGCGATCTTTTCGCGAACGATCTACCTGAGGCTGACCTGGTGATGATCTCGATGGTTCTTCATCATCTCGATGAAGCTGACGTAATTTGCGCCATAAAAAATCTCGCCGCAAAGGCACGCATTGCTCTTATAATCAGCGAACTTGAACGCTCGTTACCACCCTACCTGATTTGCCGGTTCCTCTCTCTGGCAATGAAAAATTCAAGCGCCGTGCATGACGCGCTGCTTTCGGTTCGCAAGGGTTTTAAGGCCTGCGAGATGAGCAACCTGATTTCCAGAGCGGGGCACCAGGGAATCGTGCGTCGAGGCCTGGGCTGGCGAATTCTTGCCGTGGTGCCAACTGCCCGCACCTGACAAATCTGGCAGATTTACTCACAGACTTGATTTCGCTACTGTGCACCCATTTAAAATCAGTTCATTGCAACTTGAAGAGTCATCAAATGCTGTCGAAAAAAAATTCTCGATTTTTCAGCTTAAATACAAGATAATCTCTTCTCTGATTCATTACACGCCCGCAGGCATTCTCTGAGGTTGCAGCAAATATGACATTCTCTGATCGTGGGGTTGGCGTTCTGCTGGTGCTTTCGGCAGCATTATTCTGGAGCTTTTCCGGGGTCTGCGTAAAATCCATGCCCGGCGTTCACCCGCTGCTGATAACCGGTTACCGTAGTGTTTTTACGCTTCTGGTAATGATGAGTTATTATATTTTTGCGAGCGGCGGTCTGACGCAGGCAACTCACACGGCGCGGCGGGCTTTTGGCTACCGCAGAGCCTGGGGTTCAGCCAGCTGCTACGCGATGATGCTGGTTCTATTTATTTCGGCCACCCGTTACACAACTGCTGCCAATGCCATTCTGCTACAATACGCGGCACCCATGTATGTCGCGCTGCTTTCGGTGCCATTGCTGGGCGAGGCGGTTCGACCCAGAGAATGGCTGACCCTGTTTGGCTGTTTCATCGGCATTCTATTGTTTTTTGGTGAACAACTGACCACTGAAGGCTGGTGGGGCAACATTCTCGGCGTTCTTTCTGGGGTTGCCTGCGCCCTGAATGCGGTTTTTATGCGTTCGCTTTCAAAGATACCGGGGAAAGGCGCGTTCGCACCCGGGCAACCGCGCGATGTTTCCCTGGCCTTTCCGGCGGTGATACTCGGAAACATGCTTACGATAATCATCTGCCTGCCATGGATGACAGACATTGCCGGAATTACGCCATTTTATTGGAAAATTCTGGTATTTATGGGCTTGTTTCAGCTTGGGCTGCCCTACACACTTTTTACCATCGGAATTTCAAAAGTCGGCGCACTTGAAGGAGTTATTCTGGCCATGGCCGAGGCAGTGCTCAGCCCGATCTGGGTTGCCCTTGCAACCGGAGAAACTCCCTCAGTTATGGCCTGCGCCGGAGGTTCACTGATTCTCTTATCAATCGGAACCTACGGCTGGCTGAAAAAATAACAACGATAACCCGAGCCATTTATTGAATCATGCCCAATCAAAGTGCGGCTGATTCAATAGTCGGGCCGATCAGCGTTCACACAAGCCCGGCATTTTTCAATTCATCGCGGAGCACGCCATATTCAACTTTTGAGCGATGGCGAAGATCCATTGGGATATCCGGATGGAAAATGACCTGATCAACCGGAATGCCGTTCTTGAGCATGACCCGGCGAATCTCGGCTTCGCGTTCGCCGCAAAGCTTCTTATCATTGATTTCAGCGTTATTCTTTGGCGCAACCACACAGACGGTTTTTTCGCCGAGCTTCTCGTCAGGCACGCCGAGATAGGCGGCCAAACGGGTATAGGGCTGCCGTTTCAGCACGACTTCGGCCTGCACCGGAAAGAAATACTTTTTGTCGCGCTCGATGGCGTTGTGAATGCGGCCAACGATCCAGATGTTTTTCTTTTCGTCGAGTCGCCCAAGATCGCCGGTTCTATGCCAGACTATATCGTTGTGGTCACGGATCTTCGAGGTTTTGAACGCTTCGGGGTTGTTGTAATAGGCTCGGCAGACGTGCTCGCCCGCGACCAGCAATTCACCGACACTGCCCGGCGCGACTTCAAGCTCGGCCCATTGTTTGTCTGAAGCGATTTCGATTGGCCCCCGCACAATTTTAATAAACTTGTATTGCAGACCTGCGGCGAAGTGCCCGACGTTGACTCCGGCATCGACGAGTTCTGGGTCATCGGCGGTAACGCTGCGCTGAGCAAGCATTTCGCTGCCGGTAATGTGAGCCATCGGTTCAGCCTCGGTTGAGCCATACATGACGACAAGCTCTGCATTAGGGGCAATTTTAGTGAATTCTTCGACAACGTCACGCGACACCGCGGCACCACCAGCGGCGACCCGCCGCAGGCCGGGCAAAGTGAAGCCCTTTTCCAGACAATATTTATTCAAACCATTGAGTAGAGAAGGATTAAGCGTGAGAGTGGTAATACCCTCGCCCTTTATTTGGGTGAAGAGCACATACGGATCATTGTCGGCCGGTTCTGCTACGTTGATAGCCGGCAAAATAGTGGTAACGCCCGCTGCGAGATTGTTCAACGAAAAGATTGGAAAAACGGGAAGATCGAGGTCACTCGCATTGTATGGCAGGCTGGCGTCGATGGCGTAATGCTGTGCAGCCAAAAACCGGTGCGAACGGTCAGCCCCCTTGGGGGTTCCGGATGAGCCGGTGGTGAAGGTGATGAGCGCGGTGTGCTCCTGGGCGACTGCGACCGGCTGAGCAGAGTCAGGGGTCTGAAGAAGTTCTTCGAAGCGGGCAGTCCACTTCTTCGTGTTTGGCCCCATGTTAATCTTGATCGGAATCGCTTCGAGAGCCGGTTGCCCCTGCCCCATGGCAAAGCCGCGCTCACCCGATAACCAGACTTTGGGTTTGCAGAGGTCAGCTACATAGCCGAGTTGATCGGCCCGGGCGAACGAATCAAGAAAAATACAGGTGGCTCCCAGCATCTGAAAGGCGAACATTCCGGCGTAGAGCCACGGAATCATGGGCACATAAACCAGCGCACAATCGCCTTTTTTGATGCCGAGCTTCTGATAGCCGGCAGCGACATGAACAACCATGTCGTGAATATCTTTATAGGTGAATGCATCGTGTTGCAGCGTTCGAGCGAACGGATTGTAATCGAACCAGATCTTGTTTTTGGTATTGACCCACTTCATACAAAGCCCGTCAGGATTATTCTGAAGGTGTTCTTGAAGAAAGATGAAGCAGTTGTTACGCAAACTTTCTTTGCCGATGTCATAACCAATTTTTGGAAGCGTCATTTTCGACTCCTTGACGGCCGATGAACGCCCTGATCACCTGGCCGAGTTCTTCGATGTGGTTCAGCAACAGGGTATTCCTGTCATTACCCCCACGACTGCCTGAGTTCGATACAATTATTAAGAAAATCTGTATTCGTTTGCGAATCACCGCAAACAGGTTTTTTATTTTGCCACACAAGCATACCATTCTTCCTTTGATCGTGCAAAACCTGCTTTTTTATCTCAGCAATTCTCGGTCAAAAGCAACCCGGCTGATAGGCCGAAGCTGCCCCTTTTATTGAATCCTGCAAAAATAAAACCAACTTACTTCGCCGGCGCGGCCATCAGTCGGGTTACTTTTTTGCTGACAGGAGGTCAGCGATACTCGACAGCATCAGGATAGATGCTGTCGGGTGCTACAGCCGACTCTAATTCTCAAATTTTCGCTCAGCAGAAACGCTCTATCCTGCGCGGTTCTGCATGTGCACATCCTGTGCAAAACAAGCTTCCGAAAAAGTAATCCCGCCTTCTGTCCACGCCTGGAATATTCTTCGTCAGAAGTCAGTAAAACCGGCTTTAATTCTGCAGTTATCAATAAAAGACAATCAGTTAAACACAAGTGGTTTTTGATGCAAGTTATAAAACTCACCCAAAATTGCCTGTGGCAGGTTTGCTTCGACCAGATAAATCTGGCTCAGCAAAGGTTTTCCGGTCATTGAGCTTGATATCTGAGTCGGCCGCCGAAGCCGGTTCACGAACTTATTTTTACTATTCGCTGCGCTCTTGTTGCGCGTGGGCCTGCCATAATTCTTGCGAAGTGTTATTGGGCTGATTTATTTGGGCTGTTCAGCTATTCGATAATCTGGCCCTGAAGCGGTCCAGGTGTGCAGCGGGCTTAAAAGGCCCTTGTGCTGACCCGTTTGAAAAGAGCTTGTGTCAAGGTAGCCAAGCTCTTCAAAAATAACGGGGCTGCCAGAGGCGTTTTCACTGATAGAAGAAACCCCTATTTTCATTGAAACATCAGGAACTGCCGGGTCATACAGGTATATATCACCGACAAAATACTCTTCTTCGTTGTCCATGTCATCGAGACTTCTGGTCAGACAAAATTCGATCTGCCTTGGAGCCTCGGGAGCGATTCTTTGCAGAGTGTACCAAAACGAGTTTCGCACAACCCAGGTGTTCTGTTCTATCCGAAAAAATGCAGGCTTTGGCCAGACCCACCACAACCCCAGCAGAAACGGCCCCCAGAGAATGCTGATCGTTAAGAATAATGGCAACAACTTCACCTGTTTGATCGCCGGCTTTTCTGCAGTATTTTCAGAGGGCATAAAAATCGGCCCCAGAATATCTTTTACGATGATCCAGCCAAGAAGGATGGCAAAAAAAAGAATAATTGCCGCAAAAACAATCGTCACGTTCGGAAAAAGAACAAAACGAGTTACTGGCATAGTTTTATGGGTGAATGCATCGCATTGAAGCTTCTGAGCAAAGAGATTTCAGTTGAAACATATCATTTTCCACGTGTTGACCAGCCTTTTACATTGTCTTTCAGAATGCCTCTCAGAGTGTTCTCGAAAGCAAAAAACAGTTGTTACGCAAACCAAGCATATCACTCATTTGTTTTCGTTGCAAAACCTGCATTTTCATCTGGCATTCTGGCAAAGCGATTGCTGAAACGGGGGGTCCAAAAATAATGAATCAAGCCGTTAAAACCTGGCGTTTTTGAATTCAATACATTGACTAAGAATTGCGGCTGTCATAAAATCATCAAGCCCACCAAAATCGAACCGTGGGCTAAGCAATATGCACCCGGAGCGGTTAGGCGAAAAGCCACTCGCCAGCAGATTTGCAGACACAAAATCTGGGGCCATCTTTTGCGGAGCATACATAAATGGAAAAAACTGAATCAACTATCAAGCTACCGATATACTCTTTTTTCAACATCAGGGACTTTTTGGCAGGCATCACCTTTCTTGGTCTGATAGTTGTTGTTTCGCTGTTCTTTTTTGATTTTAAAGGGCCCGGCAATGAATTGTCGTGGCTGCCGCTCACCGGGATTATTTTTTTAATTGCCGGGGCTTTCCTGCTCTATAATTCTGAATCCAGCGTTGTGGTCTATCTTCAGAAAGGTAACATTCAAAACCATTTTGTTTGTTTTGGAAAAGCGTTTTCGAAGACGATTGCCAGCAAGAGCGACACTGAGGCAATCGCTGTCGACTGTAAGGTCAGGTATCGAGACCGGCGCAAAACCTTTACCGGACCCGATAAAATCTACGAATACCCGGTCTTTTTAATCGACAAAGCCAGAAAGAAGCATTACATCGCAGAATACAAGAATCTTGA
>Ga0116170_10003353_pt1 | contig 14998 bp, 14 predicted proteins | sample AD_JPNHW1_MetaG_FD_89797 | JGI IMG/M metagenome (GOLD analysis project Ga0116170, IMG submission 89797) | Active sludge microbial communities of municipal wastewater-treating anaerobic digesters from Japan - AD_JPNHW1_MetaG | ecosystem: Engineered > Bioreactor > Anaerobic > Digestate | place...
GGCCAAAAGGATCGCCTCTTTATCCCGAAGAATATCACTTTAACATCAAGGCAATCACCGACAGGCTTATAAATGAGTTCCCTGGATCCAAAATCGTTTATCAGCAGCCGGTATGGTATAGTCCGACTACATATAACCGTTCGAGGTATCTTAAGGCCGGACTTGAAAGGCTGCAATCATATTTCCCGGAGCTAAGATCGCTGGTGGCGGAATATTCCGAGACACACCCCGGACGATTACAAATGGGAGACACTCTGGCATTTGCCTACTTCAGGGATAATTTCCAGACAGATCTCATCCCCGAATCTGGCAACGCTGGTACCTTCTATCTTCATCCGAACAGGAAGGGAGCAGAAGCTTTGGGAAAATTCTGGGGTGACGGAATATATGAGGCATTGCTTAAAATGCAATGATGCTGTTCCGGACCATAATAGTATTGAATTATATCAAAACCCTGAAAACAACAATTTTCAGGCGGTCACTCAAATATTCATCTCCATAATGAACTCCCTCAGGGCAACGGCATTATTGTACTTTTCTTCACGAGAGGAATAAAGGAGGGTTATTATTCCATATTCTTTTTCCAGTCGCTTTAGCTTAAGCAGTGCATCCTGTTTGCCGGAGAGTTCTTCCCTGTACCTCATCCTGAATTCATCCCATTTATCCGGATCGTGGCCGTACCAGTTCCTCAATTCATTACTTGGAGATATTTCCTTCAGCCACTCATTACATCCTGCTTTTTCCTTTGAGATGCCCCTTGGCCAGAGCCTGTCGACAAGAACCTTGTATCCTTCACCGGCAGTTTCAGTATCATAGATTCTTCTGATTGTGATCATGTACTGGTTTTAAGTTAAATGTAAAATTCCTTTATCTGAATTATGAATTCAAATTAGACTTTTTTTCATTATGACAAAATGAAAATCAGGGTGCAGTATTTAAATTTTATTATTCCGGGATTTTGTTATTAAAATTTGTTAAAACGGTAAAGGGAAAGCTTGCCGGAGATGCAGATTCAAAAATTTTCTTTTTCTTGCAGAAAATGCATTCAAATAGAGAATTAAGTCCAGATAAAATGTTTACCTGATAAGGATGAATTGGCTTTAAACGAAAAAAATAAACTTATGAAACCCGCATGAATCGAATACGCAAACACGTTTAAATGTAATTTGCGGGTTCCATCATACCATTAAAATTAAAATTATATTATGATGAAACTAAAATTTGTTCAGTTTATATTTATTGCAATACTTTTTATTTCAAATGTAAAAGTTGCTGAATGTCAGCTCTATGAGTGGCGCGGACCCGGCCGTACGGGTATTTATAACGAAACAGGGCTGCTGAGGAAATGGCCTGCCGGAGGTCCTGCACTTTTATGGGAATCGAACAATATGGGAGATGGATACTCTTCCCCGACCGTAACTGATGATGCAATTTATATCACAGGACGTAAAGATGATTCAGATGTCCTAACAGCGCTTACATTACAGGGAAAGCTTAAATGGGAAGTAGTTTATGGTAAGGCATGGGTTGCCAACCATACAGGATCGCGGTGCACTCCAACCTATTACAATGGGAAGATCTTTCTCATCAGCGGCAGTGGCGATCTGGTTTGCGCTGGCACGGACGGGAAGATAAAATGGTCGGTAAACCATTATGAAATGTTTGATGGCAAGCCTATCCAGTTCGGCATTTCTGAATCTCCTGTTGTGGCCGGCAATAAGATCATTGCATCTCCCGGGGGGAAAAAAGCTTCACTTGCTGCTTTCAACATTGAAAACGGAAAGCTGGTCTGGTCGTCTGAACCGTTGGGCGACGGTCCGCAATATGTCAATCCTTTGCTTATCGATTATGCCGGGAAGCAGATAATTGTCACGGTAAGCGGAACAATGATCTTCGCTGTAAATGCTGCCGACGGAAAGATCCTGTGGAAAGTTAATTATGCAGAACAAAACGGAGCGGCAGGCAATGCGCGGAAAAACCATGCTATCACACCAATCTTCAGGGATGGGAATATTCTGATCGCAAACGGTTATGGTTGGGTTGCTCTAAAACTGAAACTATCTGCTGATGGAAATTCTGTTCAGAAAGTATGGGAGAACAGGAATTTTGATCCTCAGCTGGGTGGAGTTGTCTTACTGGGAAACAAATTGTATGGAGCCAATCATCAGTCCGATCCTGCCGACACATGGATCTGTGTCGACTGGAATACCGGTAAAACCCTGTGGACAGAGAAATGGTATACCAGGGGGTCTGTAATTTCTGCCGACAACATGCTGATATTGTTTGAAGAACGATCGGGTCATGTTGGCCTTGCCATTCCTGAGGCAACGAAGCTGAATATAGTCAGCGAATTCCAGGTTACAAAAGGAGACGGACCATTCTGGGCTCATCCTGTAATAAGCAAGGGAAAGCTGTATATAAGGCACGGTGATATGCTGATGGTTTACCAGATTAAGTAAATATCTGTTAATGATGAAGCTGTGCCGGTCTGATCAATTCATTTCATTGTAAACATTACAATTGAATATTTTGTTAATATTACATGATATTACCGGCTGCCGGTAAAATGAATTGATAATATTACAATGTTCAATTACACAGCTTTATATACAGATCAGTATCAGCTGACAATGGCCCAGGCCTATTTTATCGACGGGCAAAAGGATGATATTGCTGTATTTGATTATTTCTTCAGGAAGCTTCCTTTCGGAGGGGGTTATGCTGTTTTCTCAGGGCTTGAGGTTGTTCTTGATATTCTTGAAAACCTGAGATTTGATAAAAACGATCTGGAATTTCTCAAAGAACAGGGATTCAACCCGGAGTTTGTAAATTATCTCAAAGAATTCAGGTTCCGGGGCAACATTTATTCTTCTTCTGAAGGTGATCTGATTTTTCCGGTACGTCCTGTACTTCAGGTTGAGGCGAATATCATAGAAGCCCAGATAATTGAGACTCTCCTGTTGAATCTTCTGAATTTTCAGTCGCTGATTGCGACCAAGGCCAGCCGTATGCGACTTGCCGCCGGTAACCGCACTCTTATTGATTTTGGATTGCGAAGGGCCCAGGGACCGGGAGGTTATTATGCAAGCAGGGCAGCCGTGATCGGGGGCTTTGATGCAACCAGCAATGTAGCTGCCGGTCGCGACTTTGGCATACCTGTTTCAGGCACAATGGCACACTCCTATATCGAAAGCTTCGACAGCGAACTGGCCTCGTTTGAACATTTTGCTGAGGTCCATCCCGATAACTGCGTTTTGCTTGTTGATACTTACGATACTCTTAACAGCGGAATTCCGAATGCAGTCATTACTGCAAAAAAAATGGAAGAAAAAGGACACAGGCTGCGAGGCATAAGGCTCGACAGCGGCGACCTTGCATACCTCTCCAAAAGATGCCGTGAGATTCTCGATAATGCCGGTCTTGCCTATGTTAAAATAGCCGTATCAAACCAGCTTGATGAATATATTATACAGAGCCTTATCGAACAGAAGGCTCCGATTGATGTTTTTGGTGTGGGGACAAGTCTTGTAACAGGGTATCCCGATGCCTCACTCGATGGTGTCTATAAGCTCGCCTTTTCTGATGGGTTGCCGCGTATCAAACTGTCGGAGAACGTGACAAAGATCACTCTGCCTCACAGGAAACAGGTATACAGGATACTTGAAAATGACGGGAGATTTTCAGGCGCCGATGCCATCACCCTTGAACAGGAAAAGGATGTTGATTTTATCTGCCATCCTCTTTTCCCTGCCAAGACAATGTTTACAGGTGACAGGGACAAGGAACCTCTTTTGAAAAAAGTCATGGAAGGAGGCAGACGTCTGTCTGATCCACCTTCATTGACTCAATCTGCCGGATACTGCAAAGAGAGACTGGCCCTTTTACCTGAAGAATACAAACGGTTCAATAATCCGCATGTTTACAAGGTGGGGCTGAGTGAAAAACTTCGGAATGAGCGCGACAGGCTCATTGAAGAATATAAAAACAAGTAATATGACGGCTCTTGTCATTATAGATGTTCAGAACGATTTTATGCCTTACGGCTCTCTGGGAGTGCCCGGCGGTGAACTGATAGTGCCGGTTATAAACAAGATACAGCCATTTTATGACGTGGTTCTGGCTACTCAGGACTGGCATCCGCAAAACCATATAAGCTTTGCCTCAAACCACCCGGGAAAAAAGCCTTTTGAAACGATCGGACATGCCGGATCAGAACAGACCCTGTGGCCTGACCATTGTGTTCAGGGAACTGAAGGTGCGATGTTTCATCCCGGGCTTGAAACCAACAGGTTTGCCGCTATATTCCGCAAGGGAATGGATCCCCGGGTCGACAGCTACAGCGGATTTTACGACAATTTGCATCTGATCTCAACCGGCCTGGGAGGTTATCTGAGGGAAAAAGGTATTACTGATATTCATTTTTGCGGCCTCGCTTCTGATATCTGCGTCTATTACACGATTAACGATGCCGTTATGGAAGGATTTTCCGTAACATTTGTCGAGGATGCGTCCCGTCCTCTCAATACCGGATCTTTTAACCAGCTGAAAAATGAAATGAAAAAAATGGGAGTGAGGATATGTACGAGTGAGACCCTGGATTTCATCTGAGAATAGAAATGCCTGTTTGCGACCTATGACAAAATTCAGTTGGAAGCCCCGGTATCTGGTATTGCTGATTACAATAATATCCTCAGTAGTTCTTTATTATTTAAGCTACCTTATAACCCATGCTTTGGTCTACTCATCCTTCTCAAGACTTCTTGTCAGGGTGTTTTCAATTATGGACTATTTCTCCTATGTTATAGGAATAGATATTATCATACTGGCAATTTTGACCCTTCATTTGATGACAACCAGTAAACTCAGGGGTAAAACTGAGCTTTACAAGGGATTTCTGTACTCCTTTATTTATGTAATCATTCTGGCTGCAGCATATTCAATGATGTGGATATTAGGGAAGTTTTAAAATTCCTGAATTTAAGCTTCTCCTTCCCATTCTTTATAGAACCGTTCCAGGAACTGTTCCATATAGCGATGTCTGCCTTCCGCCATCTTTTTCGCTGTGGTCGTATTCATCAGATCCTTCAGAAGAAGCAATTTTTCATAAAAATGGTTTATTACCGGGCCTGTCCCGTTTTTATATTGTTCAAAAGTATCATGCACCTCCGGCCTTGTTTCGGGATTGTGGATTTCCCTGTTCTTATAGCCTCCATATGCAAATGTCCTGGCAATTCCTATGGCTCCAATAGCATCGAGCCTGTCGGCATCCTGAACAACCATCCCTTCCGTGGACCTCATAGGAGTCTTTACCCCTGCACCTTTGAATGAAATGTCTTTAATGATCTCACACACATGGGAAACAACAGCCTCATCAACATTCATTTTTTCAAGCCATTCCCTTGCAAGACGTGGACCGGCTTCAACATCACCGTCATTTAATTTCCAGTCCGAAATATCATGAAGCAATGCCGCAAGCTGAACAACCTTAATATCCGCATTTTCATTTCCTGCAATATATACGGCATTCTTCCACACACGATAGATATGCCACCAGTCGTGGCCGGAACCTTCACCCGAAAATTTCTCCCTGATGTATTCAGCTGTTTTTTCAATAATAATGTCTTCATTCATAACAGGTCGGAAATTAAAGTTCTGTCATCCCTGGCTTCTGCTGATATCATAAACAAAGATCTTATCGGCATGCCGTATATACAAACGCTTATCGCAGACAACAGGATGTGCCCAGTAATTGCCTTTCCCTCCCGAAGGAAGCCTGAACTCGCCGGCAACCTCATATTTGTCAGGGACAGCCTTCACAAGTCTCAAGGTTCCCTTCTGATCAAGAGTGTAAAGCATTCCGTCGGCATAAGTCAGGCAGCCTTCGTCATTTCCCGCTTTCCATTTCTGCGCGCCGGTCATAAAGTCGAGACAGAACCATCCCCTCGATCTGCTTCCTGAACCAAAAATATATCCGTTATGTAGAATTACACCGCCATGATGGTTGTCCATGATATCTGACTGCCACACTTTTTCAGGTTTGAAAGATGTTCCTGATACATTCAGTTTAAAAAGCATACTTCCAAATCCATAACCGCTGGTAATGAAGACATATCCATTATGGAACAACGCATCCGGTATGTTACATGCCTGCTTATTTACCACTTCCACCGACCACAGGAGTCTGCCTGTCTTTGTATCAATTCCAAAATAGCTGTTTGAACTCCCGCCCAGAAGCTGGCGATAGCCGCCATGATCGGCGGCTACAGGCGAGGTATAAGATTCAATACCTGTGATCTGCGTGTTTACCCAGATCATCTTTCCTGTTCTTTTATCGAGGCATACCTGATGCCCTTTTTTCCCTGCCGGCCTGACATATAAGCTATTGCCATCGATCATTACCGATTCGGCGTATCCATATTCTGTCGGAGGGGCCTCATATACCCCGGGAAGGTCGACCTGCCATATTACTTTTCCTGTCTTAGCTTCAAAAGCTGTCAGAAGACCCATTTCACCTAAAAAATATACAACTCCGTTATCATAAGTAGGAGTGCTTCGTGGTCCGACATAAGAGCTTGCCCAGGATGCTGTTGTCGACCAGCTAGAGCCTGATGGTTTCTTCCAGACTGGTTTCCCTCTGAGGTCAAATGCAAAGACATACGGCACATTGTTATCAAGTCCGGCTGTAAAGATCATTCCGTCTGCAATTGAAACGGAACTGAATCCTTCGCCCAGGCCATTAATAGTCATTAAGAGTTTCGGTCCACCTGCCGGCCAAAGCTGTGCAAGGCCTGTTTCCTTCGATTTATTTGTACGGTCCGGTCCGTGGAAACATGGCCAGCTTGACTGCCCTGAAGAGGCGTTGTAAACAACCACCAATGCTATTGCCGTGAAAATTAATCCTTTCCTCATTTTGTTTTTTATGATTTAACTTTCCTTGTTTTCAGGGCAAAATAATGAATTAAGATAAATACTGCAACACCAGGCCTGCCCCGGGCTGACTTATATTAATTTTGTAACTTTCACGCCGGGTAGTAAATAATGCTTACTGCCTGAAAAATTCTAAGACTATGGCTGCAGGTTCGGACGAAGGACATATAAACTGGAAAGGCGAATGGGTGCCTGGAGATTCTCCCTTTGACAGGGCAAATGAATATTCGCTCAGGCAAGACCTGATAAAGGAATTGTTTGATGTCACTGAAAAATATCAAGGAAAGCTTCCCGACAAAACGATTGCTGAAGCAGCAATGAAAGTTGCCGGAAAATACGGGAAGTGAACCTTTCCCGGATGACAGACCCACTTTTCAGGATTTTTATAGGATCATTACTGAATATCCAGTGAAGCAATCGATTCCCTTAAGATCCCGGCTGAACGATGTAACAGCTCTTTTTCATTTTCCGAGAGCGGACCATCCACTATTCTTACGATTCCAGTATCCGACACGACCGCCGGAAGGCTTAAACATACATCACTGATCCCGTATTCGCCCCGGAGCATCGTTGATACCGTAAGCACAGAATTCTGCCGTCGCAACACCGATGCAGTTATCTTTACAAGGGCAAGCCCGACAGCAAAATGTGTCGATCCCTTTGCATTTATTATATGATAGGCTGATTCACGGACCTTCTGTTCGATCGTAAGCCTCTCTTCTTTCCATCCTGCACATCCACCGCAAAGAGGACAATATCTGTCAATCGGTATACCGCCTATATGTGTCATCGACCATGCTGCCACTTCACTGTCGCCATGTTCCCCAAGTATATATGCATGAACATTATGAACATCCACATCGCAATGTCTGGCAATGAAATGCCTGAACCTGGCGCTGTCGAGAACTGTCCCCGAACCAATCACCCGGCCCGGATCCCATCCCGAACGTTTTATTGCAACCCAGGTAAGTACATCGACAGGATTGGTGACAATCAGCATAACTCCCTTTGATTTGTTCATTGCGACTTCTTCCGCGATGCTGCCGACTATGGAGGCATTCTTCTTAAGGAGATCGAGCCTTGTCTCCCCGGGTTTCTGGGCCGACCCTGCAGTTATTACAACCAGGTTTGCATCGCTGTAGTCGTTTGGAGATCCCTGACGAATGATAGCAGTTGGAAAAAATGGCTGCCCGTGTACAAGATCGGAGACCTGCCCTTCGGCAAGATCCGTATTCCTGTCAATAATAACTATTTCGTCGGCCAGACCGCTCTGAGCCAATGAGTAACAATATGTTGCCCCAACGGAGCCTGCTCCCACAACAACTACCTTTCTCCAGTTCGTATTATTTTCAGATTTCATTTCAATTATTTCGGGGTTCTGTTAATTAATTAACAATCGCCGTCAGCCGTTGTTCATTTTCTTACTTCCTGAATTTATTTCCAACATGAATCTGATAAATCTGTTTCATTTATAACTTCACTTTCTGATTAAGTCAAAAAATCAGAATATCTTAGATTGGAAATAGGTTATTTTTTTGCCCCATAACACTGTTTGAAATGAAAAAAGATACAATCCTTCCCTTCCTCAAAGATATTGAGCTATTCAAAAATCTGGATGACAAGGAGTTTAAGGAACTGGCCCGGAGTATTAGGGAAAAACATTGTGAACCCGGGGAAATGCTTTTCAGCGAAAATAATCCGAGGGAAGATATTTTTATAATCCTCGATGGTAAGGTTGAATTGTACAAGATCGATTCGTACGGGACAAAGATCAGGCTTGCACTCTTCGGGAAAGGCGATTTCCTTGGCGAGGGCATCCTTGATCCCGATTCGCTGCACTCGACATCTGCCAGGGCAGTGTCAAAGGCAATCCTTCTCGATGTAAGGAAAGATTTTCTCAATTATAATGCAGGAACGACACTGAAAGTCCTGTCAAACATAATTGGAATAGTTACGAGGAGGATGCGCAATGCAAACAGCAGGATAATGAATACTGCGGCACAATATGTTTCGGGAAGGACACGTATTGAAAGCGACCTTCTTGGACAACGCGAAGTCCCATGGGAATCTTACTATGGTATACAGACTCTCAGGGCGGTTGAAAATTTCAATATAACAGGTATTACCCTGAATTTTTTCCCGACCCTTATTGAAGCCCTGGCTACAGTTAAGGAAGCGGCCGCCGAAGCTAATTTCAGGCTTGGTCTTCTTGATGAGGCAATAAAAGATGCAATTGTCCAGGCATGCCAGGAGATCCGCTATGGGAAATTTCATAATCACTTTACAGTCGATATGATACAGGGAGGAGCCGGAACATCGACAAACATGAATGCCAATGAGGTTATAGCGAACCGTGCCCTGAGGATACTGGGACACGACAGGGGAGAATACAAATACTGCCATCCCAACAACCACGTTAATCTTTCGCAATCGACAAATGATGCATATCCGACTGCCGTTAAAATTGCATTGTTCAATTCAAACAGGAACCTCGTTGCGGTGCTTACAAAGCTTGTCGATTCATTTAAAAAGAAAGGGGAGGAGTTTGCTCATATTATCAAAATGGGAAGGACCCAGCTTCAGGATGCCGTGCCAATGACCCTGGGCCAGGAATTTGAGGCATATTCAGTTACCCTGTCCGAAGAAATCGAAAGGCTTAACCAGAATGCAATGCTGTTCCTCGAGATCAACATGGGAGCTACAGCAATAGGAACCGGCATAAATACAGTCCCGGGATATGCGGAGCTTGTTGTCAGATACCTGCGGAAGATTTCAGGACTTAAGCTGTCCCTTTCATCCAACCTTGTTGAGGCTACACAGGATACAGGTGCTTTCGTAATGTATTCATCTGCAGTTAAAAGGCTTGCAGTAAAGCTCTCAAAAATATGCAATGATCTCAGGCTTCTTTCGTCGGGACCAAGAGCAGGAATAAACGAGATAAACCTTCCTCCCATGCAGCCCGGTTCATCAATTATGCCGGGCAAAGTCAACCCTGTAATTCCCGAGGTCGTAAACCAGATAGCCTTCAAGGTTATTGGGAATGACCTTTCCGTTACCATGGCTTCGGAAGCAGGGCAGCTCGAACTTAATGTTTTTGAACCTGTAATAGTTCATTCCATCTTCGAATCTGTCGAGATGCTTATAAACGGCATGAATACTCTCAGGTACCGTTGTATAGAAGGGATTACAGCGAATGAGGAAAGATGCCATGATCTTGTTCAGAACAGCATCGGTATAATCACAGCCCTCGTCCCATGGATTGGATATCAGGATCTTAATGACATTGCAAAGGATGCCCTTGAAAATAAAGAGAGCGTTTATTCCCTTGTGCTCGAGAGAGGTCTTCTTTCGAAGGAAAAACTCGATCAGATCCTGGCGCCGGAAAATATGATCAGGCCGGTGAAGATCAAATAATTGTTTCTGCGAATTTAATATTATTTTTCACCCGGTACCGGCTGGTGTTGAAAGTATTTCATTTTCAATTTATTAGATAGTCTGAACAAGACGCTGCTGCCGTGTGTTTTTATTTTATGTACTATGAATTTCATCAGCCCATAACAATCTGAATATCTTATAGTAACCAAATAAACATACAAATGGCATCTTCAAAAAACAAAATCGTTCCTCATCTCTGGTTCGACAAAGAGGCAAAGGAGGCAATCGCATTTTATACTTCTGTCTTTCCCGGCTCAGAACTCATTTCAGCAACTGAGATTGGAGGCACGCCCTCAGGCAATGTCGATATTCTGACCTTTAAGCTTAAGGGTCAGGATTTCATGGCCATTAATGCCGGCCCTTTTTTCAGGATCAATCAGAGTATTTCATTTTCCGTTTACTGTGGATCAGAAAGTGAAATACAACGTCTTTATGAGAAACTGACTGAAGGCGGTTCAGTATTGATGCCCCTTGATAAATATGACTGGTCGCCCAAATATGCCTGGGTTCAGGATAAATTTGGCGTTAGCTGGCAACTCGATATCCAGGATATCGATTCACCCCTGAAAATTGTACCTACAATATTATTTGTAAATGAGAAATCTGCCAGATTAAAGGAGGCTGTATACTTCTACAAATCGGTTTTTCCTGAATCGGAAATATTAATGGAAGCACCCTACGACAAGTCGGTAAATATGCCGGATGGATCACTCCTTTTCGCCAGAGTCAGTCTGTCGGGATTCTTATTTAACTCAATGAGCAGTTCGATTCACCATGATTTCGATTTCAATGAAGCAATCTCATTCATGGTTTACTGCAATAACCAGGAAGAAATAGACTATTTCTGGGACAAACTTACCAAAGGAGGAGAAGAACAGCAATGCGGCTGGCTGAAGGATAAATTCGGCCTTTCGTGGCAGATAGTCCCTTACGAAATGAATATGATTATGAACAATGCACAAACCGGACAGAGAGCAAGGGTAATGGAAGAAATGTTTAAAATGAAAAAACTCGATCTGAATGTCCTGAAAAATGCATACAACTTCGAAAAGCAGGAATGAATCAGGCTATGTAAGTCATAGAAGCCTGACAGTCAATCCTGCCTTTAAGAAATAAGCCTTACCTTATTAATTGAAATAATGCCTTTCAGTTTTTTGTCTTTTGTCGCTCCGTCTTTTTTCGGGATGTTTTGAAGACCTTTTTCCACGGAATTCACCCGTCCTGTCTTTTTTATCCGATTTTTCCTGCGCCTTCTGAAGTACAAGCCTGCTATCCATATATTGCCTATTATGGAGAGTCCTGATAAGCATATCGGCATGATCGGACCCTACTTCAAAGAATGAGAAATCCTTCATAAGATCTATCTTTCCGATAGGTATCTGGGCGCCTCTAGTATTCTGGTTTATAAGATCTATTAATTGTTCAGGATAAAAACCGTCTGATTTTCCACGGTTAATAAACAGCCTTGTATAATCACCTTCAAAATGATCGCGTGATCTTTTCCCTGTTCTCGCTTCATCTCTGCCGGCTTTTTCAGGCACCGGTGCTATAAGGTCCTCACCAAGACGGTAATCATCAAGGAACCTTTCAAATTCAAGTGTTACAACTCTTCTGAGCAGTTCCTCCCTGTCGAGATTTTCAAATCTCTGCTTTATTTCCGGAATATATTTTTCTATCTCTTTATGACCAGTTGTGACATTTTCAATTTTCCCAACCCAGTTGAACAGCTGTTTCCCGCATATCTCAGTTCCCGTGGGAATCGGCAGCGATTTGAAATTCTTTTTTATAAGACGTTCGATCCTGGTGAGGTTGTTCTTTTCCCTGAGATGGACAAGGGCTATTGATATCCCTGTTTTTCCTGCCCTTCCGGTACGGCCCGATCTGTGGGTATAAATTTCAGGGTCGTCGGGCAGGCTGTAATTTATCACATGAGTCAGATCGTCAACATCCAGTCCGCGCGCAGCCACATCGGTCGCTACAAGTATCTGGAGGTTCTTCTGACGGAATTTCTGCATCACTGCATCGCGCTGCGACTGCGACAGTTCGCCATGAAGAGCGTCGGCATCATAACCGTCATTTATAAGGTTCGATGCAACTTCCTGTGTTTCCTTACGCGTACGGCAGAAAACAATACCATAAATATCGGGTTCGAAATCTGCAATACGTTTCAGCACTTTGTATTTGTCCCTGGCATGAACCAGGTAATAGTTATGGCTTACATTCTCGGCAGATGAGTTCTTCGTTCCGATGGTTATCTCGGAAGGATTGTTCATATATTTTCTGGCTATCGATCCTATTTCAGGCGACATTGTGGCTGAAAAGAGGAGTGTTCTTCTTCCTTCCGGCACTTCTTCGAGGATCTCATTTATGCTGTCGAGGAATCCCATATTAAGCATTTCATCAGCTTCGTCAAGCACGACTGTATGTACATTGTTCAGTCTGGCAGCCCTTCTGCCTATCAGATCGATAAGACGGCCCGGTGTTGCTACTATTATATGTACTCCTTTCTTAAGCTCCCTGATCTGGTTCTCAATACTCGAACCGCCATATACTGCCAGTATCCTCAGGTTGCCTGTATGCTTTGAGTAATCGGCGAGATCGCCTGTGATCTGAATGCATAGTTCCCTTGTGGGACAAAGTATGAGCGCCTGTGTCGAATTCATTTCCGGATCGGTCGACAGTACAAGAGGAAGTCCGAAAGCTGCTGTCTTTCCTGTACCTGTTTGTGCAAGTGCAATAATATCGTTTTCTGTGCCAAGCATCAAGGGGATAACCTTCTCCTGTACGGGCATAGGATGTTCAAAACCAAGTTCCTTAATTGATTTAAGGATGCCGGGAGTAAATCCCATTTCTTCAAATTGTATCATTTATTCTTTTTATGGTGTATATCCGGGAGCGATTTATTTAATATCCCGGCTGAAATGAACTCAAATGCAGACTGGATTAAACGCGTGAAAACGCTACTTGGAAATCACCTTGTTAATAAGGGCGCAAAGGTAATCAAATAATCCACATATTCTTCTTATCTTCAAACAACTTTCTAAAACAATAAAATGTTAACTATTTGTGATACTATATCCGGAGGAATTGTAAATTTCCTCCTCAGATATTTTATCAACGAATCAAATTAATTATTATGAGTGACGAAAATAAATCAATTCACGACTTCGACTTCGACCTGATCTGTGAATATTTCTCCGGCCTTGAACGGCAGGGACCCGGAAGCCCCGAGATGACATTAAAAGCGTTAAGCTTTGTTGAAAACCTTACAGGCGAATCGTCAATCGCTGACATCGGATGCGGGACGGGTGGTCAGACAATGGTACTGGCCCGGCATACGGGAGGACACATTACAGGGATTGATCTGTTTCCAAAATTTATTGATCTTTTTAACACCAATGCCGGGAAGCTGAACATGCAGCACCGGGTAAAAGGTATTGTCGGATCGATGGATAACCTTCCATTCCGGGAAGAGGAACTTGATCTCATCTGGTCGGAAGGGGCAATTTATAATATAGGATTTGAACGAGGACTGACATATTGGAAGAGGTTTCTGAAACCGGGAGGCTTTGTAGCTGTCACAGAAGTATCGTGGTTTAGTGAAAACCGTCCTGAGGAGATTACCCGGTTCTGGATGGAGGCCTATCCCGGAATAGACACCATCTCAAATCAGATTGCCCTGATGCAAAAATCGGGCTTTACTCCTGTAGCGCATTTTATTCTGCCCGACAGCTGCTGGACCGAAAACTTCTATGCCCCACAGCCTGAAGCACAAAAAGCCTTCCTCCGGAAACACGAAGGTAACCAGGCTGCAATCGATTTCATTGCCAGTGAACGGCATGAAGAACAACTATACTCAAAGTACATGGAGTATTATGGTTATGTATTCTTTATTGGCAGGAAGGTATGATAGATGTTGTAAAGGACTTTCATCTTTTACTATTTATAACTTGTTAATTTATAAAATATGACTTACTGTCAGTATATTGAGTCGCTTCCTCCCGGTGAGAAACGGGATCTGCACAAAAACTACCACGACAATCACTATGGGTTTCCATTGCACGACGATAATGAGCTTTTCGGGAGACTTGTTCTTGAGATCAATCAGGCAGGACTGAACTGGGAGATCATCCTGAGGAAAGAAAATGCTTTCCGCAAGGCTTTCAACGACTGGGACATAAAGAAGGTGGCTGCCTACAAGGAAAAAGAAATTGACAGGCTCTTGTCTGATGCCGGAATTATACGTAACAGACTTAAGATAAATGCTGCAATCAGGAATGCCAAAGTGATCCTTGCCCTTCAGAAAGATTTTGGTTCTTTCGATAAATGGCTGGAAATAAATCATCCGAAGACATTGCAGGAATGGGTTAAGCTTTTCAGGAAGACATTTACCTTCACCGGCGGGGAGATCGTTAACGAATTCCTCTCGAGCATAGGTTATCTGCCGGTTCAGCACGACAAGGAGTGCCCGGCATTTAAAAGAATAGTTAAAATGAAGCCAATGTGGATGACCGGAAGTGAAAGTGGAGGGCTTTAGTAAGAAATAATAGCTTTAATTGAAAACGGCCACTAAGGTTCATTAATGGACCGATCGTATTACTGTGGTTTATCTGCGGATGGTTTTTTAATTCCCGTA
>Ga0116170_10003356_pt1 | contig 14993 bp, 12 predicted proteins | sample AD_JPNHW1_MetaG_FD_89797 | JGI IMG/M metagenome (GOLD analysis project Ga0116170, IMG submission 89797) | Active sludge microbial communities of municipal wastewater-treating anaerobic digesters from Japan - AD_JPNHW1_MetaG | ecosystem: Engineered > Bioreactor > Anaerobic > Digestate | place...
CAAAAAAATATAAAAAATGTTGTGGCAAAAAAATCAGATCATGAAGGTGGTTTCTAATGGCACTCAAAGAGTATAAGCCAGGGATGGCGTTTACGGGGGTCGTCGGGCGTACGGTCGACGTTTCAAAGCCCGCCTGGCCTGAGCCGCTCCGCGCCAAAGAGGGCGCTCCGAACGTCCTGTTCATCGTCCAGGACGACACGGGTTTCGGCCAGATGGGCTGCTACGGCAGCCCCATCGAGACGCCGAACATCGACAACCTGGCCAGGAACGGACTGCTCTTTTGCAACATGCACACTACGGCACTGTGTTCGCCGACCCGCTCCTGCATCCTGACGGGCAGAAACCATCATTCCAATGCCATGTCCTGCATCACCGAAGGTTCGACCGGCTTTCCCGGCAGCAACGGTTACATCCCGTTCGAGAACGGCTTTCTGTCGGAGATCCTGCTCCAGCACGGCTACAACACCTTTGCCCTGGGCAAGTGGCATCTCACCCCGGCCACCGAGTTTACCGGGGCGGGGCCCTACGACCGCTGGCCGTTGGGCCGCGGGTTCGAGCGGTTCTACGGTTTCCTGGGCGCTGATACCCATCAGTACTACCCGGACTTGACCTACGATAACCACTCGGTACAGCCGCCCAAAACGCCGGAGGAAGGCTATCACTTCACCGAAGATATCACAGACAGGGCGATCAGCTTCATCGCCGACTCGAAGCAGAATGCTCCAAACAAGCCGTTCTTCATGTACTTCTGTCCGGGCGCCGGGCATGCGCCCCATCATGTGCCCATGGAGTGGGTGGAAAAGTACAGAGGCAAATTCGACATGGGCTGGGACAAGTACAGGGAGATGGTCTTCGAACGCCAAAAGGAACTGGGCATACTTCCCCAGGACGCCGAGCTCTCGCGCCACGATCCCGACGTCAAGCCCTGGGACAAGTGCTCGGCCGATGAGAAGAAGGTCTATGCCCGGATGATGGAGGTGTTCGCGGGCTTCCTCACCCACACGGACTATCACTACGGCCGCCTTTTTGCCTTCCTCAAGGAGATCGGCGAGTGGGACAACACGATCATCATGTTCATCTCCGATAACGGCGCCAGCGCCGAGGGCGGCCCGGCCGGCTCGGTCAACGAGAACCTCTTCTTCAATTCCGTCCCCGAATCCCTGGAAGACAATTTGAAGGCCATGCCTGAACTCGGGGGCCCCAAATACTACAATCATTACCCGTGGGGCTGGACCTGGGCCGGCAACACGCCCTTCCGCCGCTGGAAGCGGGAGACCTACCGGGGCGGCATCAGCGACCCGTTCATCGTCCATTGGCCTAAAGGAATTAAAGCCAGGGGCGAGGTCCGGACGCAATACGCCCATGCCATCGACATGGTCCCGACGGTCCTGGAGCTTTTGGGGATCGAGCCCCCGGAGAAGATCCGGGGCGTCACCCAGTCGCCGATCGAGGGACTGAGCTTTGCCCAGGCCCTAAACAACGCCCAGGCTCCGAGCAAGCACGTCACGCAGTACTTCGAGATGATGGGCCACCGTTCCATTTATCATGACGGCTGGCGGGCGGTCTGCCCGTGGCCGGGGCCTTCGTTCATCGAAGCCGGAAAGCCGTTGGGCGAGCCCATCCCCGCCGCCACCCTCACCGATCTCGACGCGAATCATTGGGAGCTATATCACGTGGCCGAGGACTTTGCCGAGAACCACAATGTGGCCGCGGAAAACAGGGACAAGTTGATCGAAATGGTGTCCCAGTGGTATGTCGAGGCGGGCAAGTACAACGTCCTGCCCGTGGACGGCCGGGTCATGCTGCGGGCCATGGAGGAGCGCCCCCAGATCACGGTCGACCGCACGAGCTACACCTTCTACCCCAACACCCAGCCTATATCCGACGCGGTCAAGATGTTTAACCGGCCGCACAGCATCACGGCCGACGTCGAGGTTCCCCTGGCAGGCGCCGAAGGCGTGCTGCTTTCGCAAGGGGGCGTCGACGGCGGCTTTTCTTTCTATGTCAAGGACGGCAAGCTGTGCTATGTCCACAACTACGTCGGCAAGGAGATCATGATCGCCCGGTCAAAAGACGGCGTCCTGGAGGGCCGCCACGAGCTGAGGTTCGAGTTTGAGCCGACCGGCAAGCCCGATATCCAGGCCGGCAAAGGGTCGCCCGGCAGGGCCCAGCTCTATATCGACAGGAAACTTGTGGGCCAGCTCGAGATGCCCATCACGACCCCCATGTCGTACGGGTTGGGCGGCGGCTTTTCCGTCGGCCTGGACACGGGCTCGCCGGTCACCTCCGATTATAAGGCGCCGTTCCCGTTCACCGGCAAGGTCTACAAGGTCACGGTGGACGTCAGCGGTCAGTTGATCGAGGACGACGAGCTGACCATGAGGAAGATCATGGCCCGGCAATAACCTGCTAACGCCGCGAGGAGTGGAAAACGCAATAAGGAGGTTTAAGTATCCGCCAATCAGGCCGTTGCGGCCTCCCAAAGGTGCGCCCAACGTCCTGGTTGTGCTGATAGACGACGTGGGTTTTGGCGCATCGAGCGCATTTGGCGGCCCATGCCGGACGCCTACGGCACAACGCCTGGCCGCAGGAGGGCTGCGCTACAACCGCTTCCATACCTGTGCGCTCTGCTCGCCAACTCGACAGGCGCTGCTCACCGGACGCAATCACCATACCGTTGGCATGGGAGGCATAACCGAAATGGCCACGTCGGCACCGGGAAACTGCTCAATCCGTCCCCTGAATTGCGCCCCTCTGGCCGAGACCCTCAAGCTGAATGGATATGCGACTGACCAGTTTGGCAAGTGCCACGAGGTGCCGCCCTGGTAGACCAGCCCGGAATAAAACCCATGCTCTGACCGCTGAAGTGGTTGTGCCCGAGACAGGTGCTGAAGGGGTGATATTTGCCCAGGGAGGCATCACCGGCGGATTCAGCTTCTATGCCAGGGGCGGCACTGTGACCCTTTACATCGACGGCCAGAATGCAGGCAGCGGCCGTATCGATAGGAAGGAGCCCTTCGCCTTCTCTGCCGACGAGACGGTTGACGCGGGAATGGAAGCAGGCTCACCTGTGTCGCCGGACTACGGCCCGAAAGGAAACGCATTCCCTGGAGGTCAACGGCGAATTGGCGGCTCAGGGCAGCTTGCAGCCGATGAGCCGTTGATCTTTACGGAAAACGACCTGGTGCGTCCCCATTTGGATCAAAGGCAGTATCACCATATGTTATAAATACGATTACATCATCATTAATTAACTCAAAATAGGCTGATTGCCTTTATTGGGCTTCAGAAGAACAAAAGTCTCCAGCATCCATTCGCAGGTGATGACCATTAAGCTGATAGAACAACCGGGAATATTGACGGCTATCAAGTCAGTGGCACTTAAACACTTTTTTGGTAGGATAGGAGGATGACGAATTGAAAACAGCATTTGTCTGTCTTGCTCTCTTGTTGACCTCAACTCTGGCCGCGTCCATGGACAACTATTGGGATAGCTTCGGCTCACCCCAATTGGAGGCAAGCCTTGCCGTAGCTAACGAATTCGACCGGGGGGATACGGTCAAGCTCAAAGTGGATCTCACCAACTATGGCCGGATAATAGGATTGGATGCAGACAAGAAGTCGGATTCCAGTATGGAAGATGAGCTTTCCGATAGGGAGTTCAAATATGAGCAGGAAGTTCCCACTGCTCTTAACATCACTGCCACACTTCGATCCGGAACAGATCTGATAGAAGTCCAGTCTGATAAACAGGTGGTCCAGTCCCTAAAATCGGGAAATAAGATCAAAAAGCCGTTGGATTTTACTGTAGAGATCTCGGGAGATGCACCTGCTGGAACATATCCTATGTTTCTCGATTTGACATATGATTACCAGGACAACGTGGAGGTTGATGCCGAAGAGATGGATCCCAAAGCCGGCTTGAAAGGATTTCAGGTCGCTTACTCCTACCAGAAGGCTAACCTGACGTTTGAAATTCCCCTGAAGATTAAAAGGCAGGCGGACTTCGAGATAGTGAGCAGCAAAGCCAATCTATCAGTCGGCGAAAAGGACGGCGAAATATCGGTTGTCTATATGAACATCGGTGAGGAGGCTGCAAAGGATGCTGCTGCCATTTTAAGCATCTCCAATCCCTTCTCGTCCACAGATGACCAGGCATTTATCGGAACTGTGCAACCGGAAGAGAAGAAGGCAGTGGTCTTCAGGCTGGACGTGGACTCCGGTGCCACGGCCAAAGATTACGTCATAAGCAGCGAGATCAGATTTACCGATGAGAAGGGAGATTCTGCCATCTCGGACAGCATGAAGATTCCCGTAAATGTGGCGGATGCAGCCACTAACACAACAAAGATCATTATTGTGGCATTATTAATTGCAATAGCATCTGGATTTTACTTTTACAGAAGGAGGAAGGCATAAGGTTGCCTCTGCCAAATCAGGATACTGGGCAAGCTGCTTCATTTGGGTGTAGGAGGATGGAAGAATTGAAAAAAATGATCATATGTCTGACCCTTGCGCTGATGCTGGCGTCTCTTTCGCCTGCAGGGGCCCAATTCATGCCATTGAGGTCTTCCGTAGAAAATTATTGGAATGTTATGGGCTCACCTCAATTGGAGGCGAGTGTGATCGGCACAAATGAGTTTGAGAGGGGTGATAAGGCCATCCTTTATGTAGGCTTGACAAATGTCGGCCAGATAACCGGGTACGAACCGGACGAGAGGCCGGAGGACCAGAAGGAGAAGACGTTAGCGGAGAGGGAATTCACTTTGGAGAAGGCCAAAACAGCCGCGTTTCCCATCACCGCGATGCTCCGATCTCCCACCCAGTACATTGAGATTCAGTCCGGTCCGCAGATCGTGGAGGGGCTGGCCAGCGGCGCAAAATCCCGTGATCCCATGGAGTTTGCCATCGAAATAGATAACGATGCTCCCGAGGGCAATTATACTCTGGCTCTTGACCTGTACTACCTATGGCAGGAGAACACCGGTGTTGGTGCACAGGATCATGAAACTATACTGGGTTTAATTGGATTCAGGCAATCCAGCCTATTCGCGATGAAGATGCAATCGATCAATCTTTCTGTGGTCGTGAAGGGCAAGGCAGACTTTGAGGTTGTCAACGTGGATGCGGAATTAAATGCCGGCCAGAGCGGAGGCATCACCAAGATCACCTATAAGAACGTGGGCAAAGAGACCGCGAAAGATGCCATTGCCAGGGTAAGTCTATTCATGCCCTTTTCCTCTGATGATGATCAGGCCTTCCTGGGAACACTCAGTCCGCAAGATGAGGCAACTGTGACATTCAAGATCGACGTAAAGGAAGGCGCTGCAGTTGGAAATTATAGCATCAATAGCGAGGTCAAATATACCGACCTCAAAGGCAATAGCATCACGTCGGAGACCGTAAGCATTCCACTAAAGGTCGGACCCGCGAAAAAATCCTACACGAGAATAGCGGCCCTGGCGTTGATAGCATTGGCGGCAATAGGCATTTACATCTTTAAAAAGAAAAAGATAAAATTGCCGGGATGAGCGTACTCATGTAGATTGTGCAGGTGCATGTATAATTTGCAGGTGCGATGGATTATCATCGCACTATGCGATATTCACAGGGAATATCCTGCGCTCTTCTACTGTACCGTTCTCCCAGGGGCGGAGCAGCAGCATGATCGCCTCTGTGCTGCCGCTCTTCCTGGCGGAAAAGGTGAAAGCCGTCTCTTCGGAAGAGCCCATCATCTCTGAGCTGGACTCTTCGGCTGTCTCTGAACAGTCCACCAGGCTTATGTATTCAGGATCGAAATTTGTCCACCATTGGTAGCCCGTCCCGGCGTTATAAGGAAGGGAAATGGTAAAATTTTCCCCGACCGTAGCGTTTATGGCTTCTTCACAGGGGGCATTGTCGCAGACGCTGCCACAGGCCGCTGTGATTGAGAAGAATGCAGCAGCCAAAATCATCATTGCATTTCTATTTCTATACATCTGGAATTCCTCCAGACATTATTGCCCTGTGATTACATATAATTTGCTGATCAGGTCATTTCTGGTCGGCATAATTCTGCCAGAATGTAGAGGCCGGAAAGGTGAGTTCTTGAAGGTGTAGAGTCACGAAAGGCAATAAGTTTATCTAATAAGCATATATAATGAGAATATAACGATAATTTGTGTAAATTGGTGATTGCATATGAAATGGATTGCATTCCTGATGGCACTGATCATGTGCACAATAAGTGGCGCGATGAGTCAGGCGGATCAATACTCGAATCAGAACTCGAATAATACCACAGGAGCCCCTGCGCCTGTAAATCCCACCAGCCCCGAAGCCCTGGGGATAGAGACGCCATCTGTGACTTCGGTAGCGTCTGCAGAGCAAGCAGCCAATGGTCAGGAGAGATCCCAGGAGCTGGTAAAGGCAGATCAACAGATGGCCTATTCGGCTTCTGCAGGCTTGGGGGCAACCTCAGCAAGCCCATCTTACACTCAAACGATAGTTCCTTCGGGTGGCGGCATAACTTCGGCCAATCGCCTCTATCTCTTTTACGCGCCGCTGACCGTGGCCGGATGCAATCTGTATGACAGTGTGCCCCTCTGGCTTCAGATATCCGGAACAGGCGACATCTGGTTTTACGAATGGTATCCGAGCGGCATGCTTGAGACCAGCTATGCCGGATATACCTACTCTCCTGAATGGTACAGAAGATATTTCCTTGCCGACTCTCCCGGATGGCATATCCTCCAGTATTACTGCAGCGGCTGGAGCAATTACGCCTACATGTACGTCTATGGGTCCGGTGGCGGAGCAAGTCCGGCGCCGACTCCGGAAAATCCCGTCAATACCTATGAAACGGATTGCGAAAAAGATCCCTGGTGCAATTGGGTAAACGGAAAGTGCATATGTGAGAGCCTGGTTCCTTCGACCAACACTGAGAGACAGAACTGCGAGAAAAAGCCATACTGCAATTGGGTAAATGGCCAGTGCCTCTGCACAGGCCTGATGCCATCGGCGACCTATGGAGCAGGCTCGAATGAGGGAGCAATGAGCGTTTCGTGATTTTTTTTAATTTTTTATGTGCAAAATGCAATTTTAATTTCTGACGGAAATCGGGATTTTGATTTTGGGCAATATTTTTATACCATAGGATTACATAACTAATAATAAGGTGAGATTCGTGGACTCTTCTTTGAGAAAAATATCTTATATATTCGTTGGCATTTTTGCGCTGATCATTGCAATATGCCCGGCAAATGGAGAGATTGAAAGCGTAGTTCTGGGCGACTATGAGGTTTCATTCGATTTGGATACCTCATCAAGCCATACTATAGAAGTTCAACCTCCCATAATTGGAGAAAACGACACCAACTATGGTGCATATATAAAATTTTCAAACGATACGCAGATTCTCATGGGAATCGACGTATTCAATACCGCCAAAGATGCGACGCTTGAGCCTGAGCTGGAACTTGTCCAGGTCTATGCCAGAGGCGATGAGAATACCACAGTCACCACCAGGTCGGTGGATGGCAGGATGGGCATTCAGACCTCCAGCATAAGCAAATCCGGTGATCCTTCTTTCACATTCCGCTCCTGGATCGACAGCCAGAAGTGCGAATGCGGAGAGGTCTATGCAGGATCGGCAAAATTGGAGATCCTTGGCATCGTCCCGACCAATATCTCTGAGAATCTGCTCAATTCCCTTCACGTGGCAAGTATGGCAGATGCTATAGCGCCGGAGCAGGCCGGCTCGCTAACCGGGACTGCCCCTCCGGCCGCCGCACAGGCTGCTGCAACTGTGCCATCGCAGATATCCGCCTCAAGCCTCGATTCAACCCAGAAAGCTTATGCTGAAAAGGCATGGCTGGACTCATTCTATCCATCCGATCCAGCTTACTGGCAGTTGCATGCCTGGGCGAATATGTAAATTTGGATCTGATCCGCTTTTTATTCCTTTTTTATCCATTGCAGGATTTTATATATCAAGAATTCCGATATCCTCGTCAGAGGATATGAAATGCAGCCGAATCCATTCAAATACGACGACTCCTGCAAATACTGCGGCGTCTGGCCGATCTCGGAGGGACCGCACCACAGGGAAGACTGTCCCAGACATCAATCCCAGATGGCATACGACTCCGATCTGAGCCGCAAATATCCATGCAAGTTCTGCGGTGCGGTTCCATTTATCGCCGGCCCTCACCATAAAGAGGATTGCCTGCGCAGGATCACGAAGTGACGCATTTGTCATCCCCTCCGCATTTTTATCGCCAGGTAAATGACGGCAATGCCTCCCGCAATTCCCAGGAATGCGGCCAAATACACCAGGGAGATTATGCCCAGCATCGGATGGCCAAGGATCAGGACTCCGAGGATGATATTTATGGCCCCGATGATAGCGGCACTCCATCCCTCTTTCATCGCCCAGATGAGGCGGATGAAGCCGAAGCAGATCACCAGGATTGCTGCCGTGATCACGACCATCTCAGGAATCAGCACAGCGCTCAGGAACGGATGGCCTATGACCGCAAGACCAGCCAGTATGCCCAGCAGACCGCTGGCTCCTCGCCAGATCCAGTTGGTCCTATCCATGAAAATGGTGACTGTGGTGGTGATGCCGACGAAAAGCCAGTACCAGCCCAGCAATGAAACCAGGACAATGGTAGTCGCAATTGGAGAAGCTATCAAATAGATGCCGATTATCAGTGAGGCCAGCCCCTCCAGCAGCATCAGCCACCAGGGAACTGTTGCCCCACCAGCCATTACGCGCGTTTCCATTTTTTTCCACCCTCTTTTGCAGCGAATGATCAAACGATTACGATTTCGATTAAGATTTCGATCAAGATTCTGATTTCATTTAGCCGGCGGAGCCGGAGGCGCAGGCGGCATCATCTCCGATGGCGAAAGAGCGAAGGCGTCCTCCATGATCTTGCCCCAGACATAGCGGAATATCAGCTTTCCAGTGGCTATCACCGGCGTGGCCAGGAGGGCGCCCAAAATGCCGAAGGCTCCCGTGGCGACGATGACTCCTATCAATACTATCAAAGGCGGCAGGTCCACGGCACCTCCCATGATCTTGGGCACCAGGAGTTGGTTTTCCACCATCTGGACTGCCGTGTAAAAGGCTATTATTATCACCGCAAAGACCAGGTGGCTGACAGACAGGTGGGTCGATCCGAAGAGAAGGGCCACCAGTACCGCAGGAACGGCCGCCAAAATAGGGCCGACATTGGGGATCAGCTCCATGAACCCGGCAATCACTCCCAGGAAGAACGCCTGAGGCAGACCCAGGATGAAGCCTCCAATCCAGGTGATCACTCCCACTATGAGCATGAGATGGATCTGGCCGCGCAGAAAGCCGGTCCAGGTCCTGTGGATATTGTTGAAGAGAAGGGACAGCTCCGGACCGTGGCCCGGAGGTATCAGATCGGCGAACCAGTTCTTCATCTCGCCTGCGGAGAGCGTCATCTGTAGCGACATAAGCAGAGTGAACAGCACCGAAGCCAGGCCTGAGAATGTCGGCCCCAGATATCCGGCGAGAGCGCCCAGCGCCTTTCCCACCCGGCTGCTCAGGTCGGCTACCGACATATGCACCGCCGGGGCAGGCACAACAGCTCCGGATGTGGCAGCATTGAGGGCCTTGGTAATGGTATCAAGCGCCGGATTGAAGGCCGAGGCCAGAAACCTGTGGTCCTGCAGGGAAACGGAAATGGAATTGATGGCCAGGATGAGCTTTTCCACAATTATGTTGGGATCGATCTTCATAGCGAAGTTTATGGCATCCACCAGCGGCTGAATAAGCAGCAGGGGGATGATGAGCAGCGCTGCCACCACAAACAGATATGTGATTACAATGACGAAGGATCTATTCAGCCGCAGACGCCCGGAGAAGAACCGGATAACCGGATCAACCAGCAGGGCCAGGAGGGCGGCACATATCACCAGAGAGAGGGAAGACCTCCCGGAGTATACAATCAGCAGTGCAGCAAGCACGAGGAACACGCCCATAATATAGCGGGTGGGCTCGCTCCACCGGCTACCGGCATTGGCTACCTCGCTTCCTGCCTTATCCTCGTGCAGCCTGTCGCCGGCAGGAAGATCTTTTCCCGGATAATTATTTTTTATTTCGCTCATTGTGACTCTCCATTCATAGCAGCTTATATGCCGACTTGATCGGCTTCTGAGATTTCGTTTAATTTCTTTGCATAGAGACGGCAATATAATCGCCGATCGGCATAAAGAAGCCGTCTGAGATCTCTGATTTAGATCGACGGCCAAAATTCATAAGCGATATTCTCTCTCAAGGGCATTAAGCTTTTCTATTTGATGCTCTATCAGTGCAGCCCCGCATATATTTCGCTGATTTGTTCTTTTTTTAGTCGGGGACTGATAGGGACTGGCTGACTTGCTGGGCATGCTGACTTGCTGGGACTTGCCGGCCTGTAGTTCTGGAATTATCGGGACTGATCTGGACGGGTCCGAACTGAATCAGCCGCAAATTTGAAATATAATCATTAAAGATTCTTATTAAAAAACGGCGATGTTTATGAGATTCAGGACATTTTTGATCTCAATTGTGATAGTATCCATATGCATACTATTAGCGGCAATGGCAGTCGATGAGAATAAACAGACATCTGGACTTGATGCGGCAGATCCCCTGCCATCCTGGAATGAAGGATCGACAAAGGATGCGATCATGGGTTTTGTGACAAATACAACCAACAAGAGCCATCCGGACTATGTGCGGCCGGAGGAGAGAATAGCCACATTCGACAACGACGGCACTCTCTGGTGCGAGTATCCGGATTACGTCCAGTCTCTCTTCATGTTCGATCGGGTCAAGGATATGACAGCAGAGCATCCGGAGTGGAATGACACGGAGCCTTTCCGGTCCATCATCACCGGCGAAAGGGCCTCCTCCGCCAACTTCACCATCAATGAATCATTGCAGATCTACATCGCCACCAGTGTCAATCTCACGGCAGACGAGTACATGAGCCTCGCCGGCGAATGGCTCAATGCCACGCAGCATCCCAGATTTGGGCAGCCCTACACCAAATGCGTCTACAAACCCATGCTGGAATTGCTCAATTATCTGCAATCCCGGAGCTACAAGGTCTACATAGTGACGGGAGGAGACGAGGACTTCGTCCGCAGCTTCTCGGACAGGGTGTACGGCATTCCTGCCGAGCAAGTGATAGGCTCGGCCTTCTATCTTCAGTTCGTAGAAGACAACCGCAGCGTTTCAGTTGTAAAGCTCCCCAAGATCCTGGTCATGGATGACGGCCAGGAGAAGGCCAAGGAGATCCAGCAGAACATCGGCAAGAGGCCGATCTTTGCCTACGGAAATTCCAATGGAGATATCCCCATGCTCCAGTTGGCCACATCGGACTCCAGGCCCGGGTTTTGTCTGCTCAATCATCACGACGATCCCGTCCGCGAGTATGCCTACGACAGGCAATCGCCAATCGGAAGATTGGATAGCGGTCTGGATATGGCTGGAGAATGGGGCTGGCAGATCGTGAGCATGAAAGACGACTGGAAGGAGATGTTTTAACATTTGAAATTAAAAATTGAAAATTGAAATTGGGCCTGAATCTCAGGCCCTCATATTTCATATCCATTCCTTTCTTCATCAATTAATTCAGCTCTCCACCTCCATTACAACCTTTTCCAGCTTCCCTGTGAACTGGAATGGGCTGCTGTAGCTATTGGAGACAGGCGTCTGGGGATCCTTGCCCACCTCCAGACCCTCCTCGAAGGAGTAGCGTTTCGGCACTGTCCGGGGCATGGAGACCTTTCCCTGCTCCTTGCCGTTGATGAATAGGGTGCCATCACCCTGATAGGGTCCCGTCTTGTCGAAGGCAAAGCTCAGAGTGGACTGACCGGCAGCGACTTCATCCTCGGAGGTCACGATGTAATGGCCGAGCCCCAGGAAGTTATAGTCGAAGACCAGATGCCTGTCCTGGATGTAAAGTGACAGCCCGGCATACCGGCCGCCGACGGAGAAGAGCACGCCCTCCGCTCCGCACTCCGGGATTTCTACGTAGGCGGTTATGGTATAGGAGCTGTTGTGAGTGTCCGGGATATCAGGCTCCATGATCTTCTCCACATCCGGCTTGTAGGTGTAGGTGAACTTCCCCGTCTTCTGAATTTCATCGTAGCGCGCCCCTGCCCGGTCGTCCAGGGGAAGCACATTGTACTTGCCGGCCTCAGCCCACCAGCGCTCCTGCATCTCCTGCAGCTTCTCCGGGTTTTCGGCAGCCAGATCGTTAGCCTCGGATACATCTGCGGACAGGTTGTACAGCTCCCAGATGTCCTGGTCGAAGTTGCCTCCGGAGGCCAGGTGGTGGAATGCCACTGCCTTCCAGTTGTCGTACCACAGTCCGCGGGTGCCCATCATCTCGAAGTACTGCACAGCCTTTTGGGTTGGAGCGTCAGGGTTGTCGAAGGTGTAGGCCAGACTCGTGCCCTCCACCGGCCTCTGGGCTATGCCGTTGTACTCTTCCGGAGCCGTTATATTCAGGACCTCCAGGACTGTGGGCACAATGTCTATAGCGTGGCAGAACTGGTTTCTTATGCCACCCTGATCCCGGATGCCTTCCGGCCAGTAGACTATCAGTGGATCGTGGGTGCCTCCCTCATGGCTGGTCCACTTGTAGAGCCGGTTGGGTGTATTGTCGGCCATGGCCCAGCCTAGCGGGTAGGTGGGATAGCTCTCCGGCCCGCCCAGATCGTCAAGCTTGGCCAGCATTGTGCTTATGTTGGAGCCGGGAACGGCCATGAACTGCTGCTGGAAACCCGAGGAGTCTCCACCCTCAGATATGCCGTTGGACCAGAGCACCATATTGGTGTAGCCGTTGGCGTCTCCCTCCGGAGAGGCTCCATTGTCTGAGATCACCACAATCATGGTATTCTCGGCTAGATCGCTCTCGTTCAGATAATCCATGAACCGGCCTATCTGCTCGTCGGTGTAATCGATGTATGCGGCGTGAACCTCCGCCAGGCGAGCGTAGACCTTCTTCTCGTCATCGGTCAGGCTGTCCCAGGCTTTGACGTATTCGTCCCTGGGCGGCAGGACTGTGTCCTCCGGGACTATTCCCAGAGCCTTCTGCCGATTTAGCGTCTCATTTCGCACGGCATCCCAGCCCTGGTTGAAGCTGCCGTTGTACTTTTCGATGTACTCCCTGGGGGCGTGGTGCGGCCAGTGGCCAGCGCCGAAGGCCAGGTAGAGGAAGAAGGGCTTGTCCGGGTCGTTGCTCTTTCCGTCGCTGATGAACTGAATGGAGCGGTTGACCAGGTCGCTGGAGAGATGGTATCCCTCTTCCGGCGTGGACGGTGGACTGATGCGGGTGTTGCCGGCTACCAGGTCCGGATACCACTGGCTGGTGTGCGACTCCAAGAAGCCGTAGTACCTCTCAAATCCCCTGCCCAAAGGCCACTGGTCGTAGGGCCCGGCGGCGTTGATGGTGTCCGATGGGGCCAGGTGCCACTTGCCGGCGCAGTAGGTGTTGTAGCCCTGTTCTTTAAGCATCTCCGGCATGGTGGCGGCTTCTTTGGACAGGTATGTGGTGTATCCGGGGTAGCCTGCCGGAAACTCCATGAGCACGCCCACTCCCACAGAGTGAAGGTTTCTGCCCGTAAGCAGGCATGCCCTGGTAGGTGAGCAGATGCCTGTGGTGTGGAAGTTGTTATAGGAAAGGCCACCGGCAGCCAGGCGGTCGATGTTGGGCGTCTGGACGGGTCCGCCGAAGCACTCCAGGCTGCCAAAGCCGATGTCGTCGAGCACCAGGAAGACCACATTGGCTGAGCCCTTGGCCGCCCGGTCAGGCTCCAGGCTGCAGGCCACTGAATCCTTGTAGGTCAGGCCGATCTTCTGGCCCTGGCAGGTTCCGGTCTCGCGGGATGGTGCTGATGCTGAAGCGGATGGATCTGATGCCCCAAAAGAGGATGCACTGGCATTGGCGGACTGGATGACCAGGACCGTCTCCTTCTGGGGTGATGCGACGTCCTCGTTGGCCACATCAGCCAGGGTGGAGCTGTCGGTCAGGACCTTTCTCCGGTTAGTGACCAATTCCAGGCCTGACCGCTCTCCTGCCACGGCAGAACTGCTCTTATCGTCTGCCAGATGGTCGAACGGCTGGCTTTGTTCAGCCGCGGCAGCATCAGTGCCTGCTTCAGAATCATCGCTATCCGCGGCAAAGCCATTGCACGCGATGATGGCGAACAAAAAAATTGCAAAAGCCATTATCAATCTCTTTCGATCAAAGATATTAATACCTCCTGAGATCTTTAAGAGCATCATAGTAATATATGTCTTTTGCCCAAAAAATCGAAAGAACATTGGTAAAAAGAGCATTAGACCGGATGTGGTTAATATGAAATACAGAATATCGACTTTAGGATTAATTCTTTTATCAATTTGTATTCTGCTGCATTCTGTGCCGGCGGAAGGCACGGCAGAGCAGGCCGGCCTGCCATCCGTCCAAGGTGAGTATGGACAGGATGAATACGGTCAGGATGAATACGATCAGGATGAGTACGCTCAAGCTGAGAGGTTCCTGCCCGCCAATGCCACGTCGTCCATCTTCAACGCCAGCGTCGATGCTCACTGGATCGCAGGAACAGAGTCCTTCTGGTATATGCAGAAGGGCAGGAACGGCGATCGATTCATCCTGGTGGATATCCGGAACAGGACAAAAGCGGCAGCCTTCAACCAGACGTCACTGGCGGCTTCGCTCTCCGCTGCAGCGGCAGGCGAGCCGGTGGATCCAAATCACCTCCCCTTCTCTGAGATCGCATTCCCTGAGGCAGGGGCGGAAGGGGCAGCAGACGTCGGCGAGATGAGCTTTGAGGCCTTTAACAGCTCCTGGCGGCTTGACACCACCAGCGGAGAGCTGGCGCAGGAGCCTTCTCTGCCAGACAGCTCCGGGCCGGGCGAGTCCCTCTCCCCTGATGGGAGGCTGGCGGCCTTCGTTTTAGACCATAACCTCTGGATCAGA
>Ga0116170_10003357_pt1 | contig 14993 bp, 12 predicted proteins | sample AD_JPNHW1_MetaG_FD_89797 | JGI IMG/M metagenome (GOLD analysis project Ga0116170, IMG submission 89797) | Active sludge microbial communities of municipal wastewater-treating anaerobic digesters from Japan - AD_JPNHW1_MetaG | ecosystem: Engineered > Bioreactor > Anaerobic > Digestate | place...
ACCCGGTCAACGACAACCGCTCGGTCACCGAGTTCATCGTCTCGCGGGCCCACCAGGCCGGACTGATCCGGGTGCTGCCGATCGCCGCCATCTCCCGCGGCCGGCTCGGCGAGAACCTGACCGAAATGGCCGACCTGGTCGCCGGCGGCGCGGTCGCCTTCTCCGACGATGGCCAGTGCGTCATGAAGGCCGACCTGATCCGCAAGGCGCTCGAATACACCAAGATGCTCGGCGTGCCGATCATCGAACACCCCGAGGACCACTCGATCTCGGCCGACGGCCAGGTCAACGAGGGGTTCATCTCCTACAAGTACGGCCTGCGCGGCATCCTCAACGCCGCCGAGGAGGTGATCGTCTCCCGCGACCTGATCCTGCAAGGAAGGATCGGCTCCCGCCTCCACCTCACCCACCTCTCCACCGCCGGTTCCATCGACCTCGTCCGCAACGCCAAGAAGGCCGGCGTGAAGGTCACCGTCGACGTCACCCCCCACCACCTGCTGCTCAACGAAGAGAAGGTCTCCCGCTACGAGACCGTCTACAAGGTGAAGCCGCCGCTGCGCACCGAGGCCGATCGGCAGGCCCTGATCGAAGCCCTGCTGGATGGCACGGTCGACTGCATCGCCACCGACCACGCCCCCCACACCCGCGACGAGAAGGATCGCGAGTTCGAGTACGCCCCGTTCGGCATGATCGGCCTGGAAACCGCATTTTCGGTTCTCTACGACAGGCTGGTCGGCGAACGCCGCCTCTCCTTCAGCCGCCTGATCGAGCTGCTCTCCCTGGCCCCGGCCCGGATCCTGGGGCAAAGCGAACTGGGGCGGGTGGTGGAAGGGCTGCCCGCCGACCTGACCCTGCTGAACCTCGACCAGCGTTTCCGCATCGACGCCAAGGATTTCCATTCTAAGTCCAACAACTCCCCCTTCATCGGCTGGGAGGGGAAGGGCGCGGTGGCCCTGACCATCGCCGGAGGAAAGGTCGTCTACCGCCGGCCCGCCTGACAGTTCGTCCGTTTCCGACCCGGGACGGGAGCGATCCGCCCCGTCCCGGGCGAGCCCCACCGCGGGACCGATCGCCTGCCAACGCTTGACAAGGCAATAGATGTATATTACATTATTTGTCATGAGCACGAAAAAGAGGCGACGATGAATCGGCGGCAGCTGCGGTCGTTTCGTTCCCACTTGCGGGAAATCGAACGCCGGGTGGCGAGAACCCTGAAGGACCAGACGACCTGCTGCGGGGTGACCAGCGCGCAGTTTCATGTCCTGATGGAGCTGGCGGAAAGGCGGCGACCGAGCATCATGGAGCTGGCAGCCGCGCTGCAGCTCGACGCCAGCACCCTGAGCCGCACCGTGGACGGGCTGGTCAAGGCGGGGCTGCTTGAGCGGGAGGAGAACCCGACCAATCGCCGCAGCAACCTGCTGTCGCTCACCAGCGCCGGCAAGCAAACCTGTGACGAGATCAACCGCACTTGTGACGAGTTCTATGCGCGGTTGCTGGCCAAGGTCCCGGCGGAAAAGCACGAGACCCTGCTCGAAGCGGTGAGGGTGCTGGCCTCGGTGTTCGGCGAACTCCCGGCGGCCGGGCCGGAGCTGGACCCATCATGACCCGGGGGAAGATCGCGGAGGGAACGAGGGAGCACGAATCCTGCCGCTGTACCTGTCCGGGCGGACGGAAGCCCCCCGCGAGCCCGGGTTCCTGGCAGGACGGCCGGCTGCCAACGCCGGCCGGCCCGGTCGTCCGCGTGAAGACCCGCCTCGATGTCTCCGACACCCTGGGGGGCTGGCGGGTCCGCTGGGGCATCGGCCGCGACCGCTACCGGGTGTCGCCCGGGCTCTACGCCGTCGGCGACCCGACGCCCGATTCGCCGGTACTGGTCACCGCCAACTACAAGCTCACCTTCGACCTGGTCCGCCGCAACCTGCCGGGTCGCGACCTGTGGCTGCTGGTGGTTGACAGCCGGGGCATCAACGTCTGGTGCGCCGCCGGCAAGGGCCACTTTTCCAGTGCCGAAGTGGTGAAGCGCGTATCGGACACCCGGCTGGCCGAAGTCGTCCGGCACCGCACCCTGATCCTGCCGCAACTGTCCGCATCCGGCGTCGCCGCCCACGAGGTCAAACGGGACTCGGGTTTTTCCGTCCTCTTCGGCCCGGTACGCGCAGGCGATATCGGCGCCTTTCTCGACGCGGGCTGCCGGGCCACCCCGACCATGCGCACCGTCACCTTCCCGCTGGCCGAACGGCTGAAGATCGTGCCGGTGGAACTGGCCTTCACGCTGAAGTACTACCTCCTCTTCCTCCTCCTGGCGACCGCTGGTTGCCTGCTGTTCGCGCCCGTTTTCTGGTCTGCCTGGATCAGGCTGACCCTGCCGGTCCTGCTGGCCGTCCTGACCGGCACGGTGCTGACGGCAGCGCTGCTGCCCTGGGTGCCCTTCCGCGCCTTCACCCTGAAGGGGCTGGTCCTGGGGTTCGCGGTGGCTCTCGCCATCAGTCTGCTGCTGGGGCTCGACCGGCTGCAGGTGGCGGGCAACGTCCTGTTTCTGCCGGTACTGACGGCGCTTATCGCCCTCAACCTGACCGGATCATCGACCTTCACCAGCCAGACCGGGGTCAATCGCGAAATACGCCGGTATGCCCGCCCGCTGGCGGCCGTCGGGCTGTCGGGCTTGACGCTGATGCTGGTCAGCCTGTGGCTTGCCTGAGGGGAGGAACGAGATGCCCATGACCTATCTTCGTGACGTGGCCTCGGTCGAAGTCCATGGCGACAAGTGCCGGGGCTGCGGCATGTGCCTGGCGGTCTGTCCGCACCGGGTGCTGGAAATCCAGGCGGGCAAGGCGACGATCGCCCGACGCGACTCATGCATGGAGTGCGGCGCCTGCTGGCGCAACTGTCCGCACGGGGCCATTACCGTCAATGCCGGCGTCGGGTGCGCCTACGCCATCTGGCGCGGGATGCTGTACGGCACTCCCCCCGATTGCAGTTGCGGAGAGGGAACGTCTTCCACCCAGGCTTCCTGCAGCTGTTGAGCCCGTTTCGCTCAGCAGGAGGGATCATCGGGATCCTCGCCAGTCGGGGCCCGGTACGCCGGGACGATGTCGTTTTCCCGGCAGTATTCCCGGATCGTCCGCAGGAACTGGCTGGCGAACGAGTACATCTTGGCCTTGCCTACGCCGTGGATGGTCCGGAACTGCCCCTTGGTCAACGGCATCCTGGCCGCCATGTCCAGCAGTGACCGGTCGGAAAAGACCGCATAGGCCGGAATTCCTCCCTCGTCGGCCAGCGACTTGCGCAGTCTCCGCAACGCTTCGAACAGGCCGTGATCGACCGTCCGCTCGTCCGCGGCGGGCGACGGTGACAACGGGCGTCCCCGCCTTGCACGGGCCCACGGTGAGCCTGGAGATTCCGGCACGTCATCCACGATCGCCTCGCCCTGGCGACGGCAGTTGTCGCAGCCGTCGCAGTGTTCACGACCATAGGTCTCCCCGAAGTAGGCGAGCAGAGGGATACGTCGGCACCCTTGCCCCTCGACCAGTCTTTGTATGGCATCCAGGTGCTGCTCCGCGACCTCCCGCTCGGGCGACTCCTTCTTGCCGATCAGCATACGGGCCATGGCGACATCGCCCCGGTTGTGGAGCAGCAGGCAATGGGCGGGCAAGCCGTCGCGGCCGGCGCGGCCGATCTGCTGGTAGTACCCTTCGACATCGAGTGGCAGGTGGTGATGCAGGATGAAGCGGACATCGGGTTTATTGATGCCCATGCCGAAGGCCACAGTGGCTACCATGATCTGCACCTCGTCGCGGATGAAGGCCTCCTGGTAGGCTTGCCGCAATTCCGCCGCCAGACCGGCATGGTACGGTCGCACCGAAAAATGCCGGGCCGCCAGACCGGCACTCAGCCGGTCGACCTGGTTGCGGGTCAGGCAATAGACGATGCCCGCCTGGTCCCGGAAACGGCTGATGAATTCGACGGCCTGCTCGATCCCCGGTCGGCGGTACTCGACCTCGAGAAACAGGTTGGCCCGGTCGAAGCTGGAGATGAAGCGGGCGGCGGCCGAAAAGTGGAGGCAGTCCATGATATCCTGCTGCACCCGGGGAGTCGCCGTGGCCGTGAGCGCCAGGCACACCGCCCTGGGGAACTGCTGGCGCACGGTGACCAACCGCCGGTATTCGGGCCGGAAGTCGTGGCCCCACTCCGATATGCAGTGGGCCTCGTCGATGACCAGCGCCGCGACAGGCACTCTGGCCAGCAGATCACGCGTCCGCGTAAGCAGCAGGGTTTCCGGAGCCACGTACAGGAGCCGCGCCCGGCGTTCGATCACCTGCCTGACCCCGGCCCGGTACTGGGATTCCGTCAAGCTGCTGTTGAGCACCACCGCGGTCACCCCTGCGGCCGACAACTGTTCCCACTGGTCTTTCATCAATGAGATCAGGGGCGAAACGACGACGGTCAGGCCGGGGAACAGCAGGGCCGGAATCTGGTAGCACAGCGACTTGCCGGCACCGGTGGGCAGAATCGCCAGGGTGTCCCGCCCGGCCAGCACGTTTTCGATGATCTCCCGCTGCGGGGGGCGCCACTCGCTGTAGCCGAATACGTCTTTCAGAATTGTCGCCGGGGTTTGCCGTTCCGAAGTATGCATACCCCCATTGTACCGCCAATCGGGAAAATGGGGACGGGGGAGGGGCAGAACCCCCGGTCCGCTAGTTCGTCCGGCGATCCAGCTCCGACCGGATCACCGATACCAGCCGCTCCGCGGTATAGGGCTTCTTGAGGAAGGCACCGGCGCCCAGCCGCCGGGCCTCGACGACCCGGTCGGTCTCGCTGAAGCCGCTGACGATGATGGCCCGCTGTCCGGGTCGGAACTGCAGCACCCGGCGGTACGTCTCCAGCCCATCGATGCCCGGGTCCATGATCATGTTGAGCATCAGCAGGTCCATCGGCTGATGACGCAGGTACTCGATCGCGTCCTCCCCGGTGGCCACCGTCGCCACCTCGTAGCCCAACCGGTGCAAGACGTCGGAGGCGATCTCCCGCTGCTCGGGGCTGTCGTCCACGACCAGCACGCTCTCGTTTCGTCCTCGCAGTTCGGCCAGGGTGGCGGCCTTTTTCCGCCGCGGCAACGGTTCGTGGGTAGCCGGCAGGTAGATGGTGAAGGTCGTCCCCTCCCCCGGGCGGCTCGACAGGTGGATCCAGCCCCGATGGTCCAGCACCGTGGTGCGGACCACCGCCATCCCCAGCCCGGTGCCGCTGGTGCCCATGGTCTTCTTGGTGAAAAAGGGCTCGAAGATGCGGGGCTGGTCCGACGGAGCGATTCCCACGCCGTTGTCCTGGATCGACAGCACGCAGTAACTGCCGGCCGGCAAGACGAACTCCGGAAACGCCAGGGGGGTGTCCAGTCGCTCGTTGCGGGTGGTCAGGCGAACGATGCCCCGTCCCGGGATGGCCTCGGCCGCATTGGACGTCAGGTTCATCACGGTGCTGTTCAGGTGCACCGGCGAACCGAGCAGGTTGTACAGATCCGGGTCCTGCTCGGTGATGAATTCGATGCCGGGATGAAAGGACTTCAGCTTGCCGAATTCGGCGGAGGCGAAGTACTGGGAGACCAGTTCGTTGAGGTTGACCACTTCCCGGTGGGGGACCCCCCGCCGCACCAGGGTCAGCAGGTCCTGCACTATGGCCGCCGCCTTCTGCCCCGATCGCTGCATGGTGAGGATGCGATGCCGGCAGGGGCTGTCGGGGGGAAGCTGGCTGAGGATCAGATCGGGGTAGCAGACGATGGCGCTGAGCATGTTGTTGAGGTCGTGGGCGACGTGCCCCGCCACCATGCCCAGAGCCTCCATCTTCTGTGAAAACTCCAGCCGCTCGTTCAGGGCTTTCTGGGCTTCCTCGGAGCGATGCAGCCGGGTCACGTCCAGCCCGAAGCCGATCACCATCGTGAGCTGCCCCCGGGTATCGGGGAGGGGGATACGGCTGATCAGCAGGTGCTGCGGCCCCCCGTCGCCCTCCAGCGACACCGCCCGCTCCAGCAGGGGTTGCCCCGACTCCAGTACCTGGAGCAGCCCCTTCCGGAATGGATCGGGGTGCCCGGGGCACAGGTCGGCATAGGTTCTGCCATTGACCCCCGGCGGGGTCTGGCCGAACAGGCGGGCGAACTCGCCGTTCACCCGGCGGAAACGCCCCTTGAGATCCTGGTAGAACACCACCGCCGGCGAAAAATCGATGAGCCGCTTCACTTCCTGCTCTTTGCGGCGGAGCAGCCGCTGCCACTGCAAGGCCTGGCGTGTCCGCTCCTCGACCTGGGCCTCGAAGAGCGCCACCATTTCGAAGTACTTCTGCTGCGCCGACTCCCGCTCGGCTCGGGTCAGGCGGAGTTCGTTGCGGAGTTGGCGGTTCTCGATCTCCAGTGCGGCGCTCTTCTGCTGCTGGCTTTCGCGGGAACGTTGGTCGGACATTTCAGAGCAACCCCTTGGCCTCGAGTTGGGTGATTTCCTCCAGCAGATCGATGCCGAGCCGATCCAGGGCGGCGGGCAGGATCTGAATGGCACTCAGCGCATCCTCCAGGGACGGGCCCCGGGCGGAGGCGATGCCGCCGTGCTCGAATCCATGGGCACGACAGTAGGAATTGGCGACGAACAGCGAGAGGACCGAGCGGGTATGGGGCCCGGTGCCGGCAAACGGGTCGCGAAGGTACTTGAAGCAGTCGATGACCTCCCGGGGCAGGGTCCACCGTTCGGCCAGGGCCAGGACCACCTCGCCATGATCGAAGCCGATCCGTTCCCGCTCGCACTCCCGCAGGGGCCGCTGCCCGGCGAACGACTCCTTCAGGGCCGCGACGAAATGCTGGTGTCGGAACTGATCGGCGATCACCAGCCCCAGGTCATGCAACAGACCGCACGCGAAGGCGGTTTCGCCGGGAACGCCGAACTCCCGCCGGTGGATGAGCCGGGACAGCAGGGCGGTGGCCGTGCTGTGCCGCCATAGGCGGGCCCGGGAGTACGATTCGACCGCGTCCCCCTGGGTGAAGAGTTCGCAGACCTTCTGGCTCAGCACCAGGCGCAGGGTCGCCTCGAAACCGAGTAGGATGATGGCATCCTCGATGGTGCTGTAGGAGCGCCCCCGGGAGTAGAAGGCCGAATTGGCCAGGTGCAGGATGCGGGCGGCCAGAGGCGGGTCGATCTCGATGATCATCTTGAGTTCCCGGACCGTCGCTCCGGGAGAGGCCAGTACCGCGATGACCTCCGAGACCACCTTGCGGATCGACGAGAGTTGCCCCTCTTCGATCTCGGCCAGCAGTCGATCCAATCCGTTCACTGGTTCGTGCGTTTCCGTTTCATTCTCCCTGCCAGACATCGTTCGACTCCCCCGGGACCGCCGGCGGCGGCAACCCTCTCGGGCCCTGTGGGCCCGATTCCCCCGCAAGGTGTAGCAAAAATCAAGCAAAAAAGCAACACCGGAAGTGAGCCACTCCGAGAGCCCGCCATCAGGGAGAGAGGGGTGTACGGCCACCCGAGGTGGTTGGTTTTTCCGGGAGGTCACCCCGGAGGCGGATCACCTCGATTGCATCAGCCAGTCCATCAGCGCCGCCGCCCGGTCCACGGCCCGGGTCCGCGTCCCCCTTCCCGCCAGCAGAGTGCGCAGCCCCGGCAGGTTGCGGGCGACGAGGGTACGACCGTGACGGATGTAGTACCACCAGATCCGCGGCGAATCGACGGGCACCGGGTACAGGGCGGCGATCGTCTGGCGGGACGGGAAGAACCGGTTGCGTACGAGTGTCAACCGATCGCGCCACCGCCGCCGACCCAGGAAGAGAAACAGGTTGGGATTGGGCTCGCCATGGGCCCGTCCGCGCCGCGAGTTCAACAGCACAGTCTCGCGGGCCTCCTCGGCCATGGCCACAGGCAGCCCGGGAGCCAGCAGCGAGGTCACGACCGTCTCCGGGACCGCGGCCCCAGGAGGTCACGGGCCAGGAACAGGGGGAGGCCCACGGCCCGCGCCCCTCCCGCCCGGCGGGCCCTCTCCACCAGCAGCGACCAGTCTAGCGGACCGTGGGCCAGCACCGCCGCCAGATCGCACAGCGGACGCAGGCCGAACTCGAAGCGATGGACGGCCGCGTGGCTGGTCAGGTGGAGCAGCTGGTCCTCGGGCGCGAAGACCCGCACAGACTCCCCGGCCACGGTCTCCGTCACCGAAGACCGCCACATGGCGGCCAGGTCGAACCGGAACGGATAGTCGGGCTTGTACAGGTCCCAATGGAGTTCGAGCAGTGCGTGGCCGGTCGGATCCAGGTAGTGGAACTCGTTTTCCTCCCGCCCCGGGGCCAGCTCGAACTCCCGGCGCCGGAAGCCGGCCGCCGCGAGAACCGCATCGGCCCGGGGCAGGTCTTCCCGGTGCACCAGCAGGTCGACGTCCGACATCGAACGCAGGGCGGCGTGGTCGTAGACCACTGCCGCCAGATAGGCCCCCTTCAGCACGATCACCGGGACGCCGGCGGCTTTCAGCCCGGCCAGTACCGGATGCAGCGAGTGGAAGCGATGCAGGTTGGCGGCGGCGTTCAGGCGATAGCGGGCCAGCATCTTCTCCCACAGGGTCGCGGGGAAGGCCGGGGCAGCTCCACCCCGCGAGAGCCGGAAGTACAGGAGGGGAACGAGATCATGACGGCTGGCTTCGGCGATCAGCTCCTGCCACTCCCCGGCGCTGTAGTCTCCGGGTGGGAACCCCGCCAGCAGGCGCGTCAGCCGCTCCTGAGCCGGAGTCATGGGGCCTCCCCGATCTTCCCCGCGTCGAAAGCCGACAGCCAGGCCATCAGGCGCTCCACCCCGCTCTCCGGACGGATCTCCGTCCAGTCGATCCGAGTCCCGGCCGATCGTATCAGCCAGGCCCAATCCGCAAGCAGCAACGGGAGATCCGCACTGGAGGCCCGCCGAATGTGCCAGGACAGCTCCAGGCACTGCCCGGTCGGATCGAGCACCCGACCGTGCCCCGCCCCGATGGGCAAAGGCATCCGTTCCACCCACCCCGCAAACCCCGGACGCCAGGCCGAGACGTCGAGCCGGCAGCCGCCCTGGGCCAGCAGCCACCTCCGGCGGACGAGGTTCCGTCCCGCGGCCAGGGGCTGGGGCAGGCGGGTCAGTACGCGCCAGTTCGCCCGGCGCAACAGTTCCACCCCTCGCCGGAGCTGCCCGGGTTCGAGCCAGAGAGACTGACGCACCACCGGGCGGCAGGCGGAATGAGGATAGTACCGCAACGCCAGGGCCGCCCCGTCGGGCAGGAGAGTTTTTTGCCGAGCCTCTTCCAGCAGCGCCAGCGCGGAGCCCAGTGCCCGGGAACTCCCCTCGTTGGCCACCCAGGAGTGCCGGTAGATCCCCCGCAACCGTCCCAGCCCCAGGTCTTCCCCCCCAGGGCCGTCAAATCCGCTCAAGCCATGGAAAACCAAGGGGAGAAGGGAATAGCTGCCCGCATCCACTTCGCATAGAGGCCAGCTCACGGCTTGCCGCCACTCCCTCCAGGCGGCCCGGGCATTCTCCCCCTCACCCAGCGCCGCCCTCAACAGCAGCCGGTGCGTACCGGAAATCCCGATCGGACGAGGTTCCATAGCGCTCACGCCTTCCCCTCCTGGGCCCGCACCAGCCTGGCATAGACTCCCTCCAGAGCCAGGAGCGATTCGTGGTTTCCCCGCTCCGCCACCCGCCCGTCCTTCAGGACGACGATCTGATCGGCATCCCGCACCACTGAGAGCCGGTGGGCGATGATCAGCCGCGTCCGGTCCCGGAGGCGGCCGGCCAACTCCCGGTGGATGAGCTCTTCGGTGGGGCCGTCGAGTTCACTGGTGGCCTCGTCGAGGATCAGCAGCTCCGTCCCCTCGACCAGGAGGGCCCTCGCCAGGGCGATCCGCTGCCGCTGCCCTCCGGAGAGGCGCTGTCCCCGATCCTGCAGGACGGTATCGTAGCCGTCGGGCAGGGAGGCCAGGAACTCGTGGATCTGCGCCGCCCGGCAGGCGGCGACGACCTCCTCGTCGGTCGCCTGGGGGCGGGCGAAGCGGAGGTTGTCCCATGCGCTGGCGTGAAACAGGAAGACGTCCTGGCTGACCACCGCCACCCGGCGCCGCCAGTTCTCGAGGCGAAGGTTCCGAAGCTCCCGGCCGTCGACCAGGATCCGCCCCGAGGTCGGCTCGTAGAGCCGGGTGAGCAGACTGACCACGGTGGATTTGCCCGCCCCGGAAGCTCCCACCAGGGCGGTTGCCTTGCCGGCGGGGATGTCCAGCTCGATATCGGACAATACCGGGGAATTCGACTCGGCATAGCGAAACGACACTCCCCGGAAGGTGATCGCGGATCGCAGCCCCGCGAAGGGTTCGTCGCCCTCCGGCGGCTTCCCGGGAAGCGGCAGGGCCAGCAGGCTTTCGATCTCGTCGAGCGTCGGGCCGGCCTGGATGAGTTGGGCCTGGAAACCGCTCAGGCTGTTCATCGGGGCCATCAGCCGGAAGAAGATGGCCAGGAAGAGGACCAGCGAGGGAACCATGGCGTGCGGGGAGCGGCTCAGCAGGAAAGAACCCGCCAGCAGCAACAAGGCGATCAGGGTAGTGTTCAGCAGGGTGAGCAGGGGTCTGGCCAGGCAGGCGATTCGGTCGGAGCGGTACTCGGCGGCGAACATGGCCTCCTGGACCTTCCGGATCCGGTCCATACTCCATTCGGTGCGAAAGAAGAGTCGAATGGTCTTCATGGCCGCCAAGCTCTCCTGGATCACCCCCCCCAGGTCTTTGGTCAAGTCCCGGGTCTGGCGGCTGGCCAGGCGCAATCTCCCGTTGAGCAGGGGCCGGAGCAACCACATGACGGGGAGCACCAGTACCAGGATGAGGATCGTCAACTGCCAGGAAACCAGCAGTGCAAGCCCGGAGTAGGCGGCAAACACCACCAGGCTGGTCAGCGCTTGACTGACGTTCACCACCAGTTGGCCGATCTGGCGACCGTGCTTGTTGACCACCGTCAGCAGGTTGCCGGCCCGCTCCCGCAACAGGTAACCGAGCGGCAATTCATGCATCCGATCCAGCAGGGCAAGTTGCATGGTCCGCTCCACCTCCCGGCGAAGCCGGAACCCCTGGAGCGACTGCAAGTACATCAACCCTCCGCGGACCAGGGTGACGGTGAAGAGCAGCAGGGCGGCGAGCCGGATACGGGCCGGCATTTCCAGCCGCAGCACCTGCTGGAGCAGGGGAGTGGCCCCCGGGATTCCATGCAAAGCCCGGCCGGCCGCGCCTGCCCCCAGCAGGAGCATCACGCCACCGCCCCCCACCCCTTCGCTGGCCACCAGCAGGATCGCCACCCCGGCCTGAGAAACCAGTTGCCAGCGGTGGGGCCGCAGCAACCTCCCCAGTTGGCACCACATCGTCTTGGTCGGCGAATCAGCCGCCATCGAAGACACCTCGCGATGCGAGTCGAACCGGTTCGTTTTAAACTTTTCCACAGTTCATCCATCCTCCCGCCTGGAGCGAAAATAGTCAACCACTTCCCGATGAAGCGAGGGTTTGTCGGAGGCCCAGGCGAGCAAGCCCTCCTTAGTAAGACAGACATCGGTTGCCGGATCGAAATCATGCCGCACCAGAATCGCTCCTCGACTTCGATACTGCCGATCCGCTTTCTCACCATGCCAAAGGTGATAGATGGTACCGGGAACGCACCCCACCTTTCCGCGAACTTCATGCCACCAGGGTTCTGCCCAACGAAGGAAATGGGCAAATTGCCGTTTATCGATCACATATGGAGAATTGTTTTTCCGTGCCACTTCGACATCGGCTCCCGCATCGAGAGAGCTCAACTGCGGTATCCAGTCAAGCCATTCCAACTTCCGTCCCAGCAAATGTGTCCCTGACCGGACTCGGGCCAAGGGTCGCCCCCGTGCTATCGCTGAGTGGAAATTGCCGGTCACTGCACTGGCGAAGAGGACATCCCCACTCCCGAGAATTTGCCGATCGTACAAGCCATATCGATCCAGCAACGACCGCCTGGCCGCCCAGGCCATGCCCGGGTTCCTTCCTCTGATTGTTCCTGGCAACAGTTTCATCCAAGGGTTGCGCCAGGCGAACGCATAGCTCGTCCGCCAACGCTCTCCGCCGCGAGGCGCATCTGCGTCTCTGGCCAACCGAATGAGACGATCGAACAGTTGAATGACCGGGAAACGATCGAGCATGGCCGAGGCTTGTTTGGCCCAGCCGCGGTTGGTGAAAAGGATGTCGCAGTCCAGCCAGGCAACTTTGGTCGCCTCAGGGGGAAGCCGGGAGACAGCCAGGTTGATGAGCCGTTCCTTCTGCCAGAGGATGTCCCGCCCCTTCACCTGGAACACATCCGGCCCTGAAGGCAGGTCGAAAGGGTCATCGCCGAAGGCGCACTCCACCGTAGTCAGGTGGATGCCCGAGTCGGCCAGTGAGCGAGCGAAACGCAGGTAATTCTGTTTCGAGCTGCGGAATTTCCCCGCATTGAAGTAGGAGGTGACCACCCACAAGTCGTCGCAAGGCAGGTAGTTCTCCGCTTCTCGCGGGCCACCGGGCGTTTCGTCCGGTCGGAAGGGAATCATTTGCCGATACACTCGCGCACGGCGTCCAGATAGGCCATCCCATAGCGCCGATCCGGTTCGAGGTAGTTCCCCTCGGCCCACTCGTTCCAGGACTTGAGGAACACCAGCCGATGCTCGGACGGCCGCCCCGCCACAAGGTGGAGGGTCTGTTCCAGCTGGGCACGGAAGAGGGCGGGGGTGGAGCCCTGCAAGACGAAACCCCGGCTCCCGTAGCGGGGGGTATTGTCCCAGTTGGGGACGACGCACGGGTACTGGTGGACGGCTTCTTCTCCGGTGAACCGGAAGAGGCGGCAATACTCGTCGTACCGATAGACTCGCGGGGTTCCCGCCAGCCTCCGCCGTATTCTGACCCAACGACGGCCCACCGCCGAACGACGCCGCTCCATCTCCAGTGTCTGGGCTACCACCCGGGCATGGAGGATGACCCCGTCGAATCCAGCCGGAATCGTGGCCGAATCGTTGGTGGCCAAGCCTACGGCAAAGATCCCCGGCAGCCCGCACTGGCCGGCCAGGGACCGCCAGTGCGCCAGTAGCCCAGCCGAGTCCGGGAGCTGGTCGGGCCGATAGACGAGGAAGAGCGGCTTCCCCTCGACTCGGATGTACCGGGGATCCCGGAAGGCGGACAGCAGGAAGCGGAAATGAGCCTCCTCCTCGGCGGGGCCAAGGTGTTCCTGGGCCACCAGTACCCGGTTTTTGTCACCTACCCAGACCGCCGTCCAATCAACGTTGGCCCAAATCAGACAGAAGGGGAAATCGGGCTTCCCCGACCCCAACACCTCGGCAAAGGGGCGCTCCAGCACCCGTCGTCCCGCAAACCAGTAGTGATAGTAGCAAAACCCCTCGATACCGGCCGCCCGCGCCAGATCCGCCTGGGCCTGTCTTGTTTCCGGCAGGCGCAGGTCGTAGAATCCCAGATCGGCCGGCAACCTGGGTTGATCATGCCCCCGAAACAACGGTTTGGCCCGCGTGACCGAAGTCCACTCGGTGAACCCCCGGCCGAACCAGCGGTCGTTTTCCGCGATGGGGTGGAACTGGGGCAGGTAGAAGGCGAGCAGTCGACCGCGGCTCATGCGGAGGGACCTCTTTTGCCATCGCCCCAGCCAACCCGGCGGGGTGCGCGGCGAAGTCGGGCCAGCCCGGGCCAGCGGCGCCTAGACCGGTGCCAGGCGGCCCTTCCCGGTTCGTAGATGGCCCACCGCAAGCGGGGCAGTACGCAGAAGGTCCGGGGCGGGTGAGCCCGGAAACGGGCGAGTCGTTCGGCGAAGAGTTCGCAGCCGAAGCGGTACAGTTCGATATCGTAGCGGTTCAATGCCTCGATGCGCTCGACTAGTACCGGTGCGAGGGTCTTCCGGTATCCGAAGGCCTCCACGGCAGACTTGTTCGGACCCAGGTTACTGGCCGGCCATTGACGGCGCGGAGGAACGCCGATTTTTGCGCACAGGAGCTCCAAGGACTCCGCAAAGTGTTCGGTGATGCCCACCATCTCCACCTTTTCCAGCCACCCGCGAGCCCGGACCAGGACCTCCCCCATGTCCAGGCCATCGAGGAGAACCTGGGCCGGTTCGGGGCGCTCGAGAACCGGAGGAACGGCTCCCGCCGGCCCGTCCTTCAGATAGGGACGGTAATCGAACGAAATCCCCAGGTGGCGGGTCTGGAAGTCCTCGATCAAGAACCGAGCCTCGGGGGCATCGAGCCACCGTTCGATGCCGGCAGACAGAAACGGCTCCATCCTCCGCCGGTGTTCGTCGGAGAAGGGAGCTCCTTTCCGCAGGGCCCGCTGATGGAAGTACAAGTGCGAGACGACTCGTTCCAGCGGATCCCGCAGCATCGTGAAGCAGATCAGCCCGGGGCGCCGCAACGGCTCGAACAGGCCCGGGCCGTAATGGCTGCTGACATGGTCTTTGGCCCGCAACTCGGCCAGAGACACCCTCCCCAGTTGATCCGGCATTTTCAACGACACCGAATTCCGCGGCCCGTACAGGGAAAAGAGAATGTCCGTCACGGACCTTCCCGCCGTTTTGGGGACGTGCATGAAGTAGATCGGGGGCGGTCGGAAGCGCAGGTTCATCATGGGCCATACTCCTGCCGGACGGAGACGGACGCACTTTCGTCCCCCCTCGATCCCCGCCTCACAAGACCCTCCTCACCATTCGCCTGACCCGCCGCACGCTCTTGGTGCGAGTGAAATCCGGCCAGCGACGATCCATGGCCCGCCACGTGCGGCGTACCGGAGCGACGAGGGCCATCCGCAGTTCGGGAAGGATACAGTACGTCCGCCTGGGATGGCTTTGGAAGCGGGCTATCTGCCGCTCAAAAAGCTCGCATGCGTATCGGTACAACTCGATGTCGTAGAGATTCATCGCTTCGATCCGCTCGATCAAATCGGGAGGGATGGACTCTCGATATCTCCTGCCCGCCCCCCCCGACCTATA
>Ga0116170_10003358_pt1 | contig 14991 bp, 15 predicted proteins | sample AD_JPNHW1_MetaG_FD_89797 | JGI IMG/M metagenome (GOLD analysis project Ga0116170, IMG submission 89797) | Active sludge microbial communities of municipal wastewater-treating anaerobic digesters from Japan - AD_JPNHW1_MetaG | ecosystem: Engineered > Bioreactor > Anaerobic > Digestate | place...
CGTCGAGCTACCTGGGCGATATGATGGAAGCCGGAGTTCGGGTATTTATCTATAAAAAAGGGTTTCTGCACAGCAAAGCCATTGTGCTGGACGATTTTGTATCAATTATTGGCTCCACTAATATGGACGACCGCAGTTTTGATCAGAACTTTGAAGCTAACGCATTCGTTTATGACACCGAAACAGCCCTCCAACTGAAACAACTGTTTATAAATGACCTGAACATGTGCGAAGAACTTACCTATGATGCCTGGAACAACCGGAAACGCCGCCAGAAGCTCAAAGAATCATTTGCACGATTGTTTAGTCCGCTGATGTAGGGAACGCAACCTACTCCCACAACGTCCGAGCAATCCATGCACACGCTTCGGCATCGGCCAGCGCATGGTGATGGTTGATCAGTTTATAACCACAATAACCCGAAACAGTATGCAACTTATAGTCGGGTAAAAGTCCCTTGAGTTTCTTTCTGGACATTTGCAGCGTGCAATGAAATTCATAATCGGGATAATCAAGCTGATAAGTGCGGAACACAGCCTTCAGGCATCTTTCATCAAAACCCTTGTTGTGGGCAATGAGTGGCAGTCCATCAATAATCGGCTCAATTTCACTCCAAACTGCGGGAAAAACCGGGGCATTCAACGTATCCTCCAAACAGATACCATGTACCTGTGTATTCCAGTATGTGTAAAACTCAGGTTCCGGTCGTATCAGGCTATAAAACTTATCAGTTATTTCACCATCACGCACCACTACCACGCCCACACTGCATACACTGGTGAGGTGCTGATTTGCTGTTTCGAAATCTATGGCGGCAAAGTTATTCATAGAAGTATTTGTTTTCACAAAAGTAAGAATAGATTTTGCTACTACAAAACATCTTTTTATTGATATGATTATATCACAAGATTTCCAAAATCTCTTTTATAAATCAAAAAAAAGGGTTGAAAATGCAACCCTTTAATAATCAGTTATTCTTTAGATATTCTACCGCATCTTTCAAAGGAGGAAGAGTATTTTTATCCAAATCAAAAATAAAATGCTTAAATATCTTAAGAAAATCGTGCCTATTCATTATACTCTCTCTATCTATAATCGAGTTTAAAGGAAACTTATAATCGTATAGAATCATCGAAGCATTATCCTCTTTAAGTCCGTTTTCAATGCATAAAACGCATTCCTCTTTGTGTAATTTTATCCTTTTTGTCATCTCATTATATTCTTTTAATGAAGTTTCAACATCGCCTACAACAATCCCAGATGCAGAATACACTTCAATAACATCCTTAAACACATTTGGTCTCAATTCGTCTTTTTTTTGCAAACAAATCATAGAGGCTTCGTAATTATGTTTTAATTTTAGGACATTAAAGACCTCAGCAATTAACGATTCACAATTACATCCTGCAAAGGAAGAATGAGATAATAAGCTAAATAAAAAAACAAGAAATGTTGCATTAATTTTCATAAGAATATTATTTTAGAAATGTATATGATAAATATTTTTAGATTGAAATATTATCCATCAGTGATTAATCTTTCTTTAGATATTCCACCGCCTCTTTCAAAGATGGAAGAACAGACATATTTAATTCAAAAAGACTATGTCTAATTATTCTTAGGAAGTCAAAATATGTCATCTCATTACTTTTGTACACTTTAAATACTTCATAATTATATAAAATATATTTTTTATTTAGCAATGAGTTATTGCCTTTCTTTAACTCTTCTTCAATAAACAATAATATATTTGTATTAGATTTTATACTGGATATTGCATTCTCATAATTTGAAAAAGAAATAAGAGTATTTTTACACTTTGTTTTATCTATTAGAAACACATCTTTAAATGGTTTGCTCTCAGAACTATATTTTAATACATTAGGATTTAACGAAACCTCATAGCAGTATTTTTTATCTAACAAATCAAGTATTACAGTCATCACAGAATCTCTGTTGATTGCACATGTTCTTATCGAACAAACAAAAAACAAAGGAACTACCAATAAAATTTTAATATGTTTCATTATATCGATTATTTCAATTACTTCTTTGATAGTAAACAATATCCATGCCATATGAAGTAAAACCTGGCATTTGATGAATTACTTATATTTACAAATATATTTTGTTAAATTTCAAAAATCATTATGATATTTAAACTATACTTTTTGATGTATTTTTAGATCCATGCTTTTATAAAAAATTTCTATTAATTTTTTATAAATCAGCTCAAATGTCAGTAAAAAGAAGGGATTTAATAATTTTGAAAACAGACTTGATTTTTATAGCAGTTTTTTCTGCAAAATCAAAGCGATATCATGCCAATGTTTTACACAGTCGGAAAATCTAAAAACAAAAAACTCCGAAGAACATTCATTCTCCGGAGTTAATTATATAAACTTAAACTAAGTTATTTATTTTACTTTATCCATTACTGCGATAAGGTCAAGCACTTTGTTTGAATAACCCCATTCGTTGTCGTACCAGCTAACCACTTTAACGAATTTGTCGCTCAGTGCGATACCAGCTTTTGCATCGAAGATAGAAGTACGTGCATCGCCGATAAAGTCAGAAGAAACCACTTCTTCGTCGGTATAACCAAGGATACCTTTGAGTGAACCTTCAGAAGCTTCTTTCATGGCAGCGCAGATTTCTGCATAAGTAGCCGGTTTTGCCAATGTACAGGTAAGGTCAACTACAGATACGTCGAGTGTAGGAACACGGAATGACATACCGGTAAGTTTTTTGTTCAGTTCAGGAATAACAACGCCTACAGCTTTTGCAGCACCGGTTGATGAAGGAATAATGTTGCCTGCAGCAGCGCGTCCGCCTCTCCAGTCTTTTGCTGAAGGACCGTCAACGGTTTTCTGAGTAGCAGTAGTTGAGTGAACAGTAGTCATCAAACCTTCAACCATTCCGAATTTATCGTTGATAACTTTAGCGATAGGTGCCAAACAGTTGGTAGTACAAGAAGCGTTTGAAACGATAGTCTGACCTGCATAAGTATCGGTATTAACACCGCAAACGAACATAGGGGTATCGTCTTTGGAAGGAGCTGACATAACTACGCGTTTTGCACCAGCTTTGATGTGAGCTTCAGCAGTTTCTTTTGTAAGGAACAGACCTGTAGATTCAACTACATATTCTGCTTCAACTTCATTCCATTTCAGGTTTGAAGGATCTTTTTCTGCTGTAACACGGATTGTTTTACCGTTAACTACCAAGTGACCATCTTTAACTTCAACTGTACCTTTGAATTGTCCGTGAATACTGTCGTAACGTAACATATAAGACATGTATTCAACACTAATCAAGTCGTTGATACCAACAATCTCGATATCGTTTCTTTGTTGAGCAGCACGGAAAACCAAACGTCCGATGCGGCCAAAACCATTAATACCTACTTTAATCATTTTATTTTATTTTTAAAATTAAGTTTCTCAAAAACGTCGCAAAATTACTACTTTTTATTCAATTAACAAAATGAATTCAGCAGAAAAAAACGACGGATTTTATGATAAAAAAAAACTGGATCCTGTTACATGATTTAGGTCATTTAGCCGGTTTTTTCATCGGCTTTTTGCTGGTGTTTGTATTTATTCCGAAAAGTAAATAAACCGGGCAATAACCTATGAGTGAAGTAACTGTAAGCAATAATGCAACTATTAGTCCGATAATCCCCCAAATACCGGTAAGTACTCCTTTGTAAAAAAAGATAATCAGTATAATGGCTCCCAACAGCCTGATAGCTTTGTCAGCCATACCCATGTTTGCTTTCATTTGAAATAACTTTAAGATTCATTGATATTTATGTAACAACGGGAACAAACGTTTGTTCAATGATATTTTTCAAATTATAAATTTTTACATTCCCCCGAACTTAACTATCTTTGCAGTCAGAAAATCAACTAAAAATGTTCAGTAAGAATATGGAAATTACAGGAAAAATAATAGCAGTATTGCCTGAGACAAGCGGTCAGGGTAAGAACGGGACATGGCGTTCTCGGGATTATGTGTTGGAAACAAGTACTAACGGAGAGCAATACCCGCGGAAAGTGTGCTTTAATCTTTTCAATGACAAAATAGATAAATATCCACTTGCTATCGACGAAGTGGTAACCGTAAGTTTCGACATCGATAGCCGTGAATATAACGGACGCTGGTACACCTCGGTAAAAGCATGGAAAGTAGAAAAAAATGCCGTTAACGCTGCACCGGCTGCTTCACAAGCGGCAAGTACTAACAACGCATCCACCAATTTTACTTCTTTTGAAAGCGCAAACGGTGCTGATAACGGTTCGGATCTGCCTTTTTAAGAATTAATTAATCAACTAAATGATAGTGTGTAAAGCGGGAATAATCACCCGCTTTCTTTTTTATCTGACTGACACGAAAAACCTAAAATATGCAAAAGGGTTTCGGGTGCTAATTGCCGGTTGACCGAAAAGACGTACTTTTGTGAAAACTTTTTTCAGAACATGCTATTCAAGACTTTCATCAAACTATATAAAAAAACGCTCTTTTTCGCTGCCGGTATCCTTCTCGTCACTTTATTATACCTGCTTATATCCGACCATCGCAAACATCACCACGAGGAAGAAATGAAAAACAGGATAATATCGGATTGCGACCGCTCAAGGTACGCCACTGCACCTATCAGCCCTACCCGTGAACTGAAGGACCAGAACGACGTACAATTGTTACACGCGCAGGCCAACGGGCTTAAAAACGTGTATATAAGCAATGCTTCATTCGAAGCCGACTCGGCTCAACTTGTAAAAGATCAAATACTGATACATCTGCATAATAATCCGTTTTACCGTGTTAAAGAACTGACCCATTCTTACCCCTACACCACCCCGGAAATGGGTGATTTGCTGAATGATATCAATGCTCTCTTTCAGGAAAAGATGAAGGATAATAAACAGGACAAGTACTTGTTTCTGGTAACCTCCGGACTCCGCACCAACGAAACCCAGCAGGAACTGACCAACCGTAACCGGAATGCCAGCACACAATCGGCACACCTGTACGGAGCTACTGTTGATGTTTCGTACAAAGAATTTTACAATGTCGATAAAGATACGGTAGAACCAAATTTTTATGCTGCTGAAGCCCTGCGTCAGACCATGGAAGATCTAAGAGAACAATGCAGGATGATGATAGTGAGAGAACGTAAACAAGCCTGTTATCATTTTACTGTCGTGGTTTGTGCACCCGCACAGACCGTCGATACCGAATAAACCTGTAAAAACCGATAAAATTATGCGCAGAAAATCAACTTACACTCCCCCGCCTAAAATGACCCGTCTGAAAGTGAGCGAACAATCACTGCTGATGGATTTTTTGCTGGCCAAAATGGGCGGCATGAGCCGCAGCTCAGTAAAATCGCTGCTGGCACATCGTCAGGTTACCGTTAACGACAAAGTGGTTACCCAGTTTGATTATACACTGAAAAAAAATGACAGTGTGATTATTAACAGCACCCGGGGTAATGTAGAACTGGTTCATCCCAAACTGAGAGTAATCTTCGAGGACAGCGATCTGATTGTCGTTGAGAAAAAGGAAGGGCTGCTCTCTGTAACTACCGGCAGAGAAACTGAAACTACGGCTTTTCTGATTTTGAAAAATTACGTGAAGAAAAGTTCACCCCGTAATAAAATTTACACCGTTCACCGGCTCGACCGCGAGACATCGGGCATTCTTGTATTTGCCAAAAACAGCGATGCGCAACATATCCTGCGTGATAACTGGCACGAAATAGTAACCCGGCGAATTTATGTGGCTGTAGTTGAAGGTAAAGTGACTAAAGAAAAAGACCGGATTGTGAGCTGGCTCACCGAAAATGAAGTTTCGCTGAAAATCAGCTCCAGTAAAACCGACAACGGCGGTAAAGAAGCCATAACCAACTACCGCGTGATAAAAAGCAACGAAGAATATTCCCTGCTGGAAATTGAACTCGAAACAGGCCGGAAGAACCAGATACGCGTACACATGGAAAGCATCGGACACCCCATTGCCGGTGATCGTAAATACGGTTCCACATCCGGTTTCGGACGACTGGCGCTGCATGCACGGATACTGGAATTCTACCACCCTATGACCAGCGAAGTGATGCATTTCGAAACTCCGGTTCCGAAAGAATTTCTGAAAGTGTTCAGAAATCAGTAAAAAAGATAAAACTAATCCGCATTCATATTATGGTGGAATTATTATAAGAAAAGGTTCGCACGGTTATACATAAACCTGCGAACCTTTTTCATTTGTTGTATATATAGTCGGTATTATTTCTTTTCGAAAAAACTAAAGTTTACATTACCGTAAGTGCGGTGTTCCGAAAAGTAAGGATGGTTTTCGAAGTTATTCTTAGCTGAATGCTCCAGAATAAACAGCCCTTCAGCGTTCAGCAAATCATACTTAAAGATTAAATCCGGTAACTGCGGTAATTGTTCGAGTTCGTAGGGCGGATCGGCAAAAATCACATCAAACTTCATGCGTGTGGTGGCAATTAAGCGAAACACATCGCCCCGCGTGAGCAGCAGGTTATCAACGCCCAACTGACTGCAGGTTTTACGAATAAAACTGCAATGCCGCTCGTTCTGTTCCACACTGATTACACTCTTTGCTCCTCTTGAAACAAACTCCAGGCTAATGCTTCCGGTTCCGGCAAACAAATCAAGCACATTCATACCTTCAAAATCAATCCAGTTGTTCAGCACATTAAATAAACCCTCTTTGGCAAAATCGGTCGTTGGACGTGCCTGGATTGTGTGAGGGGTTTCAATCCTTCTGCCTTTGAATTTTCCGCTTACTATCCTCATCTTATTTTATGATTTCAACGTTTCTGACATACTGCTTCATCAAACCAAAAAGTTGCTCATTTACTGACTTTTCTGACATTATTTTTAAATGGAAAGTTTCAGTATCGAGCTGGAGTTGTTCGTAAACATTAAGCACATAATAACAACAGTCCTCGTTGCTTTTGGCCTGAAAGCTGTTGAGAAGTTGCAGTTGCTTGTTTTGTATAACAATCAGGTCGATCATCTCCTTGCGGATATTCAGCCAGCATGCAGTTTCTCGGTTTGCCAGTTGTTTTTTAAGCAAAAGTGAAATGTGATGTTCAATAACGGCTTCGGGATATTTTTGCTCGAAAAATGCCTGTATGCGCGCCGGAATGCGGAATGCCAGACTGGCACCCCATTTTGGAAGTAACTTGTACAGTATCATCTCATTTTCGGAGACGCTGTGTTCGATTGTAAAAATCTTCTCAAGATCATTTTCAGAGAAAAGTTCGCCGGGGATGAGCTGATACTGATTGCTTTCGTAGAAGATGCTGACATTTTCGCCCAGAATCTGCAACTCAGGCTGACTGAAAAAATGCTCGAAAATACCCATATCTGTTACGGGACCAATAGGGATATTCAACTCCTGACGGAGTAAAATCTGTTGATTGTCATCGGATACTGTATAGGAAATTCCATCCGGACATATACGCATATCCAGGGTATTATCGGCCGAATACAGATGGGATTTATCAGACATTAATTAAGAATTTATTCCTGTTAGATTGAAAAAATATAGTTGCAAAATTAACAAAGAAAAATCAATCCGAGCTATACAATAAGGATTTCTTTTATTTTTCGGCGTTTTTAATACTTTTCAACAGCTTTAGTTAGCGCCCTTTCAATTACGAATTTGTATATTTGCATCATGTACAACCTGCGACATCAGTCCTGTTTCGGATGCCGCTTTATCACACTAATAACCTCAGTCATGAACGCAGAAAACTTTAAGTTATACCGCAAACTCCTTCACTACCACTCATCGCTGATGAGTATGGAAGAAAGACGGGAGCTACGATTTTTGTTAAAGAACTTTTTCAGCCAGCATGCAACTGCCAACCTGTCCGCAGACGATTACCTGTTCACCAAACTGCAGATACTGGATATTATTCTCAATGAAATCGGATTGGGCAAACCGGCAATTATCAGTGTATTGTTTATAGAAGCCGTTGACTACAAAATAATTACAGCACAGGAACTCGACAAGAAATTCAACACCACTGTAACGCCAATTCTGCATGGATTACAGCGCGTCAAGGAACTTTATCAGAAGAATGTGGCTCTTGAATCGGAGAATTTCCGCAAACTGCTGCTGACTCTGGCCGAAGACGTCAGAGTGATACTTATCATTGTAGCAATCCGGCTGCAAACCATGCGTAATCTGGACAAAATGCCCGAAGACGAACGTATGCAGATAGCCCGCGAAAGTTCCTTCTTGTATGCTCCGCTGGCTCATCGTATGGGTCTGTATAAAGTAAAGACCGAACTGGAAGATCTTTCGCTTAAATACACAAACCGTGATATTTATAAGGAAATAGCCGAGAAACTTAATGAAACCAAACGTTCGCGCGATAAATACATCGCGGAGTTTATCGAACCTCTGAAACTTAAAATGGCTGAAATCGGATTTCCGTTTGAGATCAAGGGACGGACAAAATCTATTCATTCCATTTATTCGAAGATAAAAAAACAAAATACAGCATTCGAGAAAATATATGACCTTTTTGCTATCCGTATCATCCTGGATACGCCGATCGATAAAGAGAAAGCAGCATGCTGGCAGGCATATTCTATCATTACCGACATGTATCAGCCCAACCCCAACCGATTGCGCGACTGGCTTTCCATCCCAAAAACCAACGGTTACGAAAGCTTGCATACCACTGTGATAGGGCCGCAAAGCAAATGGGTGGAAGTACAGATCCGAACCGTCAGGATGGACGAAGTAGCCGAAAAAGGACTTGCTGCACACTGGAAGTACAAGGGTATTAAAAGCGAAAGCGGAATGGACGAATGGCTCAAAAATATCCGTGAAATACTTGAAAATCCGGAGCTTAATGCCGTTGATTTCATGGATGAGTTTAAACTGAATTTGTACGACAAGGAAGTTTTTGTTTTTACGCCGAATGGCGATTTGCATAAGTTGCCCAAAGGTGCTACTGCCCTCGATTTTGCATTCTCAATACATACCAACCTGGGCTCCAAATGCGTGGGAGCAAAAGTAAACGGAAAAAATGTACAAATTAAGTACGTTCTGAATAATGGTGACCAGGTAGAAGTACTCACTTCAGCTGCTCAGAAGCCCAATCAGTCGTGGCTGAAAATTGCCACCACATCCAAAGCAAAAAGCAAAATCCGTCAGGCCCTCAAAGAAGTTGAATTCAAGGATGCAGAAATCGGGCGGGAAACACTGCTCAGACGGTTTAAGAACTGGAAAATAGAGGTTGACGACGGGCGTTTCTCCCGGCTTTCGAAAAAGAAAGGATTTAAAACGGTAAGCGACTTTTATCAGGCTATAGCACAGGAAACCATAGATATACACGAAATAAGGGATGCATATCTGGATATGGAAACCCGGGACTCAAATCCTGATATAGTAATCCGTACCGCCGAAGCGTTCACCAAAGAAGCTGCCCCAATACCCGACACCGCGTCGAAAGAGGATGTGCTTGTGATTGGTGAGAACCTGAAAAATATTGATTTCAAACTTGCAAAATGCTGCAATCCCATTTACGGAGACAATGTCTTTGGCTTCGTATCGGTTACCGGCGGTATCAAAATCCATCGCACCGACTGCCCGAATGCACCGCAAATGATTTCGCGATTTGGTTACCGGATAGTCAAGGCAAAGTGGTCGGGCAAGTCTATCGGATCACAATATCCTATAACTCTACGGGTAGTTGGACATGATGATATAGGTATTGTAACCAATATAACATCCATAATCTCGAAAGAGAAAAATGTATCGCTCCGTTCCATTTCCATCGATACGAATGCCGGATTGTTTCAGGGTAATCTTACCATTATGGTCGATGACACCAAAGAACTCGATTCTATCATCAAAAAAATCAAGCAGGTTAAGGGTGTAAAAAACGTTTCGAGGAGCTGATTATGCGTTTATCAGTTGTCGATATACATATTTTTATAACATACATAGTCGGATTATCTGATCAAACTGATATTCTCAGCAGATAGTCCGGCTTACTAATTGTAACTATTTTTCACTACGCACTTTCATTTTTCATCAGTAATGAAATTCAAAATTTCTGATTTGTATTAATATTTCGACTTCAAAGTACAAATTCACAACAGTCGATTTTGCATAAACGGCATATTATCATTACTTTTGCAACTTATTTAACTCAATACCCATAACACCTACAAGCACAATTAGCCGTAAAGTAATGAATGATTCTGCCATCCCGCACTCACCTGTAATCTGATGAAAACTAAAATATCGATCATTCTGTTCTTTTTTTGTTCACTGATGAGTATCTCCGCTCAGACTCATAAAGTGAGGATATACGGCTATGTAATTGACAGCAATAACCGCGGAATAGAAAATGTCAGTGTATATTTCGAAGGAAAAAATAACGGCACTACCACCAACCACAACGGATACTATGACCTCAGCATAGCGATGACCGATTCGGTTACGCTTGTCTATTCACATCTTGGCTATCAAACCATTCGTCATACTATCCTGCCCGATCAGCGGGTAGTGCAGATTACGGTTGAAATGCCGGTGCAGGTCAAAGAACTTGCCGAGGTGAATGTGATGAGCATACGGCGACAGACCTCCACTATGGAAACTTTAGATCCTTCGAAATATAAGCTGATGCCTAACAGCAGTGGCAGTTTTGAGTCGATGCTGATAGCTTTTGCAGGGGTAAGTTCAACCAACGAACTGAGTTCGCAATATAATGTCAGGGGTGGAAATTTTGATGAAAACATCGTATATGTGAACGGAATTGAGGTGTATCGTCCGTTGCTGATACGTGCTGGCCAGCAGGAAGGTCTGAGTTTTATCAATTCAGATATGGTCGGACATGTAGGATTTTCATCGGGAGGTTTCAATTCCGAATACGGCGATAAGATGTCATCTGTTCTGGACGTGAGATATAAGAAACCTGAAGGTTTTGAAGCTTCGGCATCTGTTAGTCTGCTGGGAGCATCTGCCTATCTGGGTACAGCAGGAAAGCGTTTTACGCAAATGCATGGTATCCGTTACAAAACGTCACAATACCTGCTGGGTACACTGGACACAAAAGGTGAATACAATCCTTCATTTGTTGATTATCAGACATATATGACCTGGAAACTTGCTCCAAAATGGGACATTAACTTTCTGGGCAACTTCTCACAAAACAATTTTCAGTTTACTCCCGAAGAACGTGAGACAGCTTTCGGGACGTACAACAAGGCCGAAAAACTGCGAATTTATTTTGACGGCAAGGAAAAAGACCTTTTCCAGACTGCTTTCGGAGCGCTGACTCTCAATTACAAACCCCTGAAAGACCTGAAACTCGGTCTTACCGCTTCATCATTTCATACAAATGAAAATGAAACTTATGACATCACCGGACAATATGTGCTGAGCGAACTTAATCTGGACACTGATACTGCCGGTCAGCAGGGAGCACAACTTGGTATCGGCACGTATCACGAGCACGCCCGCAACCGATTGAAAGCTACCGTAGCCAGCCTGACACACACCGGAGAATTTATACGCTCCGGTCACACACTGAAATGGGGTGCAGCATTGCAACAGGAAATAATTTCTGACAAAATAAGCGAATGGGAATGGCGCGATTCCGCCGGTTACTCCATGCCCTACCGTTACGATAAAGTTGTTGATCTGTATTATAACCTGAAAGCGGCAAATACCATGAGCTCCTGGCGTACGACAACCTATCTGCAGGACACTTACAAATGGAACAACGATGCGGCTCTCTGGGCAATTACCGGAGGTTTGCGGGCGAATTACTGGACCTTCAACCGCGAATTTCTGCTAAGTCCCCGGGCTTCGATTTCTGTATTGCCACATTGGGAAAAAGATTTCAGCTTCCGTTTCAGCACGGGTGTCTATTATCAGTCGCCCTTCTATAAGGAGTTGCGCGACACTGTTTCAGATAGTCAGGGGAATGTCGTTATTCGCCTAAATAAGGATATCAAAGCCCAGCGTTCGCTGCACTTCGTACTGGGTGGCGATTATTATTTCCGCGCACTGGGACGTCCCTTTAAATTCACTACCGAAGCTTATCTGAAACTTGCCGACCGCATAATTACCTATTCTGTTGATAATGTTCGGATACGTTATTCGGGCGAAAATGACGCTAAGGGTTATACTGCCGGAGTTGACTTCAAGTTGTTTGGAGAACTTGTTCCCGGAACAGATTCATGGATTAATTTTTCGCTGATGCAATCGCGGGAAGATGTACTGAATGATTTCTATACGGATAGAACAACAAATAAAACGGTTTACCCCGGCTGGATATCGAGACCGAGTGAACAGCGTTACAACTTTGCCATGCTGTTTTCGGACTATTTGCCGAACAATCCCAAATACAAGCTCTATTTGAAAACCATTTTTTCCGATGGTTTACCTGTGGGACCTCCGAGAAGCCAGCGTTATCAGGCTGTTTTCCGCACACCATCGTATAAACGTGTGGACATCGGAGCTTCACGTGTAATTGTCAACGGTTCCGACCGGATCATGGACAGAGCCTGGATGAAACACATAAAAAATATATGGCTGAATGCCGAAGTTTTCAACCTGTTCGATTTCAGAAATGTGAACTCGTATTACTGGGTATCCGATATCAATAAATATCAGCACGGTGTGCCGAATTTTCTTACCGGAAGGCAGTTGAATATAAAAATCCTGATTGATTTCATGTAACTTAATGATATATGAAAGCAATGGAATTCAGATGAACAAAAACAGGTCTTGAAAGTATATTAAATAATAATTCATTAATTCACAACAAAATATTATGCCACTAACATCCAAACGCGGAAAAGCAATGCCGGAGTCGCCCATCCGCAAACTCGTTCCACTGGCCGATAAAGCCAAAGCCCGCGGCATTAAAGTTTATCATTTGAATATTGGTCAGCCCGATCTTCAAACACCTCAAATTGCACTCGAAGCAATACGAAAAATCGACCGCGAGATATTGGAATACAGCCCGAGCGACGGTTTTAAAAGTCTGCGTATAAAACTGGCATCCTATTATCGTACTTTTAATATCGATGTAAACCTGGACGATATCATTATTACAACCGGTGGCTCTGAGGCGGTAAATTTTGCTTTTATGAGTTGCCTCGATCCGGGTGACGAAATCATTGTACCTGAGCCTGCCTACGCCAACTACACGGCCTTTGCCATAGGTGCAGGAGCTATTGTAAAACCTGTGGTATCGACCATTGAAGAAGGATTTGCACTGCCACACATAGAAAAATTCGAGGAACTGATTACTCCCAGAACGAAGGGAATACTTATTTGCAATCCCAATAACCCTACCGGATACCTTTATACACGAAGCGAGATGAATCAAATACGTGATCTGGTAAAAAAATATGACTTGTATCTTTTCTCCGATGAAGTATATCGTGAATTCTGTTATACGGGCGCTCCCTATATTTCCGCGTTTCATCTGGACGGTATTGAAGAACACGTTATTCTTATTGATAGTGTATCAAAACGTTACAGCGAATGCGGCATACGAATAGGCGCTCTGGTTACAAAAAATAAAGAAGTTCGCAATAACGTGATGAAATTCTGCCAGGCAAGGTTAAGTCCGCCATTAATTGGTCAGATAGCTGCTGAGGCTTCCATGGATACTCCAGCCGACTTTATGCTCGATATATATAACGAATATGTGGAACGCCGGAAATTTCTGATTGATGGTCTGAACCGGATACCTGGTGTTTACTCTCCCATCCCTATGGGTGCATTCTATACGGTAGCCCGATTGCCAATAGACGATTCTGATAAATTCTGTGCGTGGCTTCTTTCCGACTTCGAATACGAAGGTTGTACGGTGATGATGGCCCCCGCATCTGGATTTTACACGGCTTCCGGACTGGGAAAAGACGAAGTTCGCATTGCATATGTACTTAACAAGGAAGACCTGAAACATGCACTGATTGTTCTTGCTAAAGCACTGGAAGTTTACCCTGGAAGAACTAATAACTAACCGGATAATTTTTCATACATACAAAGTATGCAGACTGCGCGCCTGCATATTTTATTTTATGCAAGATGAATTACGGCTCTCAGCCGGTGTTATGACTGAATTAAACACAACAATTAACATCGAAAGATTAATGAAATAAATTACGCTTCAAATACTCAGCATTTTTGCATTCTTATTATACCTATGCGGTGTTAATCTCAAATGATTTTATATAAAACCATGAAAAAAACCGGTTTAGCCCTTCTTGTGCTGACAACTTTTTACAATTTAAGTTTTGCAAGTCCTCTCCTTACAAGAAGCAAATACCTTATTTCAGTACAATCGGAAGCCGCTAACGGCGCCGTTCGCACCGGACCTGTCAGCTATCCCCTTAATTATGATTCTGAACTGAGCAACGAAACTGCTACAGATGCTGATTACTGGATAATTAAGAAGCAAACCGATGGTACCTACACGTTTCAGAATTACGCGTCGAAGAAATACATAAAATTACTGAAATATTTACTACCTGTAAATATTGTTCTATTTACTATATCCAAAAGTTATAACTCAGGACAGTTAGGATGATATAATCATGACATTATGCGTATATTCCCAACAACAATATCAGCTATCGGTTTTTTCCCCAATATTTATTTGAACTGCTTTCGGTTTTCTGCCGGGCATTTACTTTGTTCTTTGGTACAAACACCACTTTGCTTTTTGGCTCTTCCGGTTTGGGAGTGGCAGCCACAGTCGATTTGTTTCCAGCGTTACGTGATTGTTTTGTCTGTGGTTTATTCGTATTTGCTTTCTGACCGGGTTTTTGTTTTTTGTTCTGGTTACCAGCTGGCTTTTGCTTTGGTTCAGGTGGCAGATTTTCAGCCGGAAACGGGTGATCGGTCACTACAGGTATTTGTATGGAGATCAGTTTTTGAATATCGCGCAGGAACTCACGCTCTTCGACA
>Ga0116170_10003360_pt1 | contig 14985 bp, 8 predicted proteins | sample AD_JPNHW1_MetaG_FD_89797 | JGI IMG/M metagenome (GOLD analysis project Ga0116170, IMG submission 89797) | Active sludge microbial communities of municipal wastewater-treating anaerobic digesters from Japan - AD_JPNHW1_MetaG | ecosystem: Engineered > Bioreactor > Anaerobic > Digestate | place...
CACGTATGATGCTAGTGTCACGGCTACGGGCGATGTGACCAACGAGGCCGACAACTGCTCGACAGGACTCCAGGCTACCTATAGCGATGTAGTATCTGCAGGCAGCTGTGAGGGTACATATGTCATCACCAGGACATGGAGCCTTGTTGACAAGTGCGGTAACGCAGCCGCCGACCAGGTACAGACGATCACGGTATCCGACAACATAGCACCGACATTCACACGTCCGGCCGACATCACTATCTGTCGGAGTTCAACTGGAAGTTATGATGTGGATCCTACGTATACAGGGGATGTAATAGATGAAGCAGATAACTGCTCAACAGGAATAAATGCATTATATACTGATAATACTTCAAATGTTGGATCAATATCTGTTGTAGGTTATATTGTAAGAACATGGACATTAACCGATAACTGCGGTAATAGTACATCTAAAACTCAGACAATATGGGTTCAACCGGTTCCAAAAATATCAGTAGCGGTGCCTGATACAGTATGTAACGGATCGCAGATTGATTTTGCAATTGATTCACTTGTTATTTCAAGGGGTACAGTGATGTACGATCTCAATATATTGTATCCGGCAGGAATAACCGGAACACTATCCAATGGATCAAATCCAATTGCCAACATTTCGGATAACCTGGTAAACTCAACAGATACTTATCAGACAGTAACATATACATTCAGTCCATATATACAGGGAAAACCAGGTGATCCAACCTGTCATAACGGGATAGATACTACCATATATGTAATTGTTGAACCAACAGCAAAAGTGACAGGATCAATAGTTAACAGCGAAATATGTAATAACGGGAATGCGACTATAAACCTATCAACTGTTACAATAGCTTCAATTGGCCTCCAGTTTAATGTAAGCGTAATAAATAATTATTCTGAAATTACCGGCTATTCAAACCTTACCGGATTAGTTGTAACTGATATAATAAATCAGACACTAAACAATTCCGGCGATGCAGCCAGATTGGTCAGATACGTGATAACACCATATATTGTTGGCCCAGGTAATATTCAAAAGTGCCAGGGAATAAGCGATACGGTAGAGGTATGGGTTAATCCAACTCCAAGATTCGTTGCTGTGAACAGCACTCCGAGGATTTGTTCTGGTGCCCTGACAAACATTATACTGAATACACCAACGATTACATCGGCCTCAGGAACTGTAATGTTTGACTATACTGTTGCAGCCACTGTTGGGAATACGGTTCTTATAGGCGACAGGACACCAGTAACTGATTTTGAACCTGGTAAAAAAATCTCCTTTAATTACAGAAATGAAAGCGATACCATACAATCGGTTTATTTTATAGTTACACCAAAAATTAATGGCTTGCCATGCGCAAATGGAGTGACAGACACTGTTGAGGTTAAGGTACACGCTAAACCATTACAGGACCTGTATATTAGCACTCCTCTCCTTTGTTCTGATGGAAACAATGGTGCATTGACTGTAGTAACATCAAAAGGTGCCGGTGATTACTTTATGAAATGGGAGGGACCGAATTCATATCTGCTGACAGGAACAAACCTGACCACCATTTCGAACCTGAGGAAGGGAAATTATAAAGTGACTGTTACTGATAATCTTGGCTGCCCTGCATGGAAAGATACCACACTGACCAGCCCGTCAATGGCAATATATTTCTCCAGCAGTTCGAAACTTCCAGCCGATATGTATAATGTAAGCTGCCATGGTGCTAATGATGCCACTATATTGCTGTATCTTACGGGTGGAACATTAGCTCCATATTCCTATAAGATTATCAGGAACTCGACTGACATTTTATATACCGGGATCCTGGCAGGTACTTTGATTATGACCGATCCTTCTACTTATCTTATTCAGAATAACGTTTCGGCAGGAGATTATACTGTGGTTATTACTGACTTCAATGGGTGTATTGCGACACAGTCGATTCATGTTACTGAGCCCAAACTTATTGAGGCAGAATTTAATACTGTTAATGTATTATGTAATGGATACAATACTGGTTCAATAAGTAGTAAGGTAAGAGGAGGGATAGAACCATATTATTATCAATGGTCAACTACTGACGGCAATATACCTGGTTCGGTTACAGGCCCTTCGATTACAAATCTTATCGCCGGAACATATAATCTTGTTGTGACAGATAGCATGTCCTGTACCAGCCATTTTGATGTGGTAGTGACACAACCAGACGGAATAGATCTGTTAAGTCAGAATATTACAGATGTATCATGCAATGGTGGAAGCGATGGTTCAATCGAACTCACATTCGATGGCACATACAATTATTCATGGTCAAGAGCAAGCCTTTCAACGTGGCATAGTTCAGATGAAGATCCAAAAAATCTTCCTAAGGACGACTATGAACTTGTGGTAACAGACAGTAAGGGTTGTCAGAAAACATATTATTTCACTGTTAATGAACCTCCTTTGCTGATTCTTGGGGTAAGCAAACCTATTCTGGCTGACGGATTCAACATTGCATGCAATGGCACTACTGTTCCTGTTGATGCCACGGTGACAGGCGGAACAGCACCATACACCTATATGTGGACAAAGCCTGCCGTTCCATCATGGAGCAGTACTGAAGAGGATCCGTCTGCTCTTGGAGCCGGAACTTACCATCTCGTTGTAAAAGACAGTCATAATTGCTCTGTTGAAACGGATGTGGTATTGACAGAACACAGTCCAATTATCCTGTCAACTTCGATTTCAAAAGTAACATGCCATTTTAATGATGGTGCTATTGATTTAAGTGTCAGTGGCGGTGTAAGTCCTTATAATTATACCTGGACAGGCCCTGCAGGAGCAACGCTGATAGCAGGTCAGGAGGATCAAAGTAACCTTATTGTAGGTGATTATAGTGTAACTGTAACCGATTCCTACAATTGTTCACAGGTATTGAATATTACGATGGATCCTCCGGCGAAACTGGAAGTCACCAAACAATTATCAGACTTTAACGGATTTAATATCAGCTGTTATGGTCGAAGTGACGGATCAATAAGTGTTACACCGGTTGCAGGAGTTTCTCCTTTCACATATTCCTGGAGCGGACCGGATGGGTATACTTCAACGGCGTCATCAATTACAGGATTAAAGGCCGGTACTTATATTATGCAGATTACCGATGCTATTTACTGCTCGCTTGCAGATACAACAGTTCTTTCTTCCCCGGGTCAGGCAGACATGGAAATTAATCCTTCTGAAAGCACAGATGGCAGTTACAATATCAATTGTTACGGTGATGCGACGGGTACAATTGATATTACTCCGGTTAATGTTGTAGGTACGCCTGTTTATTCATGGAGTGATGGAGGCGGTAATGTTTCCAACAGGACAGGCCTGACATCAGGTACATACATTGTTATTATGTCTGACCAGAATGGCTGTTCTGCTAAAGATACAATTAAGCTGACAGCTCCTGAAAAGATTTTAATATCAATAGCTGATACGATACTCCCGTTCTGCCAGGACAGTAACGACGGGGAAATCCATTTAAGTGTAGCTGGAGGTATATTCCCGTATTACTACAGCTGGAGTAATGGAGTTTCCGGTAATAACGCAGGCGATATGACAGGTCTGGCAGCCGGTATTTATAATCTTACTCTTACAGATAATAATAACTGTGAAGCCAGGAGCGCTGTATCTCTGGGTGTTAAGCATGAAATATGTCTTGAGATACCAAATGCATTCTCTCCAAACGACGATGGTATAAATGATGTATGGAATATAGGAAAGATGGATCTCTATCCTGAAGCTGAAGTCTTCATTCTTAACAGATGGGGTGAACTTGTCTGGAAGTCATCAAGAGGGTATCCAGAACCATGGGACGGACGGAGCAGAGGTAAGCGGTTGCCAATAGATTCGTATCATTACACTATTGATCTTCACAATGGTAGAAAACCAATTGTTGGCCATGTAACTATTGTCAAATAATACAGGAAAATATCTTGAAACAGAAAAAGGTGGAAAAAATACTGATACTTATAGGACTAATGTTGGTTTCAGGCACAATAGCCAGAAGCCAGCAACTTCCTATATACAGCCAGTATTTATATAATAAATTCCTGATAAACCCGGCTGTTGCAGGAAGTACTGGTTATACAAGTGTAAACCTTACTGCAAGGCAACAGTGGTCGGGATATTATGGTGCACCCCAGACTTTCTCCCTGAGTTACCAGACAAGGATGTTAAAGGCTAAGTATTTCCTGAAGGACAATATCTTTAGCAAAACAAGGTATCACTCAAAGACCAAGGGACGGGTTGGCTTCGGGTTTGACATGTTTAATGATATTAATGGTCTTGTCCACAAAACAGGTGCTTTAGCTGCTTATTCCTATAATGTATGGCTAAATGGAGAAACACAACTTTCTTTCGGTCTTGGCGCCATGGCTTACTATTATAAAATTGATCAAAGACAGATCAGATTTGATGATCCTGATGAACCATATCTGAATTCGGATTTCAGGAAGGGAACGATAATTCCTGACTTTAACTTTGGCGTTTATGTAATGGGAAGGCAATACTCGGTAGGCTTTTCAGCACAGGATCTTATGCAGGGTTTTGCAAAAGTAGGCAGTGATGCTTATAATGATCTTCGTATAAAGAGAACTTATTACCTGTTTGGCAATTATGACATCGAACTGAGTCATACATCTACTATCGAGCCGTCGGTCCTTTTTAAGATGTCAGAACAGTTCAGACCTCAGTTTGATATTGGACTAACATATGTTTATAACAGGCAGATCTGGGCTGGAATAACATACAGGACTCAGACGGCAATTGTTGCAAACATTGGCTTTGCAAAAGGAAACTACTTTCTTGGATATTCATACGATTACACAACCCAGATAATTGAGAAAGCAACAAACGGTTCTCACGAGCTGGTGCTGGCTTTAAGGTTTGGTGAAAGTGACAGGAGATACAGGTGGCTTGACAGGTATTAAGCTGGTTGTTTCCTTAAAATGTATATTAAAGAACTACTGCTGTCTCTCCTAAAACAATTCCTGAAAGAAAGAAGTATACCGGCAAGTACGCCTCTGATAAAAGGGAGAGAGGCGTTTTTGTTTTTATAACTCAGAATAGAGATATAAAATACATCCAAAGCCATACCTCTTTTGCTTGTAAGGGTGAATCCGTTACGGGTGGCCATTTCGGAAAACGTATCAGGAGTGAAATGCCACAAATGCCGCGGAACATCATATGCAGCCCAGTATTTACCGAACCACCGGGCATCTGAAGAAGCTACATTAGGAACGGCAATAACACAATAACCGTCATCTTTTAAGAGATACTTTATTTTTACCAACCATTGAATAGGATCATTGAAATGTTCCATCACATGCCACAGGGTAATGCAATCAAATGTTCCCTGATGTATATTATCGGTCTCTTCAGGTGGAAATACCGAAATACCAAATTTTGATTTTGAGAAATTCCGTGCCTGCTCACTTATTTCAATACCCTGAACTTCCCATCCTTTTTCCTGCATATAGGCCGGGAAATATCCTGTGCCACTTCCAATGTCAAGCAGAAGTCCCTTTTTTTGGTCAAAAAGACGGGAAATAAGGCTCTTTTTCCTTTGGAGCATAATAATGCGGGCAAAATGATAAAGGCGGTCTGTAATACCTTTTTTTGTGTCGCTGTGAGAAATATAATCCTCGGATAAGTAATATTTGCCTATAATACTCTCAGAGGGAGGATTATCGGTCTTAACAAGGCCGCAATCAGGGCATCTGACAATTTGAAACTCTTCGCCGCTCACAAGGTAATCCTTGCAATGAAAAAGTAACTCGATCCTCTCTGACCCGCAATTGATGCAGCTGTTATTTTCAGCCATTTTTACTTTTCTTAATTATTGGAGTTGCGGCAATGCCCAGAAGCAATAACAGAAGGATAACGGAGCTGGCCAGAGATACTTTATTACCGACCTTATATGACGATGGTTCAAAACGGAATGTAACAGTATGGTCACCTGCAGGTATATTCATTGCCCTGAGAACATAGTCTGCCCTGAAATAGTCCACTTTTCTGTTATCAATAAAAGCATCCCATCCTGCCGGATAATAAATTTCTGAGAACACTGCAACCCGGTCTTCCTTAGTTGAGCTCTTATAGGTAAGAAGATTGGGCTTATAATCCTGAAGATAAATAGTATCACCAACTGATGATGATGACTCTTTCAGCTTTATCTGACTATCAAAGCGATGATCTACCAGAGCCTCATTCTTCGGGTCGAAGGATGAAAGCGATGATATCTCGGCATTGGCGTTGTCAACCATCTTAACGTTTTTGATGAACCACGCATTGCCAAGTGCAAACTCATTTACCAGCGGAGCACTGTTTGGTGATATTATAATATACTTTGCATTTAGCATATTAAGACAATTCGATTTGGATAATGTCGAGTTTAAGTCTTCCACCGATGATGCCTTTTGAAGCTTTGAAATGAGGCTTTTAATCTCCGGCATTAGATTATAGCTGATCAGTTCGTCATATCTCATGATTTTAGCACCATGATATCCGCCTATTGAATGATGAAGGTAGGATGTTGTGCCATCATTAAATGTTGAAACGGTCAGATTCAGCACTCTGTGTTCTGATTTATCCTCAAGTATTGCCTTGTCTGCCCTGGTAGGGAGAAAAGACTTTTCATAGTCTTTTGTAACCTGGAAGTTGGATGATGACAGATAACGATTGGCTACGGGCCACATATCAATAAGGATAAGCAATGCAAGTCCTGAAAATGCTACCACTGGTTTGATTTTGCTTTTAATCATAAACCAGAGAACAATTGCACCGGCAGCAATGAGAAGAGCTGATCTTATTGCATCGACCCTTAGCATCATTTTCCTATCGGCTACCAATGCCGTTTTAACCCAGTCGTATGTCGAAGGAATACCTTTCTCGTCTCCCGTGAGGAATGATCCGGCAAGCCCCGGGATAATAAAAAACAGAAAAGCTAAACCACCGGTTATCAGTGCAGAAAGCTTCAATGCCTTGAGGATCTTTTCACGTGGGATGTTGTTATCAACTATCTCTTTAACTGCAAGAGCTGCAAGAAGAGGGATGCAAACGCCAGCCATAACAAGCATTACAGAGACAGCCCTGAATTTATCATAACCCGGGAAATAGTCTATAAAGAGATTAGTGATGAACATAAGATTCTTTCCCCAGGAAAGAACAACGGACATAATTATTGCAGCAATTATCCACCACTTTTCCCTGGATGGAACGATAATCAGTCCCAATACGAATAAAAAGATTACAAGTGCTCCTACATAAACCGGACCGGAAGTGCCCGGTTGGTCTCCCCAGTATGACTGAAACTGAGCCACATTGTCCGACATGTTGTTCTGGCGGAGTGCCGTGACTGTCTGAGAGTCCTTTGAGAATGGAACAGAAGCGCCTCCCCTGAAATCAGGTATTAGCAAAGTCATTGTCTCGTCTATGCCATAGCTCCATTGAGTTATATATGCCTTATTAAGACCTTCCTGGTCCCTGGTGTCTGCCTTCTTCAGATCACTCTTGCCACGGGTTGAGAATTTACTGTATTCCCATGTTGTATATATGGATCCGAAATTTACCCCTACTGCTAATACGACCCCTGCAAAAAGCATCAGTGCCGGTTTTAGGAATGCTTTCACATTGTGGTCACGCAACTGTGACACAAGTTCAAAAATGCCGAAAACAAGTATTATCAGGAAGGTATAATAGGTTATCTGAATATGGTTTGCCATTAACTGTAAAGTAAGGAACAGTGACATAAGAGCAGCCCCTTTTAGAGCGTCGTTTCGGAATGCGTAAACAACGCTGCCAACTATTGGTGCCATATATGCCATGGCATATGCCTTTGTGTTATGCCCTGCCGAGAGGCATATAAACATATAAGATGAAAATCCATAGGCAAGTGCCCCCAGAAATGCAACCCAGGGCTTTGTCTTGTAGAGAAGCAGAAGCACGTAAAAACCCAGAAAAGCAAGAAAAAGAGCAGCTGCCGGAGTGCCAAAGGCCTTAAGTACTGACTCAACCGGTTTAACAAGATTACCCGGATATTTTACAGATATGAGATATGCCGGCATACCGCCAAACATCGAGTTGGTCCAGAGAGGCTCTTTGCCGGTCTCTTTCCTATAGTCCTGTATCTCTTTTGCCGAACCATTGAAGACTTTGGTGTCATTGGCAACGAGTTTCTTTCCTTCAAGAACGGGATGAAAATATGCAAAGGAAATGATTGTGAAAACCAATACTGCCAATATATGGGGTAATGCTGATTTGAAAATATTATTCATTTTCATTCTATTTCTTTTTTGATGCATTTCAGAGCGTAAAAATAAAGCTTTTACTGTTATTTTGATGGCAACCTGCCTAAATAGAAGCTTACTTCATTTTGTCTGTTAACTTAATCTGTTCAGTGGCTTTTTGCTCCTCCATAAGCCTTTTAAGGATTCTGGATGACCTGAGAAAGTTCTTAAGGTAAAACCTTCTTTTAAGAAGGGGTTTTTTATAGACTGAATTTGTTGCAGAATCATCCCTGTGAACGATTCTGACATCCGGTGAATAAATCACTACAAGATTATCTCGCCTGGCAATAAAATCAAGTATAGCTTCTTCGCCATACATAAAGGGTCCTGAATAAAGCCCGTCATATCGGTCAATATATTTTGCTGAAAATAGTAATGCACTTCCATGAAGCATAACCCCTGTCTGCTCTTTTGTCCGGTCAGGCAAAGAGTGAATGTCTTCAACATGCAGTGAAGAGGCAGGGATAAAGTGTTTCTTGATTCTCTCAGCAATGGAATCAAGTCCCAGATAGTTAAGCAAAAGAATTTTATTATAAAATCTGATATACCTTTCCAATACCGGGAGACTTGACATTTTATTGAAAGCCGGACTCTGGTGTTTCCCATCCGGAGTATAAATGTCAGGACCAAGTATGTCGAAATGGGTCTCGATGAATTTTTCTTTTATTATGTTAATAAAGTCTGGTTGTTCTAAAATTGTATCGTTATTTATGAGAGCAATGAAATCTGACCTGAACTCTCTTTTGGCATATTGAAACCCAATATTATTGCCTGAGGTAAACCCAAGATTTTTACTGCTGATAATTACTTTAACAACAGGATTGCCCTCATAGAGATCCATCAGGGTATTGCCACTTTTATTAGGGGATCCGTTGTCGACGATAATGATACGGTAGTCAGCCTCCTTTATGGTAGAAAGAATTGAACTGACACAATCTACGGTATCATTTAATGTCTGGTAATGTAATATGACAAAACAAAACCCACCCATCCTGTATCAGATATTTATTTTAGCAGTCCGTTATAAAGGTCTGTTAGCCTGACTCCGGAAGTCTCCCAGTTATATTTGCTGTAAATGCATGATTTTGCATTTTTGCTTAACACCTCATAAGTCGATTTGTCTGAGAGGCTGAGAATTTTCTCGCTTAGATCAGAAGCATCTCCTGATGAAAATACCATTCCACAGTTTTCCAGCGTCACTACATTTACCTGGGCAGTACAATCGCTCACAATCACAGGTTTACCTAATGCCATATACTGGAACATTTTATTGGCATATGTTGTGTCGTGGTGAATGTTCCTGAGAAAGGGACAAAGACCGACATCTGAAGATGAGATTATTTTCATTGCTTCGGGAACAGGTAGCTTACCGGTAAGAGTAACATTATTGAGTTCCAGGTTCTTTACCGTTTTTTCAAGAAGCGACTGTTCCCTGCTATTACCGATAATTATGAATTTGATATTTTTCTCTCTGAGTAATTTTGCGGATTCCAGAATGGTCATAGTACCACGCCTAAGCCCGGTCTCACCAAAATACACGACAGTGAAAGATCTTTCATTACCAGATGCCGTTTCGTTTGTCAAATCATAGGTTTTGAACCGTTCAGTTGAAATATAATTTGGGAGTACAGTGATCTTACCGGCATTAATACCGTAATAGTTTGCATAATACTCTTTTGCCTCTTCGGTAACAAGTATTAGCCTGTCTACATTGGGTGTCTGTTTTATCTGATAATTGTGCCATCCTTTTATTGATATCAGGTATTTGCCGGGAAAAGTCTGGACATGATGATACATTTTCATTATTTCCGGTCTGTTTTCATGATAGTCGGCAACGACAGGTATCTTGTGTTTTCGGGAAAGACGAATACCTGTTTTCACCAGGGGAAGATCATGTATATGGATTGCATCGGGTTTAACTTTATTAATTATCCTGTTAAGGTTCCTGTACCAGAATGAAAAATAAAATGGAACAATCAGGGCTATTGCTCCTGATTTATAAATGAATTTTGAAACCGGGATGCGGTAGATAGTAAGGTTTTCTTTTTCTTCAATTGTTATATTGCCTTTTCTTTCTTTAGCTGTACATACAAGAGTTACACGAAATCCCTCTTTTATTAAAACGAGGATCTCATTTTCAACCCTTTCATCCGGTGGAAATGGGGTCTCAAGGACCATCAGAATATTCTTTTGCATCTATCTGTCAGAGAATTAAGCGTTGTCATTTTCGGGGATAGAGGGAGTCTCTTCTCCTTTTTTATATGATGTAAGCAATAATTTTATGTTATTAACCATAGAGGTCAGCATTAACAGTTCGCTTCGGTCAAATACCCGGAATATGAAAAGGAATACCGGGAAGAGAATCAAAGCAGTTGTTTTAACGGCGATCCTTATAATTAAATCATCCTGGTTAAAGATACTGCCACCAATAAATAATACAATTCCGATAGCAATAACAATAAAAGTCTTTCCCAGCCGGTAGGGTATTTTATAGTATTTCTGTGCAAGGGTAAAAATCAGAATGAAAAAGATCATCTGTGATGTCATTGATGAAATTGCAGAGCCATATGTTTTAAGCAATGGCACCAGGGCAATATTAAGGGCAAGGTTAAATGCGGCAATACATGCTATCAAAAGGCCTATAATCCTGGTTCGCTTGGTTATTTGTAATCCTATCATTGAAACATCCTTCATCATGCTGAATATGATTGAAAGAGAAAAGAGCGGTATAAGTTTATAAGCATCAAAATAGACTTTGTCAGTGGTAAACAGTTTGGTAATCTCAAGTCCGAACAATGACATGAAGAGCGAAAAATACACCACAGCAATTGTGAACCACGTCATAATTCTGGAATATATCTCCTTATTATCGGGACGGTTCATTATTTTGAAAATGGCCGGTCCCAGTGCAAGCTGTATTGAGCTTACAACAAAGACCTTAGTGGTGTTGGCAAGTTTAAAGCCCTGGTTATAAACGCTGACATCAATATCTGCAGCTTTAAAGTTTAGAACATATCTGTCGAGCACCACAAGCAAAACATTTGAAAAAGAGGCAAGGGCCAGCGGCATACTGTACTGAAGAACTCCCCGGAGAATCTCCGGTGAAAATTTTGCCTCTATGTGGCCTGCGATAAATCTGGAGGTCAAAATCAAGAAGGAGACATTTCCTATAATCTGGGCCTCATAGATTCCTGCAAGTCCTCTATGTGCGTATTTTATGAAATATATAGTTGCACACAGGCTTATTACCAGTCTTACAATGTTGGATGAGACAAAAAATGAAGCTTTACTGTCAGCTCTCATTTGTGTCATTGTAAAGTCGATCAGCGGCTGCATGCTCGTGGCCACTATCATGAGAGCTACAGCGTAAGCAAAATCAGGCTTGTCAAAGAGTAATACAGCAAGGGTTCCGGAACACAAGGTGCCCGACACAGCGAGTGTAATGGCAAGTGCTGTCAGTGTGACAAAGCATGTGAAGAAGATCTTTTTCCGGCTGCTGAAATACTCTTTATCCCAATACCATCGTAAATAGGCAGAGCTGAGAGACAGACTGAAAATGGATATCAGTATCTGTGATGAGATATCGAGAATACCCATAGCAGCATTTTCACTGACCGACAAAAATTGTTTGTTGGTGTACAGTGGAAGTAGAATCAGACCGATAATCTTTATTGAAACATTTCCGAAGCCGTAAATGACAATGCTCTTGACAAAACTATTGAGCTCTTTCTGCATCTGCTGTCAGCTAATTAATGAAGGTCCTGACCCCTTTGATAAATATACGGTGTAAAAGTAAAAACATATTTCTAAACAAATGCTTTTTTACCGTTAATAACGAATTCGGGCTTTGTATTGAAATAGTCAAAGACGCAATAAAACTAAATTATAAGGGGATAACTGAAGCAGGTTTATAGATAATAAGAATTATTTTTTCCCTATGTACAGACTGTGTACTTCGTCAGCTGTGATAGCCCTTTTATAGAGTCTCACGTTCTTAATACAACCATCGACTTTCCTGTCATAATACCTGTTGGCTCCTATAACACTGTTTTCATAACCAATGCTAGAGCTCAGATAACTAGCAGCTGTTGTGCTGAGAATTACCTGGTCATCAAGATAGTATGTGCATGACAAATTATCAAAAACTGCAACTGCATGGTACCATCTGTTTTCTGAAATTGGAGTGAAGCAGCTTGCTCCGCTGTAATTGAACTGCAGATAATCAATCCCATCAATTTCTTTTAATGCCATTGCAGACAGCCCAAAAAGATTGCCTTCATAGTCGCTGCAAAACAATACTGTCATTGATGAGGTTATTGAGTTTGCCTTAAACCAGAGACTCACTGAACGTTTACTGAAATCAAATCCGGTATTAAGATCTGCATAGCTATTGCCATTTAGAGATAATACGGGAAAGTTTTTGAAAAATGAGTCAGTAGTATATACTCCATTCATAACAGTGGCATCGCTGTTTCCTGTCTCATCGTTCCCATTCCTGATAAATTCATAGTAACCCAGCAGATCTTCCTCAATCGGAGGAACGTCAGATACTGAAATTTCAATATCACTTACAAAAAACATTGCTGGATCTTCAAGCACACTTACTCTTACCTTAAGATTGTAGGTAGGTGTTGTTTCAAAGTCCAACAATCCGGGATCATATACAGTAAGGATTCCTGTAAAGCTTTGTAATGCGAAAACATTGTCGGTGTTCCCTCCAACAATTTCATATAAATAATTCGATCCGATCTTTGTCCTGAAGAGAGAGAGTGTGTCGATAATCCTGCCTTTGATAGCATTTTCAGGGAGGGTGAATTTATTGGGAACAACTTTAAGCGGACTTGTTTCACTCTGATTGCAGGAGAAAATATACAGTAAAAGAGGTACAACAATCAGAGGCAAGTAATATTTTTTCATTTGGTCAGATAATCTTACAGGCACACTAAGCTACAAAAAAAGTAAAATAAGTGTTTCTAAATCAACTAAAATATTTGAGTGTTTGATATATTCGCTGATTAAAGAAAGCAAATGGACTACAGACATTTTATCATAACAAGGTTCAATCTGAGGATTAACTTACCTGAGCTGTCTAAAGATAAATCAGGTAATGAGGTGCTTACAGCCGATTGGCTTGAGCATCGGTTGTCGCTGTTTATGAATTATTGTTTCCCCTCTGTAATAAATCAATCGGCCGGCAATTTCTTATGGCTCATCTATTTTGACGAGAGTACCCCCGAGTCTGTTAAAACACAAAACTCTTTGCTTGAGGACAAATACAAGGGCATTCTTAAAATTATTTATGCTGATGGATACGATTCTTTTTTGAAACAGTATGGTTCGGATATATTATCCATGTGTCCCGAAGGTCTTTCCCATGTTATCACAACCCGGCTTGATAATGATGATATCATACACGCTGATTTTGTGAAAAGAATTCAGGACCAGTTTGCCGGTCAGGATTTTACGGCGGTGAATTTTACAAAGATCCTGATGCTGAGCCCAACCAATAATGATAAGCTTTATGTCGACTATATATTTTCAAATCACTTTATAAGTCTTATTGAAAAAGTCACTCCTGAAGGTATCATGGGATGTTATTGCCGATCCGACAGGCAATGGATTGATGTCCCTGCAATACAGATTACAGACAGGCCTTATTGCATTGAATTGATTTCAGAAAAGAACATTTCAAATGATTTCAGGGGATTTCCGGTATTACGATTGACTGATCTTTCAGATTTTCAGATTAACAAAAAGATCAGGAATAAGGTAATGTCCGTTAATAATTTGAAAATATGGAAAATGAGCTGGGCGAAGTATTTAATTTATCTGAGTAACTATAAAATCGGGTCGAAAGGGAGCCATTAAAAATGAAAATACACCGATTATTGTCACATGCCTGACTCCTTATCTGCCAATGAATAATCCTATACCATTCATAGACATTTCTAGTATTTTTGCAAAGTGATAAACATTTCCGGATCACTGATGTTAAAGTCGGATAATTTAAGCCACGAAGATGTACGAAAGTGAAATATATATCAGGTCAATTGATGACAGGTTGCCCGACAATGTTATAGATGATTTCAACGAGACATTGAATAGTATTGAATTGAGGAGCATTCTGCACTGGTCAGAGCATTGTACTGAATGTTCAATGCCTTTGTGCTTTACTACCTGTGATTTTTATTCTCCAAGGATTGATGGGAAATGTCAGCGGTTTGTAAAGGGGATTGAACCGGTTAAAAACGGTAATGGTAATTATCCGGAGATCCTTAAGATTTACTTTAAGAAATGGGGCGTACTCTCTTCACAGGGCAATAATGTATTATTTAGCAAGAAAAGGTATGTCAAAAGCAGGAGATGGGATATGGCTATCGCTTATTTTATTCATGCCCTTTACCCTGCCTATGTCAAAAAGAAATTTGCACAAAAACGTTACAGTGTTAAGAAAAAGTACATTAAGTATCATCAGAATAATTCCGGACAACTACCCGATGCTTTCGTGGCTGAAATATTTAATCCGGCCGATCATCTCTTACATATTAATTTTACAATCAGAAATGAGGATGAAAAGTATCGTCAGATGCCTTTTCAATTCAGAATGGAGCTGAAACCTGGTTACAATAAAGAGATAATTCCTTTCGACGAAATTGATAAGAG